>WNGK01005265.1_pt1 | contig 18669 bp, 26 predicted proteins | sample 5400601 | NCBI WGS metagenome assembly WNGK01 (sample SAMN13153376, study PRJNA577476) | soil metagenome | isolation source: 60 cm soil or saprolite under Garry oak tree replicate 1 | place: USA:California | collected 2016-06-15
GCTCTAAGTGATCACCCGATTCTTGGAATCGGACGCGAGTCTTGCTTTCAACCGGAACTCGAGAAAAGCTCGTTGCAGAGAATCCATGCTAACCTTCACAACCTAACGGAGGGCTCTGGTCAACCACAAACCTCCAGTCCCACACATACGACTCTTCTCCGACAAAGTCTTAGCTTCCCAGAAGTAGACCCCTTTTGCGGTCAAAGTAGCGTGATTGGAGGGTCGACTGGATGTCGCTTCTTCTTGCGCTTCTAGGCGCGTGCTTCGCCGGTCTTCTAGCATCAATCTGCATGACTATCTTTGAGCTGCCTTTCTGGAGAAGGTGGGGGATGGAAGGAGTAGCGGAATGGCAAGTTAATGCTGTCATAGTCTCCGTGCTCATTCGAAAATTCACCCAAAGAAGAGTGATCGCTTCAATGTCAGTTGCAATGCATTTGTTTCATGGCGCCATTCTCGGGATCGTCTTTCGTCTTCTTCTGCTTGGCCTGCTCGGAACAACGATTCTGTCATTGTCAGTCCTAAGCTATGCTATCGTGTACAGCATTGTGCTCTGGATCATTTCTCCTTTCTTGACTAGGGCGCTCTTCGAACACTCTGGAGGATTCCGGATGACACGGAAGGGATTGGCGGTCAGCTTCCTCGCTCACAATGTCTACGGTGTTTTCCTAGGACTTCTAACTCCATTAATTGTTTGAGCCTCGAGACTGTGTAGAGATCAGTCTGGAGGTCGATCTTTCCAAGACGCTCTTCTGTGATGACGCATTCTGCGCAGTGATAGGTAACCGATGGTTATGAGGATGTGAACCGTGATTGCTCCAACAATGAAACTGATAGCTTCCGCCAATGTGACGGAGGACAATAGACTCCAGCCGCCGATGACGATCCCCAGGATCACGAATGCGCTTATGCCAACGAGCAGTCTATTGCTGGGCTTGTCTGATTCGCGATCGGTGATTCGTTCTGTCGAGATTGACGAGTCGTTGATCTGCCTTGGAGCAAAGCTTGTCAAGAGCATATTGACATGGTCAAACATGTCCCGACCAACCGTCCAGAAAGTGAAGGATGTCCCGTTCATCAGTCTCACGGTAAAGTAGCCCTTTTCGGTGATTCTGCCCGGTCTACGGACGTCTATGCGAATAAGATCCTTCTTGAGTGCTTGAACTGTGGAATGGCCGGTCCGGCTGATTCTGCTTCCTAGAAGACGGGGTACGAACAGAAACATTAGGATGGGTAATGAGAAGACAAGTGTTAACATGGTGACGAAAGACAAGAGTGGACTGATTCTGAACAGCACCGGCTCAAGTCCACTGAACAGGACTAACACGACGAGGATCACGCCCAGGCCGAGCCCGAGCATCATGCTGAGCCACAATCTGATACTGGACCTTCGACTGTCAATGCCGACAATCTTCCGGTCCGTTACAATTAGACTAAAGCCGAGGAGACTGCCCCTACCAAGTCCATGAACTCTAGCAACCTCTCGTTCAGGTTCCATCGCTGTTCCTGTCTGTTACCATGGTAGGCTGAGTGCTCCTGCTAAGAACTTGTTGAGCGGGTCCAGTTTCTTACTTGCCCGGATGAAGTCCTCCATGAACTTTGGACCCGTAACCTGTGCATTGCTGAATCGGATCCCTGCGGTGATGTCTTTCAGTTTCAAGTCCTCGACGAAAGGATGGTTAGGGTCAAACCCGGCCGGTGGTCTCTTCAGAGACTCACCCTCGATCTTCAACCCGCCTTCCTTGACTCGTCTCCAAGCTTCGGGCCGGGACACGATAGCCTTTCGGACCCTGTTCAAGGTTGGGGTCAGGATGCCATATGCCTGCACCGACAAAGCTCTGCCCGGGCGCTATGTGAAGATACAGGCCGTTGTACGATTTCTTTCCTCCTCGCCGGTGCCAGAACTCCATAGCCACATTGGTCTTGTATGGACTCTTGTCCTTGGAGAAGCGTATGTCCCGGTATATCCGGAAGAGTGACCCGCCAAACGGTCGAGGGTCTGCCACAAGGTATGGGCTAACCGCTCTCAGCTCGTCTCCCGCGTCTTTGATGAATCGGAGGCTAGGGGTAAGTACGAAATTCTCGTAACGGCGGTTATTCTTCTGAAACCATTCTCGATTGTTGTTTCTCGCCAGGCTCCTCAGAAACTTGAAAAATTCAGGAGAGAAGTAAGACTTCCTGGCCATCGGGCTCAACTCTAAGGATACTTGCTCGTAGATTTCGTATTGTTAAGCTCTGCCCGTTCGGGTACAAGTTCTTCCATCAGAGGCAGGCCGAATTTCCTCGTCTATGGATTAGGCCGGTTGCAAGGAGGTCCATGTATTGGAGGTAATCCTGACCTAATCCTGACCTAACTTCTAAAGGAAGTTAGTCTCTTTCTAGTTCGGCCAAGTCTTAATGCAGTTGTGGTTGGGATGATATCTAGGACGGCAGAGAAGTGGGTATGTCCAGGTCCGGTTCGGAAATATCCTGGAAGCGTCTGTTGTGGTATGTTCTGGCCGGGTCGCGAGGAGGTCCCAACCGTGGAAGAATCATCAATCTCCTACGAAGAGAACCCTACAACATCAACAAGCTTGCAGAAGCTCTCCATGTTCACTACAGGGTCGCCCAGCATCATATTCGAGCTCTCGAGAAGAATCATCTCGTTTCATCTGCTGGAGAGAAGTATGGGAAGCTGTACTTTCTATCGCCCGAGATGGAAGCACATCTACCCCTCTTCGACGAGATATGGGCCCAGATCGGACCCAGGGTTTGATGAGAAGGTGAATGCATAATGTCTCTCCTCATGGACCTTAGCATGTACACAGCCGCGATAAGCGCGGTTCTCTTACTGGTCCTAGTCGTGGTCTACCTTCGCGTCTACAGGGACACCCACGCCCAGTTTAGCCTAGGGTTGAGTGTTTTCGCATCGATCCTCTTCGCCCAGAACATCCTCGCAGTCTACTCATTCCTCACCATGGCTTCGTACATCCAAGAGCCATTCCTTCCCTACCTGTTAGGCATCAACGTTGCCGAGGCCCTGGCCATCATCGCTCTCCTGCGAACAACAACGCGGTGAAAACTACACCTAATCTAGACTCAATCTCGCTAAACCCGTAAAGTGGTCGGCCCCAGAAAGCTTCCAACAAGAATCCGGGAGGTGAAGTGTAAGAATGAAAACTCTCACCATGGCGATCTTCTCAGCCCTTGTTATCGCACTGGTCCTCCCGGTAACACCGGCTTTCGCAGCCACGTCTGGCTTCGGTAACCTGTACTACAACGGGACCATAGTCCGAACCGTGGTCCCCCCAGCCGCCTTTCCCAATGAAGGCCAAGACAGTTTCTACAAGGTGACAAACGGTGCCACAGGACAGCTCGGAGTCGTGGCCGTTGCTCCAGGAAGCTCAGACTATCACGGCGGTCATTGGAAGGTATTCACTGTAACCTTCAACGCGGGAATCACACCCGTACTACTGACCTCGGAGCAAGCAGTTCTCTCAGCCCAGAACGCCGGAATGGTCACTGTGACTCGAAATGCTGCCGCCGACTTTCTCTGCCCAGTTCAACCATAACATCGAGTCGAAGAGCTTGAGCCCCCGGCCCCGAAGTGCCGGGGCATTCCTAGCTTTCTATCGGGACTAGTCAAGAGACAGGAGGAACTATGAGAACGGTCAACAGATGGGTAAGTGGCTACTGCTCTGAGGCCGAGAAGTGTTTCGCTGTGGGTTGTCGGGTCTTCTTTACGCTGTTGCTACTTGGACGGTCTTGGCCATGGCCAGGATTTGTTCCCGGGTTGGCTCCATGTTATGAAACGCTTTGGTGTGTTGCTTGAAATGTTCTACCAACTCGTCGTCGGAATCGGCCCGTATTCGGAAGCCGCATTGAGAGCAAGCGACTTCTTTCGTCATTCTTACTCGAATTCTCGCAAGGCTGTGTTCGTATTTAACACCTTATACTCTGATCCCTTCAGAGTTGAAATCGCTTAGTAAAGCTAGTTTCCTAATTAACAAGTGAGCAAGTGTTCTTCGATATCTCGTTGGAGGCAAAGCTGGCAAGATGGAGAGCGCGGCGACCTAGTTGCTAGAAACCAGGCCCTCTTTCTCCTGTTTAACTCGATGGGAGAAAAGTCCGAGACCGCTGTGGAAGGAATATATTGAATTCTGGCTTTGATGGTGATTATGGGAAAGATGAGTACGTGCCCTTGTGGCTGGACGATAATTTCTCCGCAGGGTGAGGGGGATGTGAAGAAGCATATGATGATTCACTTGCGGGATGCTCATCCTGGCGCTGCGATGAGCGAAGACGAGATTGGAAAGACAATCAAGACCGTCTAGATCGGACGTCTGAAGTAGTCGGGCGAGCATTACGGCTCAGCAGTCTCTTGATCTATGATACTATCAATCCAGTTGGGGCCTTGGGGCTCTATCACTTCTTTGAGAATGTAGAGTGAACATGACCTCACCCCTTCCATCTTGAGAGAGTTCAACGCTGCCTCCTCGGGTTCGCCGAGATTGAATCCAAAGAGGTTTGCGAGGAGGATTCCTCTTCTGGATTCTCTCATTAGCCAGAGCTTCTCTCCATGCACTTTCTCCAGTTGCTTTGCGAGAGAGGATTCTTTTTCTTCTTGGACAGTAACCTCCAGCTCGTAGAAGATGAGCCCCTGTTGTTTGCGGGGATCAATCATTGCACGTATCAGCATCGCGCCAGAACTCAGCAATTTCCTGATTCGATACTCGGCCATTCGCGGTGTTATCGACAGAGCCTTTGCGATTTCCTTGGTCGCGGTTCGAGCGTTGTACCTCAGATTCCGCATTATTTGCCAGTCGAGTTTGTCAGGGACCATGTCCGCCCGGCTCACATCTTGGTCCCCAAGTCTCAGCTGAGATAGTTCGTACCTGGAGGCGATTGAGTCGGCGACCGTCTGGGCTTCCTCGTCTGAGGTTCCTGCAATATTGATTGAGATATGGGGCCCGATATAGTCGAACGCTTCGACAACGTATGGCACGTGCTGGATATATTCAGCGACAAGGTGTTTCGTCTGAAGATTGAGGGCCTCGAACCGGTACGACCCTACGGTCCTGAGTCCGAAGAGAGCGAGGCTGGGAACGGCCTGGTAGTATTTGATGAACCCCTCATCCTCCATCTTTCTGACCCTGACGCGAACCGTCTTCTCGTCAAGCCCAACGCTCCTCCCGATCCCTGACGGGCTGATGTGCCGGTCGGTGAAAGCGTTGAATTTCGGATTCTTGAACGCCATCTCGCAGAATATTCTAACGTCCTTGGCGTCCAATGTGCTCGTCCTACCTCATGGTGCGGTATAAGTCAAGCGTATCCTCGGTTGTCGACAATGGGCGCTAGACTCCCGTGCGTCTATTATCACGCTACAAGGCTATACATGGGCATGAAAAATTCGACAAAGAAAACAGTCTTCCTCGCACTGAGTTCTGTTCTGACAATCCTCGCCTTGGCTACAGCCACACTCGGCACCGCTCACGCTACCAGCACGACATCTTACTCCTTCAACCTCGTAGGCCCCAACACGGCTATGGCCCAAAACACCATTCCAGGGACCCCGATCGCAGCGGGAGATGTGCTCCGACTCACAGGGGCCGGCGCCCTCGACCTTTCTAAGGAAGCTGCTAGCGGCGGCGGTTCGTTCACCCACTACAAGCCAGATGGATCCGTCTTCGCAAGAGGCCTCTGGGTCGTGACAGGCTTCCAGAGCTTCACGAGCTACGGGGGCCCAAGTTCTGGGGTCCAGGGCGGAGTTCTTCTCGTGACAGTGAGCATCATCGGTCCAGAAGCCACGTTCTCAGGGCTAACGCTGCAGGTAAGTTGCCATGTCAACGCCCCGGCAAACGCTCCTGAAGAAGGAACGACACTTCCAGGCCTGTTCTCTGTACCGACCGGTGGAAACACGCTCTTCCACCTCAACAATTAGTGCCGCTCTCGCGAGAGCGAGACCGACACTTCCTCTTTTTTCTTGATTGGAACTCTGAGAATCGCATCCGACCTACAGTCGACGATTCTTGATTACGCAAAGGGCTGAGACAAATTGGTCCTCGGAGCCCTCGTAGTCAGGTCTCGGATTTTTTCTTGTCCCATTCTCTGTTGAACCACGCCCACCACTCTTCCTTGCTTGGGCCTTTGCCTGGCTTTGCCATTTGGTCTCTCATTTGCTCATGCGCTTTGTCAGTAGTAGCCATTACATGGGCGTAATTCTGTCTCGCTATTTCCATTGCTGTCGCTCCTTCATGAACTTCTTCGCAGGGTCCACCCATTTCTTTACACGTAAATTTTTTCATATCATTCATATTTACAAAAATGGTATTCATATACGTACTCCCGTGCTTCCAATAAGAATCAGAGCAGTTGGCCAATTCTTCGATGAGAGATTCTTTACAGAATCATAGTTGTTATCGGAAGCCTAATTTGAGGAAAATGCCCTGTGAAGCTCAATGAGCAAGGGAATCTTCGGCTACACGCTGGGAGTTTATGGCATAATCGGTTTCTTGGTGGCCTTCTTTGGCTCGAGAGCGTTTGCCGTCTTGAACCCGACGATCGTCGTGGCTCAGGGAGAAGTCCACTTTCACCATTTTTGGTACGGGCTTGGAATGGTTACATTATCCGGATGGCTCGGGATTTCCTTCAACAGGGCAAGGCTTCTGCGAACATACGCGCTCATCTTCGGCCTCGGCGCGGGGCTAATCGGCGACGAGATCGGACTGCTTCTCACCTTTGGAAACTATCAGTCCGAGCTTACGACCGACTTCTTCGTCGGCGTTATAGGCTTCATCGTTCTGGTCCCTATGTTCCTCCAGTACAAGACGATCTTCAGGAAAGACACCACCCATGAAGGTTGGAACGAGCGACTGGTTAACCTAGGAGTAACTCTCGGCGGAATATCGACCATCTTCTTCGCAATCAAGGCATGGACACCAGCTGTTCTGCTTGCGGCTCTAGGAGTGGTGGTAGTAATCGCCTCGTTCGAAGCGGCAAAAGTGGGCGTACTCGCAGGGCTAGCGGCAGGGTCGATCCTTGCCGCAGGAAATTTCCTATTGCTCTATTACACGGATCCCCTGACAAGCCTGCTCGGAGGAGAATCTCTTCCGCCAGACCTTGGTCTCACCGTAGACCAATTGGTTCTTCTCTTGGCACTGGCGGCCGCGATAATTTCGCTCCTCGTCGGAATCGCCGGAGGAGCCCTATTCGGAATGGTGTTCTCAGCTGTCCGTAATCGATACATGAGGAACTATAGTCTTCAAGCCAGAGGTATCGCGTTCGGTATAGCGCTCTGGGCTGTTTTTGCCGTTTTCTCGTCGAGCCTTAGCGACTATGGAAGTCTACTTGTGACATTATCGATCATATTGGCACTCGCCGCCAGCCTCGCCTACGGCTATCTGCTCGGAAGCCTGTTCCTAAGATTCAGAAGAAAAACCAATGCGACAGGCCCGACTAGGACCGAGGAGACCCCAACGTCTCTAAACCATAATACTTGAGCCCATACCGGAGAAACGCGAGTACCGTAGTGGTCAGGCATCGAGATCCCCCAGAACCCAAGCTCTTCAGCCTTGACTGCAGCTCGGTTGGTCAACTCCCAACGCTCAGGCCAATTAGTAAGTCCCAGGACGAACTTCAAGTGGTGAATTCACGACACGCCAAAAGCGGATTCGACGTCCTTGTATGAATTGTCCTTCCTAGAGAGGACGAAAGCGGCTCGTTATTCGGAAGCTCGCGCGAGGGTTTGGAGAAGGCCGCGTTCCTGGCCTTTGTTCCAACCCGGACCTACTGTCACAGATACGACTCTTCTCTAACCTCTCTGGTAATATGAACCAGTCATCAAGGCAAGGCTGGTTCTGGCTGCTTCGGCTCTCCAGTACGGCATAACACTCTGTAACCCATCTCCCTTTTTTTGGGACCTTCGCCTGCCCAGCTCAAAGGACATTATCTCGACAGCACTGTCCAAGAGGCCGACAGTGGCATATCAAAGACAGTCTGAGATTTCTACCACAATTGAAGTAGGAGTGATGACGCCGCCGTTGACAAGTCAGCCTGCAGCCAAGGCTTAAGACCTGACCAACTACACCTATAGCAGGTAAACCCCTCTATGGGAGGCCAGCCTGCGCCCAGCGTCCCGGGTCAGAAGGGACGACTCCCCGCGCGACTGTTGAACCCAGCTCTCGTCCTCGCCGTCATCAGTGCAATCCTTCACCTCTACATCGGAGTCGCGATCTACGGAATCCCCCTCGGCGTCCCCCTCATCCTGATAGCACTCGTCTACCTCGGTGGAACTGGGATGATCATAGCAAACTACCGCCGCAGTCTCTGGCTGAAAATAGCGCCCGCCTGGGTTTCGCTTGTACTAATCCTCTGGGCGTTGTCAGCCGCCGTCAACGCCGTACACACACGGGACCTTCTGTCTTACTTCGACAAGGCCATAGAACTCGTCCTGCTAGGACTGCTCCTCGTCATGCGAAGATTCCGCTAGCGCGTCTGAAACGCTGACAGAAACCGTTTCAGCAATCTAACGTCGGGTTCTACCCGGTGCTCAGCTACACAGCAGGAATTCGAATCTTCTCCAAACAAGATGCTGAGCAGATACCGAAACTGGTCTAAGCATCCGAGTTTAGAAATCCCGAAGGAACCATCGCGTCGTCCGAGCATGATTAATAGTCGTGGAGCAGTCTCTCCTCGCTCGATCTTGCAGAAGATGAAAGATAGCGAGACGCCGGTCCCGCAGACGGTGGCTAGTCCCCTGACCCGTGCCGCAATCTTCCTAGTAGTCACGATCAACCCAGGTCCCAGACACATATCCACGGTCCGGTCTTTCTGTGCAGACCTCTCAGCACTCATCCGGTCTGTAGGATTCCGGGTCCTTGATGGAGACCTATCATGTATCGCCGGTTTTGGCTCCGACGCCTGGGACCAGGTCTTTGGCAAGCCTCGGCCCAAAGAGCTTCACAAGTTCCGGGAGATACGCGCTGGAAAACGCTACGCCCCCTCAACTCCGGGAGACATGCTATTCCACATTCGAGCACAACGCATGGACCTCTGCTTCGAGCTCGCAACACAGATCATGACAAGGCTCGGAGCCGCGGTCACCACGGTTGACGAGGTGCACGGATTCCGATACTTTGACAGCCGCGACATCATCGGCTTTGTTGACGGCACAGAGAATCCCAAAGGACAAGCGGCCATTGATGCTACGCTGATAATGGACGAGGATCCCGCATTCGCGGCGGGCAGCTATGTGATTATTCAGAAATATCTTCACGACATGGCCGGCTGGAACAAGCTAGCGACCGAGAAACAAGAGCAAATAATCGGACGTACAAAACTCGCCGACGTGGAACTCGAAGACTCCGTCAAGCCAACCTATGCCCACAATGCTCTAAACAGGGTAGTTGAAAATGGAAGGGAGATCAAGATTCTCCGAGACAACATGCCGTTCGGCCACGTGGGAGAGAAGGAGTTCGGCACCTACTTCATCGGCTATAGCCGATCCCCCCGCACCACCGAGAAGATGCTGGATAACATGTTCGTCGGCAAACCGAAAGGCAACTACGACCGACTTTTGGACTACAGCCGCGCACTCACCGGCAATCTATTCTTCATCCCCTCCGCCACCTTTCTCGACAACGTGACCGACTGACATTTCTGGTAAAGGAAGATCGCGTGGCGGTAGCAGAATTTCCAGACCAAGTCTGCGAAACGTGAACCCGGGAAAAAAAAGGGAAGATGATGCCCTGGTTAGTTCAGGGCTCAGTCCTTGTCTTTGTCGCGGACTTCAGGCTCTTCGGTGTGAGTCGAGACGGTCCAGTGCATGTGGTAGTTTACGCTGGAGGAGCCACCTTCGCCCGTTGTCAGACCGCCGCGGAAGTGTCCCTCACCATGGATGTCGTTCATCTGGCTGGTATCGCCTGATACGACAAAGTTGCCTCTCGTGAAGGTGCTGTTCTTGACTCCCTCGTATTTGATATGTAGCGTGACTTGATTGTTGCCGAGCGTGCCGGTGAAATTACCCCGGCCATGGAATGTCGTGAAAGTGATGGTCTTGCCCTCATCTGTTCTCGTATGCATCACGTCTCTCTCTATGGTTTGTGCCGTGCCTGTCATGTTGCCACCGAAAGTAAGCGTCTCTTTCACCACCTCGATTGTCGTATGTTCGCTCCGAACCGTTGGACCTGAAACTATCGCGGTCTGAGCGAATGTAATCGTGCCATTCCCTCGGTTAAGATGGCCCTCTCCAGGCTCGTGAGCTGCTACAGTGGTTACCGCTACAACAGGTAGCAGCAAGGCTAGTACTATCGCTATAGCCCAAATTCTCAATTTGTCATTGATCCTCCTACAAGCTGGGTATTTGCTGTCACAGCGCCCCTCCTCGGCGCTCTAACGAAGGGCGGAGACAGCGAGGTCCCGGGCAAAAAGAAACGGGACGCGATGTATGATGAACCCCTAGTAAGCGGCTTACGTCGAGAGTGAGTATTTGACACCTTTCTCCTTGGAGGCGATAGAAATCCTCCGCCAGATGGCTCCGGCTGTACTCGTATATCCCTGCGCTGTCGCCCAGAAGATTAGAGTCTAAGTTGTGTCAAAGCGGATAAGTCGGCCTTTGCCGTGTTGTGTCGGCGCCATGTCGGGCGAGCCTCATTCTTCAGCTTCAACTCACTGGACCAAAGGAAAATGCAGCTTGACGTAAGAATCTTCTGCAGCCGCCAAGACACTAAGGCTGTTCTTCTTTACGTGGAGACCTGCGGCACAGGTCCAGCCCAGTAGCGACCGGGGATAAGCTCGCGAAGCCTAGCTGAAATCATCGGTCGATGCTTCTTGCCCACTGCAACATACATGACACTGCCTCCAGAAATGATTTTGAGACCTCGCCGGGTCCATTCCATCTGGCTCATGATCTCGTAAGGAATCTCCACGTCTTTGTTCGTGACAGTCATCATGCTGTTCTCTCGTCGTATACTGTCCCTTCTCCGCTGGGCCATGAATTCTTGCAGCGAGTATCCAGTCAGCCCGCCGGCAATGCCTCCTAAGAGAAAGAACAGCAGAGCAACCACGGAGATTACGGTTGTCGATGCCAGCTTCTTCATTACGAGTTTGCTGTCCGTAAAGAAGAGCTCGTAGATACCGGACTTGGACCTCGCCTGGTCCACGACCAGCTTGACAGGCCCCATCTGTTCAGGCTGCAACTCGAGTCCAGTAGACCTCGGCGTAATTGTTCCAATTATGATGTTGAAGAGTCCTATAATGCCAGTCAGCTCTATGGGAAAGCCGATCCCGATCCATAGAAGCAGCCCGAACAGGATGATTCCGAAGCCCACCAACACAATGCTAGTTCGCAAAGCTATCTTGAGAGACATCGGTCATGGAATAAACGAATTGATACTGAGTAACCGGGAGACAGGGTAAATGCTAACGCGCAGACTTGGGCGAATTCGAAATTAGCGCGCGAAAGTCATCGGAATAAGCGGCGTCAACCAGCAGTCCAGAGATTAACTAGTTCTGGCTACTATCGTCCTGTCCTGGGTATGAGTGCCATCACTGGGACGGTCCCGACCTCGATCTTGATGTTCGGGTGGGCTTTCAGGTTGTGGTACCAGTCCGGGATTGGTTGGAGCTCCTCCTTCGACGCGAAGACCAAGTACCAGTGGCCGTCTCTTAGATACATCACCGGGTCAGTCCGCGGTTTGCCAGTACGGGCGCCGGTGTGATTAAGAAGCAGTAGGAGTGCGCCCTCGAACTGAACGCCTACCTTTCCATGGTTCTTACGGAACCCCGAGATAATCCCAGCGTTCCAGTCGCCGTAACTACTACTCATCGTTATCGCCAGCTGGTGTTCCGAAAGGGGAGTTATTGACCAGTAGCGTTGAGAAACCAGTCACGTCGCTCCGAGGATATGATACCCACCACGAATCAAGGAGAAACAATTGGGGTCCTTGAATTTGGGCAACGGTCAGCCATGAGCCATTTGGCAAGAATGCAAAATATTAAGCCCGTGGCCATTTAGCCGACGTCTCCTGTCCGGTATATGTCTAAATATTTCGACGTGCAGATTGTTTCTGTGCTTGCGTGAGCCTCAACAAAGGACCTACTATCTAAGCAAAGGCGTAGAATCTCTGAGCAAGGAGGAGCACAGCCTCTTTTTCGATGCAGTCCATAGGCTCGGGTTGCCGAATGAGGTGAAGCAAGCTGCAGTTGCGCTCTACCTGGACTTTAAGACGAGACCGATCGGCAAATACAACGCCAGTCGCAAGAATCTGGAAATTTTCCTAATTGCGTCAGTATCACTTGCTGCAAAGGCTATAGGCGATCTGAGAACTGACCATGAATTCGAGTCCAAGCTGTTTGTGGGCAGGGAAAAGCTTGCAGACGCCGAGGAACGTATAATACGGTCTTTCAGGGTCCAGGATAGCATCATACCTCTTTCGGAACTTGTTTTGCAGCTCACAAAGAGGCAGATAGAAAGCATGGCCGAGGGTTTTCTCGAGCGCGAACAAGTAAGCAACGACGAAAAAGAGGAATTGGTCCGGCTTTCTCATGAATATCTTGAGGCATCGGTTGAAAAAGGCCTGAGCCCTAAAATGAGCTACAGGGGAAGAGCATCTGGAGTGATGCTCAAGGCAGTCAGAGACCTAGGGCTACAAATTCCAGAAATGGACATCGCAAGAGCAGCAGGCTTCGATAAATGGTGGATGGCAGCTAACACGAGTATCATCGACGCGTTGCTAAAAGATTCGAAGAGCTCTGAGAGAAAGGAAAGATAGCGCATCAATCTCACTTTGTGAGTGGTCAAAATATTGCAGGTTTAGACGGTTTCTCGCCATGGTGACGAGCAGACCCAAGTTAGAGCTAGTCGAGACAGCTAGGGACAGAATCACGATCGTGGCAGATTTTCCCCACGTCAGCCCAGCTCTACTCTTCGACTACTGGACAAGTGTTGATCTGCTCAGGAAATGGTGGCCTCCATCAGCGGAGTTGCAGCCCGAGCTGGGCGGGACCTACCATTTTTCCTGGCCCAAACAAGACTGGCATCTTCGGGGCAAGTTCACCAAGTTCGACAGAGGGAAGACGCTCGGGTTCACATGGAAGTGGGATCATGAATCCATCGACGTGACAAGGGTGACAATCCTCTTCCATTCAACGCCAAATGGGGGTACGCAGCTTACTCTTCACCATGAGGGCTACGCGAAAAACTCGGAAGCGAAAAGGACAAGGGACGAACACATCGAAGGCTGGACTTTCTTTCTGAGAAGGCTCCAAGAGCAGGGTCAGGAACCGTAAAGTAAGCAATCTTCATCGATGCTCCGAAGCGCTGTGTATTCGGTTGTTGAAACGACAAGGCGTTTTTGGTTTTTCAAAAAATGCCTTAGGTTCACCAGGAGCGTTCGGTTCCCTAGCTCTCATGAAAAATAGAAAAGGGTTGGAGGTCTAGATCCGCGTAGCTAGTCTCGTAATCTGCCCAGTGCTTGGATTATGGGTTCCCGACTGCTGACTTGCTGGTATGAGCGAATCTTCTCTGCGTTTCCACTGCCGTTTGGTTTCGCGTTGGGGTTGAGCTTGACCCAGTCTGGAATAATCACCGCCCGGATGAGCTCCTGGACGGTTATACCCCGGTCTTCCGCCTCATTTGTTAGTAGTTTGAAGTTCTCGTCGCGGAGGGAGAGCATGAATTTTGCCATAGAATCACCTATACGAAGGGGAAGGTGTCCAATGGCACCACTTCATATAAGTGTTTCTAGAAAAAAGTAGAAATGTTCTCTTCGCGCGCGAGAAACGGTCTACGTGTCAAACAACTTGAGAGAGCGAATAGAGCTTCACCTGAACGAAGCACCCAAGCTTCACAATCCAATTCTCATAGCAGGACTGCCTGACAGTGGACGGGTCGCCAAGATCGTTCTCGACCACCTCATCAAGACCCTGAAGGCTGTCCCTCTCGGCTACCTCTACTCTGACTATCTCCCGCCCAGAGTATTGCTCAAGCCTGATGGGACGCCGGAGTTGATGAAACACGAATTCTACTACTGGCTCAACAATGACAACGCAAGCCACGATCTAGTACTCTATACGGGAGATGCGCAGCCAATACTCCCAGAAGGAGCCTTCCGACTATCCGAAGCAGTCGTAAACCTAGCCCAACAGCTCGGCGTTGAGACACTAGTAACCGTAGGCGCGTTCATAACTGGCAGAATCTCCGACAACCCCAAAGTCTACGGAGCCGCCAGCGAAACAGACCTCGTCAAAGAGCTCCAATCCCTTGACGTCGAGATCATAGACAGCGGCGCAGTAACCTGGATGAATGGACTAATCCCAGGACTCGCCAAGGTCCGAAACCTCAAAGGACTATTCCTCTCCGGCGAGACCTCTGGCTTCATGGTAGATCCAAGAGCGGCCATGATAATTCTCCGGGTCCTCATCCGCAAGCTGGGGCTGCAGATCGAGATGAAAGAGCTGGAAGATCAAGCAAAGGAGATCGACGACGCGCTCAAGAAGAGCACGGACAAGGAATCCCAGATGGCCCAGCCGAGCAAAGCAAAGTACGTCGGATAGAGTACCGAACCATTATACGCACTGAGTAAGTCTCTCACTACTCGATGAGCCGGGATCATCGAGTAATCATCGGCGATAGCCGTCGAATGAGAGAAGTCAAAGATGAATCAGTTCACCTCACTGTGACCTCGCCGCCATATCCTATGGTATCGATCTGGGACGATTTCTTCGCAGAAGCCTCAGCCCCATCCTACAACGAAATGCACGAATATCTCAACGAGACTTGGCGAGAAATCAAGAGAGTGCTCGTTCCCGGCGGCATAGCCTGCATCAACATCGGAGACGCGACCCGAACCTCAGACGGCATCTTCCACCTCTACCCTAACCATTCCAGAATCATCGAGAATTTCGAGAAGCTCGGCTTCGTAACCCTACCCTACGTATTATGGAAGAAGCCCACCAACAGGCCCCACTACAAAGGCAAAGGAGCATTTCTCGGATCAGGATTCCTCCCCCCCAACGCCTACGTGACACTGGACATGGAATACATCCTCATCTTCCGCAAAGGCCCACCACGCAGCTTCCCGCCCAAGGACCCGCGAAGGTACGAGAGCAAGTTCACCAAGAAGGAACGGGACGAATGGTTCTCACAAGTCTGGAAAGTCCCAGGCGTCAGACAAGACATGGATGGCTTTGAGAGGCGTGTGGCGGCGTTTCCAGAAGAGATTCCGCGAAGATTGATCCGAATGTTCTCGATATTAGGAGACGTAGTTCTAGACCCATTCTTAGGGTCCGGGACAACTCTGAAAGTGGCAATGGACTTGGACCGCAAATTCGTCGGCTACGAAAAACTCCCGCAACTAGCCGAGGTCGTTAGACGGAAGGTCGAATCCAACCATAGACAGGTCGAGTTCCTTGAACAGGGTCGCGTTGTCAACGAGTTCGTTGGATAGGTCCGAAAGTAGCCTGTCAACGAGTTCGTTGGATAGGTCCGAAAGTAGCCTGTTCGTGATCTTCTCTTCTCGCAGTGAGATCTTCCTCAACAAGACTCTTACATTCATTGCCTTATGGGATGCTTAGAATTTACTGATCACGTCGCTCAGAGCAATGCTGAGGGGTTTCGATAATTACTGGTTCATGGACGACTCGAGGATACTACGAGAGAGAAGATTGGGAATATGGATGGTCTGAATTCGAGCCGGGGTTGTTGTCCAAGAGTTAGCCGAAGTGGATCTTTGTTCCCACGCTGGGCTGGATGTAAGCATCCGGCACTTCATGAGAGAGTAGGTGCATAGCTCTCCAGCCAGTACAGTGTCCCGGCAGTATCATATCGGGCTTTAATGCTGCAACGTCTTGGACTGTTTGGGGTATGATATTCTCGAATAAGCCGCCGGTCAGATGCATTCCCCCTATGAAGGCGTGAATCTTGCTGGCGCCGGTTACTCGCTGGGCGTTTCGCAGCACATTTACTACTCCGGAATGGCTGCAGCTGGACGCGACCACGAGTCCTTTGCCATTGACGTTGAAGACAACGCCTTGGTCGTCCCATATCCAGGGGTCCGGCTCCCAGTCTCTGCTCTTCTCCTCGTACTGGTACGGGAATCCCTTCTCATAATCGGTGACTCTTTCCACCTGGCCAGTGACTAGTGCCTGGTCGGAGATGAGGAAGCTGGGAGCTCGACTGTCAACTATCTGGACATCGTTCTTTTCGAGCGCTACTCGGTCCGGGGGTGGCATGTGCATCTCAGCCCCGGTTGGGAACTTGATCTTCCTGTTTTTCCACGCGTCAGGATGCAAAACCAAAGGGAGGTTCCTTTTGCCGAGGCTGTGAACGATGCCGAGTAGGCCGCCGTGGTGATCCGCGTGTCCGTGCGATAGGACAATAGCGTCAAGGTCAGCTAGTTTGCAGCCGAGAACTGCTAGATTATGGAGTATCGTATCAGGACCGAGGCCTGCGTCGTAGAGAATTGTCGAGGTGTTCCCCTTCTTGTGGACGTCGAAGAGAAGGGAGTAGCCATGCTCCGCCCGTAGTTGCGGCCTTTCGGACCAGTCCCAACTCAACGGAGGCCGAGTAACGTGCTTGGAGGATGGCATGAGGATATCGATCATATTGTCGACAAGGATCGTGGCGTCGACTGAATCCACGGTCTGGAGACGGACGATGTCAGTGGACGGGCTTGTAAACTTCAACGGTGAACTCCCAGTGCTCGATCCAACCGCGTTGAAGCTGGTTCCGTCCGGGAGGCACAATAGTGTTTGGACCTCGATCTAGAATTCGAAGGCGAACATTGCTACGAACTCTTGAGTTATCGACTCGGGAATCTTTTCCTCGACAATCGTCATGACTTGCATATCTGCAGAGTAGAAATCGGGGGCACTAATAAGGAGGCAATCGATCGTTCATGAGGCCGGACCTCTGAAGCAGTACACGTCTATGCAAACTGCATAATGGTCTCGATGAACGAAGCGTTTTTCGTACTTTTTCAACGAACTCGTTGGATATGTCTGACCAATCCGGGCAGCGCGCGTAGTCTGGGAATCCGATAAGCGGGGTCGCCTCCTCGGTTTCCTCTGCGATTAACGATGACGGTTGTCATTCCGACAGCCTTAGCTCCTTCGATGTCCGTCCTCGGATTATCCCCTATGTAGATGCATGATTTCGGCTGAACTGCAAGCTTTCTTGCAATGAGTTCGAATGACTCATGTCCCGGCTTGACCCTTGGCGTGTCTTCACCCGCGACAACAACAGCCTCGAATAGTTTGTGAAAAGGGACATGTCGAAACCTCATCCTCTTCATTCCCGGCGTTCCATCACTGTCCGAGACCAGACCAAGCCGGTAACCCGTGGTTTCCAATCTGCGAACGGTCGGCTCGGCATCTCGAAAGGGAGGGCTGTTCGCCGCGTAAATTCTCCAGTATTGGAGGGTCAGATCATGGATCCATTTTGGATCCATCCTCTTCAGTCCCATTTCCTTGAATAATGTCTTCCACCACACGTCCCTGTTGTACCGGAATTTTCTGCCCAGCATTTCCCGGTCGACACGCTGGAGGTGTCTGAATAATCGGACTGAGCCGAAGGAGTAGCCGTTCTTCTCCAGTTGTTTTGAAACAATTTTCGCTACAGTATGCAGGGCCAGTCTGGCGCCGATCGTCGATCTGAGTAGCGTGTTGTCTAGGTCGAAGACGATCGCTTCGATGTCTCGTGCCGGAATGGCTGCCGCCTTCTAGTTGTATGTCCCGGGTCTTCTGTCGGCGAACCTTGCCTTTCTAAGACGATTATGCAGGGCAAGGTCGATATTCTGTATCACAATTCCCTCTCCCTGCCGTGTAATTGTCGATATGTTTGGGTGGGAGATCTTTGTTCGTGGGTCTTCGTGAAGGCTTATGATCATACTATGACCGGTGAACCATGGTGGCGAGTAGACGTTGGGTGCCACTATGGGGATGCGATTCTCGAGACAGCGAATTGTCACATACTGCTGCCATGGGGAGACTCCAGGCTTGACAATTCTTGATGGGCAGAGTATCAGTTCGGCGCCTCTCAGCGCATAGATTCTTGACGGCTCGGGGAAATCTACATCGTAGCAGACTAGTATTCCGATCTTGAAGCCGTTCAACTCGAAGATGTTGTAGCTGTCTCCAGGCTTCGCATACTTCTTCTCAAAACGGAAGAGGTGAACCTTGAACTGTCGTCCAATAACCGTGCCGTCGTTTCTGATTACGGGACTGCTCAGACGCGTCTGTCCCTTGACCGTTTCATAGAATGCGCCACCGACGATGGATACACCGTACTCTTCGGCTAGGGCTTGCAACGCCGGGAGAGGGCTTAACGGGGTCGGGATCTTTTTTTCTGGCAGCCAGTGTTCCGGGAGACAGATGATGTCGACTTCTATCTCCGCAGCCTTCTTCGCAAGGCTAACCGTATGATCAATAGTCTTCTGAACCGACGTTTCAATCGGCCTTAGTTGCACTGCTGATGTGGAGACTATCTTCTTGGTCATCGAAAAACAGGTGGGCTATTCCTTCGACTTCTTAATTGCTAGGTCAACCAGTTGCCTCGCAATCTCTCTCTTCTCCGCGAGCGGAAGATGGACAACTCGTTTTCGACCATCGACAACATACAGCTCGTTCGTGTCTGCTTGAAAGCCGACTCCTTCATGTCCAACATCGTTTGCCGCGACCAGATCAGCGTTTTTCTCG
>WNGK01002873.1_pt1 | contig 18657 bp, 14 predicted proteins | sample 5400601 | NCBI WGS metagenome assembly WNGK01 (sample SAMN13153376, study PRJNA577476) | soil metagenome | isolation source: 60 cm soil or saprolite under Garry oak tree replicate 1 | place: USA:California | collected 2016-06-15
GTCGATTTTGAGTACGCCAAGCTGCTCGACTGCACGATTCGTCAACTTTCGCGTGCCAGGAAAACACCTGACAAGCTGTTTGCCTCAGTTGAACCGACGCTGGTGCACATGTCTTCTCCTCTAGCCGCAGTGGAAGGCAGCCAGAACCTTGTCGTGTCCACGGGAAAATTCGGCGGCGAGACGGTCTTTGCTGGTCGCGGCGCGGGTGGGAATCCAACCGCAGTGGCAATCGTTTCCGATGTGATCGCCATCGCTCGTTCGCGTCAAAGTAATGGCGCAGCTCTGAATGAGGCTGAACACACGGGTTTGCCTGTCAGCTCGGATTTTGTTTCCCGTCATTACTTGCGCTTCACCGTACAGGACGAGCCCGGGATCATCGCCACACTGGCCGAGATATTCTGCCAACACGGGATCAACATCGACGCTGTTTTTCAGAAGCCGGGTTATTCGAAATCAAAATTGCCGTTTGTGATTACGTTGGAGTCCTGCAGTGCTTCGGTCGTCGAACAGGCCCTGAAGCAGATCGCGCCACTGGAGTTTCTGGTCCAACCCTGCTTGAATCTGCCAATCTTGGATTGACTTAGTACGGCGACTGAAACTCCCGCGTCTTTGATAAGCATTGGCCTTCTGCGTTCCAATCGCCGCGTCGGAGTCGATATAACACATGCCGGCTCAGACGGTGATCTGCTGGCAGTCGAGGATGATTAAAGTCGTCCGCGGGGTCGCGCTTCATGCCTAGCTTCTCCATCACGCGACGCGATCTGAGATTTGCGGGCACCGTGAAGGAGACAATTTCCTCCAGACCTAGTTCGTCGAAGGCATAGCGAACAATTGCTCTCGCCCCTTCGGTGGCCAGCCCCTGTCCCCAATGTCCGCTCGCCAGCCTCCAGCCGATTTCGACGCAGGGAGTGAACCCGGCCTGGAACAATGGCACCTGTAACCCGATGAAGCCGATGAAGGCGCGATTGCTTCGAATTTCGGCAGCGCACAAACCAAATCCATGTTGCCGGAAATGATTTTCGATCCGGCCCGCAAACGCGTCGCTTTCGTCCACGGACAGCCTGCGCGGCATGAATTCCATCACCCGCGGATCGCCATTCAGGCTCGCAAACGGCATCCGATCCTCAGCACGCCAGGAACGCAGGACAAGACGTTCGGTTCCAATGTCGGGGAATGGCAGCATACAAACGAATCTTTATCGAGTCGGAATGTTCAGTCGACAGGAACCATTGGCAACAACTGATTCAGCCAGCAATGTGGGGCGGCAGTCCATCATGATGCTCATCGGCAACCATGGGGACTTCGAACCCATCCGGCAAGAAGCCGGCGCGCTGCATGGCAGTCGCGGCTTCCGGATTGCGCATGAAAGTGTTCCAGACGAATTGAGAGCGAGAATTCTCGGCCATGAGCATGCTAATGCCCACGTCGATCCCCAGCACATCCTGGCTGGCCCAGCCGGTTAGAGGATTGAATGCGTCGACGAAGCCATATTTTTTCCAGATCTGCTTGCCGTAATAGCCGCGCAGATTTCGCAGAACAGCGATTGACTCACGGAAAAGAAACGGCAGCGACCCTGCTGAAGCGGCCGGAACCAGGCTGCCGTCAATGGGTCCCAGTAGCGGCGGCCCACCCCAGGCTACATAGCCATCGCTAGAGTCGGAAGCCGTAATCCCCCAGACGTCGCTGGAATAGCAGGGGAATCGCTGCCCTAACTCAGTGCAAAATTCACGGTGCGCATGCGAGGCAATGACCGAGTTCTCGAAATAGTTGGCGTAATCGTCGTGCTTGTCCCGGAAATCAAACCAGGCGTGCGAGAACTGATGCACAAACAACGGCGCTGGAGACGAGATGTACTGGCGTCCTCCATATACCATCTTCGAACGACGAATCGCCCGCCAGCATTCCGACGGAATTGGGTGAGTGGACGATCCCATGGCCAGCAGGTACAGCATCATGGATTCGCAGTAGGCGTCCCAGCGAAGGGCGCTGAAGCCGTACTCCGGAGTCCAGTCGAGCGCGAAAGTCTTGGCTCCGTTCAGTGCCCAGGGCCATTCCACCCGGTTGTAGATACTAGTTGCATCCCGCCGGATCTCGGCGCTGTGGAAGTACTCGCGGCAAGTCAGCGCGCCGCAGAGCAGGATCGACATGTCAATCGGCGAGATTTCAGAATCTCCGCGGCGCTGACCGGTCGCGGACTCGACGAAGTGATAAAAGAACCCATGTTCCGTCGGAGCATTGTGCGCCAGGAAATTCAGCGTTCTAGCCACCCGCCGCTCAATCTGGACATGCGGACGAAATTGGCGCTCGGCGCCGATGCACAGAGCGGTCAGGCCAAAACCTGTGGCGGCAACGCTGGCCATGCCTCGCGCGCCGCCGCCGTTCGCATCGGACCGGTCAACCACAAGCCCTGTGTCGGGATTGGCCTCGTTCCAGAAAAACTCGAAAGCGGCGCGCTCAAGGTCGTCGAGCAGGGCAAGATCGCTGAGCGCTGGCTCAGCACGGTCAGGCAGTAAGTCGGAGGCCAGTGTTTTTCCTGCAAGCGGAAGAACTGCGGCCCCGGTCAGCGCCACGCGAAGGAATTGACGGCGGGTCGAACTCATCGAAACTGTTCTGTACTCTGATTATGACTCAGAGTTGCTCCTGAATGATTATGTGGAAGGTGAAAAAGTAGAAATTCTTCACCAACTCGGGAAAAAAATTCATAAACCCAGCTTGCGGTCACGAATATTCTTCGTTAACTGCATCTTGTTCCTGAGTTGAATGTGAGTCAAAGAATTCCCCAGCGTGGGAATACCGCTGGTAATAGGAGGAACGCCTTACTTATTTTGGCGAGAGGTGTTTGGTGGTGCTGTTTATAATTACCTAGTCGTCACGATTCGCACAGGCTAGGCGCTGTTGATCGGCTAGTGTGCTGTCAAACCTTTGCACTGGTTTTCGGCATCTCTGGTTCGTACCAGCGCGGCGGCTTTTGAGCTTCAACCGGGCCAGGACTCGGCCAAATGTCACAAAAGGAAAATTTCTGGAGCAGCTGGCAGGAGCGTCTCTCGGCCCTGCGTAACGTTCCGCCTGTCCTGAAGATCGTCTGGCAATCGGGACCTGGAGTGGTCACCTTCGGCACTACTGCCCGGGTCATTGCCGCCCTGCTGCCGGTGGCCCTTACCTACATAGCCAAACTTATCATCGACATTCTGAATAATTTCCTAAAAACGCATGAACCGATTCCGTCGCGATTGTGGTGGCTGGTGCTTGCCGAGTTCGGTCTGGCAGTGCTAAGCAGCATCATCGCGCGAATGATCGATTATTCCGATTCCCTGCTAGCAAACAAGTACACCCGCCACGTGAGCATTCAAGTGATGAAGCATGCCTCCGAACTGGATCTCACGGCCTACGAAGATCCGATTTTTTACGATCGGTTGGAACGTGCACGGGTACAGGCAACCGATCGATTGGTGATGATTCAGTCCATCGGACGATTGGAGCTACAGCTGATTACGGCGTTGGGGTGGTCCGTGGCAGTCATGATCTATTCGCCCTGGCTCATGTTGCTGCTTATTGCCGCAGTATTACCGGCATTCCTGGGCGAAACCCATTTTGCTTTCCTGGGTTATGCAAAGAATTTCCGGCAAACCCCGATCAAGCGACAGCTCGATTACCTGCGCCAGGCGGGTGCTACCAAAGAGGCCGCGAAAGAGCTCAAACTCTTCAGTCTTGGCGAATTTTTCACCAACCGCTTTGCGCGACTCTCCGATGTTATATACGAGCAGGATGTCCGCCTGGCGAGAAAGCGCCTCGGTATCGGCTCTGTCTTATCTTTCGTAAGTACCGGTGGATACTACGGCGCGTACGCATACATCATATGGCGCGCCATTGGTGGCGGATTGAGCATTGGCACATTCGTCTTTCTAATCAATGCCATTCTGCAAGCCAGCAGCAACATCCAGCAAGTGTTCTCGACCATGTCTGGCATTGCCGATCAAGCCTTGTTCCTGACCGACCTGCTTGCTTTCTTCGAGATGAAGCCAACCATCCGCTCGAAGGCAAACGCGCTTCGCGCCCCCCGGCCGATTCAGCAAGGGTTCGAATTCCGCGATGTGTGCTTTCGCTATCCGGGGACTGAGCGCATGGTGATCGATCGGCTGAATTTCCATCTTCACCCGGGAGAGCGCGTGGCCTTGATCGGCGAGAACGGGCAGGGCAAAACTACCATCGTAAAACTCATCACAAGGCTATATGACCCCACGGCGGGAGAGATTCTCCTTGACGGCATAGACCTTCGCGAGTACGACCTAGAAGATCTTTATCGGGAAATCGGCGTGATTTTTCAGGATTTCATGCGTTACGAGATGACGGCGCGTGAGAACATCGCGGTGGGAAGGATCGATGAGCTTGATGATCTAGCCGCATTGAAAGCTGCCGCCGAAAAGAGCGGCGCCCAGGAAGTGATCGCAAGGTTGCCGGCTGAATATGAGCAAATGCTCGGCCGCCGTTTCGAAGGCGGCGTAGACCTTTCCGGGGGCGAATGGCAGAAATTAGCTCTTGCCCGCGCTTACCTGCGAGACTCTCAACTGTTGGTTCTCGATGAGCCAACAGCGGCCCTCGATGCGCGCAGTGAATATCAGGTTTTTAGGCGCTTCTCGGAGCTCACATCAGGGAAGATGGCGTTGTTTATCTCACATCGTTTTTCGACCGTGCGCATGGCTGACCGCATCGTAGTACTAGAGAACGGACGGATCGCCGAAGAAGGAACTCACGAGAAGCTTACGCGTATGGGTGGCCGCTACGCCGAAATGTTTGAGTTGCAAGCCGCCAGCTACCGTTAACCAAAATGCCGCAGAACACGCATATCGAAATGATCGAGTCTGAAGCCGAGCGCGTGCCGAAGGGAGCAAAGGAAGTCGCGCCGGATTTCGACCGCCTGCAGAAGAACGCGTCGGAAATTGCCCAAGCGCTGGCATGGAATCCGGGGGTGCATAGCTCGCATTTTTTCTCTATTCGCTGGAGCGCGATGGCCGCCGCGCTTCGCCCAGTGCTGGAGAAAGTGGGGCGGTCCGAAAAAAAAACCTCAGAGCCTGACGATATCCGCTGGATACGCGAAAACCTGCGCATGCTCTGGGCGGAACTTGGGAATACCAGAAACGCCTTCAAACTGCTGCGGCGATTGCCGCACGTTCGTACTCCCAGAGGGACCACTATCCCCAGAGCGGCCGGGGTTGCAGAGGCATTTCTTCACGCGGTGGAGTTCGATTTCAGCGAGCGAGCGTTCACCACTTATGTCGCGGCCTTTCAGGAATCTACGGCACTAAAATTCCGCGAACTCTGGGCCTTGTTGCCGGCCATGGAATTAACTTTGCTTGAGCAAGTGGCTGCGCGGGGACGAAAGGCGCTCGAAAATCCTGAACCGTCCCAAGGAATCGGAATTTGTGTTCGCAGCCTTCGCGACATCAACCAGCTGCACTGGAAAGAAGTGCTGGAACCGCTCATCGCGTTTGACAAGGTCCTGCGCGAGGATCCGGTGGGCGTGTACGCGCGAATGGATTTCGAGAGCCGCAACTTTTATCGGGAAACATTGGTCAAGATCGCCGAACGCGCCGACTCTACGGAAATGGAAGTCGCACAAGAGGCGCTGGCCCTTGCCCGTCGCGCGAAGCAACAGACGTACGACGATCCGCGGCAGGCCGCGCGTGAGTCGCACATTGGGTATTACCTGGTGGGGCAAGGCTCAGAGCAGCTTTGCCAGAAAGTTGGTTTCCGCCCGTCGTTCGTATCCAGCGTCAGAAAATTTCTTCGCACCCATCCCGACGAATTTTACTTGCCTGGCATTGAGGTGCTGACCTTCGGGATCATGTCGGCAATCGTGCTCCTGCTTACCAGCACGTTCACGCCTCCGGCGCTGATCCTGTTGTCCATGGTTGCCTTGCTGTTGCCGTGCTCGCAAAGCGCGGTGCAGTTAATGAATTACTTGACAACAGCTCTGCTGCGGCCTGAAATCCTGCCGAAATTTGACTTCTCAAAGGAAATTCCCGAGGACTGCACAACTCTGGTCGCAGTACCCGCCTTGCTGCTGAACGAAAAGCAAATCCATCGCCTGGTGCAGGATATTGAAGTCCGCTACCTGGGCAATCATGATCGCAACCTGCATTTTGCCCTGCTCACCGATTTACCGGATTCGCCAGTGCCTTCGCGCGAAGATGACCCACTGGTTGATCTATGCGCAAAGCTGGTTAAGGAGCTGAACGAGAAGTACTCCGCCCAGCAATCTGGTTCATTCCTCATGCTGCACCGGCATCGCATTTACAATCCGCGCGAAAAGGTCTGGATGGGTTGGGAGCGCAAACGTGGCAAGTTAATGGACTTGAACAAGCTGCTGACAGGACACTATGACAGTTTTCCGGTGAAGGCCGGGGACTTGTCGGTCCTTCCATCGGTGCGCTTTGTCATCACTCTTGATTCCGACACCGAGTTGCCTCGCGGTTCGGCGCAAAGGCTGATCGGTACTTTGGCACATCCGCTGAACCAGGCCATCGTTGATCCGGAAAAGAACATCGTCATCGCGGGATATGGAATTCTGCAGCCCCGCGTTCGCGTCAGTGTTCAAAGCGCGGCACGCTCGCGCTTGGCGAATATTTATTCCGGACAGACCGGTTTTGACATTTACACGCGGGCGGTTTCCGACGTTTATCAGGACCTTTATGGCGAAGGAATTTTCGCGGGGAAAGGAATCTACGAAGTCGAGATTGTCCATCGCGTGCTGGAGCACCGTTTCCCTCAAAATGCGCTGCTCAGCCATGACCTGATTGAAGGCGCCTACGCGCGCGCGGGACTTGTGACCGACACCGAGGTGATCGAGGACTATCCGTCGCACTACAGCGCGTACAACCGCCGTAAGCACCGCTGGCTTCGTGGCGACTGGCAGATCACCAATTGGCTGTTCTCTCGCGTTCCCGACGAGCACGGGCGCATGGTGCAGAACCCGATCTCCCTAGTCTCGCAGTGGAAGATTTTCGATAACCTTCGCCGTAGTTTGGTGGAGCCCGCGACATTCCTGCTGTTTGTTCTGGGCTGGCTGGTGCTGCCTGGCTCGGCCCGTAGTTGGACGATTGCCGCGGCCGGCATCCTATTCGTGCCGGTTTGGTTCGAGTTCTTGTTTACGCTGATTCGCTCGATTGCGGAACAGAAGCTGGCGGTGGCACGTGAGGCGCTCTCGGTGTTGATTACTACGAACCTCAGCGTCCTGTTGAATTTGATTTTCCTGCCGCACCAGATGCTGGTCTCGCTGGATGCGGTGGTGCGTACGCTCATCCGACGCCTAGTCACGCGCCAGCGCCTGCTCGAATGGGAAACTGCTGCTGAAGCGGAAATTGGCGGCGCTAAGCGCACTCCGGTCGACGTTTACTTGAACTGGATGCCGCTGATTGCGGTCGTGCTCGGAGGCGTCGTATATCTCGTGCGGCATACTTCCATCTACTCGGCGCTGCCCATTCTGGCGCTGTGGGCTTTGAGCAAACCAGTCTCCGTGTGGCTCAACGCTCCGCCGCGTCCGTCACGGACGGAGGCATCTGACAAGGACAAGCGTTTCCTTCGCCGCGCCGGGATCCGCACTTGGCGCTACTTCGCCGAGTTCAGCACTGAGGAACACAATTGGCTGATTCCCGACAATTTGCAGGAGGAACCATATCGCGTGGCAGCACGCGTTTCTCCGACGAATGTCGGCTTCCTGCTGAATGCTAGACAGGTAGCATGCGAATTCGGATATTTAACTGTTCCGGAATTTGCCGAGTTGACGGCTAATACGCTTGCCACGATCCGGAAGATGCCGCGCGAACGCGGACATCTTTATAACTGGTACGAGACTCGTGCCCTCAAGCCGCTGCCGCCGCTGTTTGTTTCTTCGGTGGACAGTGGGAATCTGGTTGCCTCGCTATGGACCCTTCAGCAAGGGTGCCTAAGCTTGATCGAGCAACCTGTCCTGCGGCCCGAACTTGCAGAAGGTTTCGTCGACCACTTGCGAATCCTCGCTGACCTGCGACTTTTCTCCCAGCGTTTGGTCGAGAGGATAGAAAGAAAATCGGAGTCTAAAGATTGGGCGAATTCGCTGCTGAAGTTTCCTCACTCCGCGCTGGATAGAATTTCCGCCAATAATGCGGAGGGATCAAAACATTCCGAAGATGTGACATGGTTTGCTGGTCAGGCGCGAATACGTCTGCGCGCATTCCGGCAAAGTATGGTCCGGCTGGTCCCCTGGATGCTGCTGGATTTCGCTGAACTCCGCCGTGATCCTGCCCTTCTGCTGCCGGATGAGAGTATCTCTCTGAAAGACTTGCCGGAAGCGCTGACGAGACTTGAGGCGCGGCTGCAGATCGCGATTGACTCGCGCCCAGCGAGCGAGTCTCAACCCAATCGCCAATCACTTCTCCAGCGACTGCTCTCACTCGTCTCCGGCGCGCGCATGGATGCTGTGCGCCTGATTCAGGACCTGCAGAGCCTTGCCGCCGACTCAGGCAAGCTGGCCGACGAAATGGAATTCGGGTTCGTCTGGAACGCACGACGCAAGCTTCTGTCCATTGGATACGAGAAAGCTAAAGACGAAGTCCATTCAGCTTGCTACGACTTGTTGGCCTCAGAATCGCGGATTGCGGCGTTCGTCGCCATCGCCAAAGATGAAATTCCACAGGAGACATGGTTCCTGCTAGCGCGCACACATACGACCGACCGCGGACGGCCGGTTCTGATCTCCTGGACTGGCACGATGTTTGAGTATCTGATGGCGCCGCTGTGGATGCGAACCTATCCCGGCACATTGCTCGACCGCTCGCGCCACGCTGCTGCCCGCTCGCAGCAAGAGTTCACTGCGCTGAAGCGGATTCCCTGGGGCATTTCCGAATCCGCTTATGCGCGACGTGACGATGCCGGCAATTATTCGTATAACGCGTTCGGAATTCCTCAACTGGCGACCTTCCATGGCGACGTGGACGCGCTGGTCATATCTCCTTACTCAAGCTTTCTTGCCCTCGACACTCTTCCCAAAGCTGCGCTGCAGAACTTGCGCAAAATGGCGCACGATGGCTGGTTCGGAGCGTACGGATTCTATGAGTCAGCAGACTACGGGCCTTCTGACCGAAGCAGTTGGCGTCCTGATTACGAACTGGTGCGCTGCTGGATGGCGCATCACCAGGGGATGAGCCTGCTTTCCATCGCCAATTTCCTGCGCGATGGCATCGTCCAGGAGTGGTTCCATTCGCATCCTCGGGTGCAAGCGACTGAACTCCTGTTGCACGAAAAGCCTGTCAATTATCTTCCTTCCTCGGCGGCAACCGCGGCCTGAGCAGGGGATGTACTAGTCATTCGTACTGCTCATTGCACTCCTCATTTTCCCGAACAGCTTGAGCTCAAGTAGATTCATCCCTAAGGTCGAAGTAATTGGTTTCGCATACAGATTCCTGTTCTGAGGAACGCGCTGCTGCGGTTCTTCGCGCCCATTCGTCATACCTTTGCTGGAGACTTTGAATGAGACGATTCTTTTGTGTCTTGCTGATGCTTTTAGTTTCATCCTGCTTTGGCTTTTCGCAAGTGCCCACAAGCACTCATGTTTTTCTTGTCATGGAAGAGAACCATAGTTATTCGAGCGTCATCGGGAGCTCGTCCATGCCGTACCTCAACAGCTTGGCCAAGAAATACGGTTTGGGAACGCAATACTATGCCAACACGCATCCCTCGATCGGCAATTACTTCATGCTGAGCGCGGGACAGATGATCACGAATAACGACAGCTATTGCAGCACGCTCACCCAAGACAACATCGTCCGCCACCTGCTCACAGCGGGAAAGACCTGGAAGGCGTATGCCGAGAGCCTGCCGTACGCTGGATACACAGGCTGCGGCAGCGGCTACTATGTGAAGCGGCACAATCCGCTCGCTTTCTTCTCCGACGTAGCGAAAAGCAGCGAGAAATACAACCTGGTGCCTTTCAGCAAATTCGCCAGCGATCTCACGAACCACACGCTGCCAAATTTCTCGTTTATCGTGCCCAACTTAATGCATGATGCGCACGATGGCAGCCTCAGCACAGCGGATTCCTGGTTGAAAACCAATATCGCACCGCTAATCGCCAGCGCGACGTTTCAGAAAGACGGAATTCTAATTATCGTATTCGACGAAAGCTTCGATCCAGATGCCGCGCATGGAGGCGGACATGTGGCGTCCGTGGTGATTGGCCCCAAGGCAAAACTCGGATACAAATCAACCAAAATGTATCAGCACCAGAACACGCTGAAGACGCTGATGAAAGCGCTGGGGCTGGGCAGCTTTCCTGGATCCGCCAGCAGTGCGGCTACCATGAGTGACTTCTTCTACTAATTCCCGGATGTCTGCTTGGCTACTTAGGCCGCGCGCTGTTTTCGCTCGTAGGTTCCCATCAGTTCCGCTTGGGCAAGGATATGCCCTCGCATGGCAGCGCTGACTTCCTTGTGCGTGGCTCCGGGAGGAAGGTCCAGCGTGGTATCGAGAGCGAACAGCCGCATGAAATAACGATGCGTTTCCGACGGCGGTGCTGGCCCCATATAACCTATCTTCCCGGAGTCGTTTTTTCCTTGCAGCCCCAGTCCGCGGACCTGCTCCTCCCTGGGCACGTTTTCTTCAATGTGCCCAGTCTCGGGAGGAATGTCGTATACAACCCAGTGCGTAAAGCCGCCGGGCCGCGGCGCATCCGGATCATGCATGATCAGGGCAAATGACTTGGCCTCCGCCGGAGCATCTTTCCACGACAGCTCCGGAGAAACATCCTCGCCATCGGAAGTGTAGTAGCTGGGAATCTCGGCTCCCTGCTGGAAAACTGCGCTGGTGAGCTGCATAGGATAGCTCCTTCTGTGCACTTTTATATAAAGCTATGAGAAGTCGCAAGGCTCCGAGCGCGTTGCCTCGGAGCCTGCTTGAAAGTTCAGATCGGAAGTGAGACTTTCATCCGCTAAGTCGTATAACTCAGGAACACGCCAACAACATCACCATGGAGTCTTCGCCGGAGCTGACATCTGGTTCTTGATCGAGGGCTTCCCGACTGCTTGCACAAACAGGCTGCCACTCGCCAGAGTGTAGGGACTCAAATCCATGGCGTGGGTACCGGCAGGCACGGTATTCAGTTCCAGGAGGTTCTGATTGTCCGCGCTGAAATACACCACATAGTGATCGACAGTGTTTTCGTAACCTTTCACATTCCAGTTCAGAAGTGAACCTGAAATTGAGGCGGATACTGTGAGGCAGTTATCGATTCCAGACTCGAGCTCTGTGCCTTCTTCGTAGTCGTTCCAGGTCACCAGTTGCAATATCGGAAGCTGGTTGCTGGAGTTGTAGTAGCTGTTGAGCATGGAGAAGGTTTGCAGCCAGGTCTGCCCGCACTGTTGGCCGACGATGCGGTTCAATCCCCATGAAGCCAGCGTGTCGTTAAAGCCCTTATAACCTGCGCCCCAGGCCATCTCCTGCGGAGCGGTCATTGAGGCGTTGTAGAACTTGGTGAGGTAGTCCATTCCATAGACGGTTGAAGTTGCGTGCATCCAGGAATAACTACCGCTGGTGACCGGATGAGTAAATCCGCTCCAACTTTGGAATATCCACGCGATGTTGGCAGAAGTTGCCGCCTGGATCGCATTCCAGTCCAGCGTGTAGTTCTTATCCAAATCGAATTCTGTAATAAGCGGCTTTCCATTCAAGGTTGCATAGACAGGAGAAGTCGCGTAGTGCTGCCGCACATAGTTGGTCAAATAGATTACCGTCTGCTGCGGAGTGCATCCTGCGCATGGACTAAGCCTGACAGCGCCTTTGTCAATCATGATCATGACTTTGAAATTCGGATGATTCTGCGCTGCTGCAAGCCAAGCCAAAGTCGTCGGCTCAGTGTTGTCGGCTGGCCCGTACCAGTCGATCACAACTCCGGTGATACCGCGGCTCACCATGTCGTTCAATTGATTGTTGACCTGATTCGGGTCCCACGAAACGTACCCGACCTGCATGTGCCGCTTGTCCCCAAACCAGGGTTGCAATTCGGCGTATATGTCTGTAGTCGCTCCGGGATACAGCAAGGAGTGAATGTCGACCTTGCTGACGTTGCTTGCGCCCAAGTTGCCATTCGTCTGAGTGACAAAGGTGTTTGCCGCGCTTGTATTGTTTGCAGTTTGGGTAGCCAATCTCGTGGTCGCGACCTGGACCGTGACCTGCACGTGTGTTTTCGCTGTGCCACTGCAGTTGTCCCATTCCTGCACCACGGTATCGTAAGTGCCCGGAGTCAGGTTCAGCGTGGTGTCGAGCTTGGCGCCTTTCACGACATACACGCGCTTATACGGCGCTGTATAAATTCCTATCGCCGAAATGCCCTTCGGGCAGGTGGTGGTCGCACTGGCGACATAATGGATCGATGAGGAAAACAGGCTCCCGGTCGGCGAAGTCACCGTCACCTTTCCGGTTGCGGCGGTTGTTCCATTGACGAAGGCGGCGGCGGTGGCGATCAACACACACATCAGCAGCACCCGAGTACAGATTCTCATCTTACGACCTTCCAGGCATTGGGATTGGGAAGTCCGGTCTGTCAGTTCGAGCTGCGGACTTTAGCGACAGTATGTGTGTGTCAGGGGTTTAGCCCAAAGTAACGAAGGTGGATGACCTTTAGGTGTATTCGTTCTGTGCGAAAGAAGCCGGGCGCCTGAAAACCCGCGACGGAAGCCCAGACTGAGAGAAACCCGCTGGTTATGCGGATATTGTGGTGGTTACTTCAGCGTGAGGAAGAAAAGTCCCCTGCAGCTGTGGTCATTTCTACATGCAGAAATGAATTGACGATTCTAATCTGTGAAAACTACGGACTGCAGTCCCGAAATGTCGAAGCGTTTGCGGCAGCGGACGTTCTTGCAGCCCATTACGTCGTCCTTGCGCAACATGTAGGACTTTGCTTTTGCGAAGCGCGCGCGATCGCGCTCGTCGGCATGGCGGGGCAACTGCTTTCTCTTAGTGCGCACGAGCCAGGTCACTTCGTAGTCTGCTGACTGGTGGCAATGCGGACAATTCAACGTGGCTGGCTTCTTCTCGGGACGTTCTTCGAAAAACTCGCGCTCTTCCATTGATAATCCCCGGTGGCAATTCGATTATTCCATATAGTCTGGCGATGGGGAAATACCGGCAGGCTTGAGCTACACTCTCAAGGGCTATGGCACGAAAGAAGAAAAAGCAGATTTTTCGAGCGGTGACTGCGGTGAAGGCGCTGGCACGCGAGCGCATTGGCGCCCCTCCGCCAGAGCAGGTTGTTCCGGACGGAAAAAAGAAAAGGAAATCAGCGGAGAAGCATAAACCTACGTTGGGCAAATTGCTTGAAGCCGACGAATAAGAAAAGGCGGGTGAGGACGCCCGCCGCTCCATTGTTATCGAAATCTACGACGCTTTCTTCCTGTCCGACACCCTCGCCGGAGGGAGGTCGTCTGGACGCCCGTAATCATTGTGCGTGTGCACGGGACGTTCAGGGTGATCGGCGGCATCCTCCGCGCCTTCGACCCGGGCGGCCTCTAGCGCCTGGTCGGTCTCTTCCAGTTCCTCTACGCTCTCGTTGTCGGCGTCTTCGGTAGTGGAAAGCCGCTGGGGATCGCCAGACTGCCCCGCACTTTCAGGCCCTACTTCCCTCGGATCGTTGCCGAGCTCATCCGGAGCCGCTTCATTGCCTAAAGGACGTCCTTCGGTTTCACGATTTTTACGCATGGAATTCTCCTCAATGGCTTTTGGATGCCTATTGTGGCAAGGGAGATGACAGAAGTACTAGGCGGTTTCCAGTTCCTCGGCGAGGTCGCTCTTAAGTTGTTCTTGCTTCACAGAACTCAGCTTGGAGCCTACCGAGGTGAGATAAAAAACGTCAATCGCCATCTGTCCTTCCGTGTCGATCAGAGCGATCTCAATATTGCAGTCGAGATGCGAGAACCGGGAAGCAATTTTGTGGAGAAGGCCAAGACGGTCTTGGGCAATGACCTGGACCAGAGTACTGCCAGCCGAGCACTCGTCGTCAAACTCGATACGAGTTTCAACTTTTACTTTCGCGGCACTCTTCGAGTCGGAACGCATGCGGTCACGCAACATCCGGTCTAAATCCGCTTCCCCGGTAAGCACGTCTGAAACGCTACGTTGAAAACGGTCCCACTCGGGAAGATTCAACTCCAGAGTGCGAAAACGGTCGGTGAAATAGAAGGTATCAACAACCACTCCCGCCGCATCGGAAAACGCGTCCGCCTTGACGATATTCATCCCCCAGGCGGCTAGGGAGCCAGCAATTTTTGCGAAGAGAAATGGCCGATCCTTGGTGACGATGGTCAATTCATACCAGTGGCGGCCGCGAGTGAGGTGCAACTGCACAGGATCTTCCGACAGATGGCCTGACATCTCAACGTGCTGAAGCGCTTCTTCGGGACGATAAGTCCGAAGATAGCGTTTGGGCAATCCCTCGAGAAACGACTTGATCTTCTTTGCCGATTGTGGCGCAAGCGCCTGCAGGCGCGCGATGGTTTCGTCGTGCTCGGTCTCGGCGTGGACGCGCTGGTCGGCGGTGCGGCTCATGCAGTTTGAGGCGGCGATGTAGAGCTGCCAAACATTCTCGGCCTTCCAGGGAGTGAGCGCCTCAGGATTTACAGCCTTGATGTCAGCATAAGTAAGCAGGCAGAGAGCCTTCAGCCGCTCCGGCGTACCCACCTTGTCGCAGAAGCCCTGGATCGTGACAGGATCATAAATGTCGCGGCGCAACGTCGCTGAAATCTCCAGATGATTGGCAATCAGAAAAGAGACAGTCTCGCGGTCTGCGGGATCGAGCTGCAGGCGTTCCATGCACTTTTGTGCGATCTCCAGGCTGGTGGTGACGTGGTTCTCGCCAGGAACCGCCTTACCTACATCATGCAATAGCAGAGTCAGGTAAAGCAGCTCGGGCCGCTCCAACTCTTCGAGCAAACGACCATAACGTTGGTCCCATTCGGATTTTGAGGTGCGGGCGCGATGCAGACACTCGATCGCGAGGAACGAGTGCTCGTCAACAGTAAAGCGGTGATAGAAATCGCGAACGACCAGTGAGTCGATCAGCTGAAGTTCGGACAGCAGAATCGTGAGCAGCCCGAGCGAATGCATAGAGCGTAGCGCCTCCGCAGCATGCGGTTCTACCATCACCGATTGCAGGTACCGCCAGCTCAGAGGGCCGGACGGCGGCGCCTGGATAAGAGCTGGCAAGACCTGCTGGATGCGGCCCTCGGTTGACATGGCCGGCTTAAGGCCGTGGTGCGCGGCAAAGCTGAAAATGCGGAAAAGAAGTTCGGGATCGCGCACGGCGGAAGGCTGCTGCAGGTGGATCAAGCCATCTACGACTGAAAAATCCGCGTTCGACAGACGTGAGCGCCAGTTTTGGAAATGCTTATAGAGGGAAGAGCGCGCGGCGGGGATGGACTCGAGCACGCGTAAACATTCGTAGTGGACGGCCCGGGCGTGGCGAAAGTAAATTCGCATCCAGGCGGCGGCATCCAGGCGTGGCGAGTCCTTCGCGCCAATTTGGCGAGTCGCCGCTTCGTCCTGAGATTCCCACGCCAGCATGTTGTCGTCGCGGCCCTGCCGATAGTGCAGGAACGCGCGGACCGAGCTGAGGAACTCGACCGCCGGAGCCAGTTTGGCTTGCGCAGAATCAGAGAGTAGCGAGTCGGCGGCTGGCCATCTCCGCTCTTGATCCAAAGCCGCGAGGAGCGCCATCCAGCAGGTCACGTTGTAATCGCGCAACCCCCCGGGCGCCTCTTTTACATTCGGCTCCAGATGGAAAACCGTATTCCCATACTTGGCGTGACGGGAACGCGTGACCTCTGCGAGTTGCTGAATGATGTAATTCCCTTCCCGCACAAAAAACTTCGGCAGAACCTTGTCATGCAAGCGGGCGAAGAGCTCGCGGTCTCCGGCAACGTGGCGGCAGTCGAGCAACGAAATTGTGAATTCCACATTTTGGGGATCGAACTGCTCGCATTCGGCGAGCGTTCGGGTCGTGGGCCCAAGCTTCATGCGAAGGTCCCAGAGCTCCTGGCAAAAGGCGCGCACTGGGTCGCGCAATGAGTCCTCGGTGCTCCGGTCGGCGTGCAAGAAGAGGATGTCAACATCGGAGTGCGGAAAAAGAGAGCGGCGGCCAAACCCGCCAAGCGCTACTAACGCAAAATTCCGGGGATCTCCACCGCCGGGGCAGACGATCTCGTTCCACAAACGATGGAGGATCTTTTCGACCAGCTCAGTGCGGGCTGCGATTGCGGCCGCGCCGCTTGCTCCGGCAGCGAACTCCTGCTGGATGCGAGCAGATTCGCTAAGGTAGAGATCGCGGACTTCAGCGCGCAACGTGGCTGCTGTGCTCATGGGTGAGGCGATGCGGCAACTCCCGAGAGGCGGAGCCTCCTTTCACTCTATCTGGCAAAACCATTATCACGGAAATCGAAACTATTTATGGAGGGAATCAGGATTGATTATTGGAAAGCAGCCGCTAGCTTCTAGCTACTAGCCTCTGGCAATCATGTCTTCGGATCGCCAGGAACTCTCAGTCTCTGGGGTTGCTAGCAGCTAGTGGAGAGCAGCTAGTAGCTCTTTCACAACGCATTCTCGCCGCGCTCGTCGTTGCGAATGCGAATCGCTTCATCAATGCGAGAGAGAAAAATCTTGCCATCTCCGATTTTCCCGGTCTGCGCCGAACTGAGGATGGCCTTCGTGATCGGGTCGACCATCGCGTCCGTAACTACCATTTCAATCTTGATTTTGGGAATCAAATCAACAGTGTACTCGCGACCGCGATAAACCTCGGTGTGGCCCTTCTGCCGGCCGTGCCCACGCACCTCGAGCACAGTCATGCCCTCTGCGCCAATCTCGTGAAGCGCATTTTTTACGGTTTCGAGTTTCGAAGTCTGGATGATGGCTTCGATCTTGGTCATGAGTTGAGATTGTACATTCCCGGTTCCCAGCTGCTAAGTCGCGTTTTTCTTCTGAGCGACTTCGATCCTGGCTTGTGCGCGGCGAACCTTCCCGGTCGCGTCGGCGCACTGTTCTTCCGTTTGCGCCGACTTCAAGGATTCTTCGGCCCGCTGCAGAGACTGCTGCGCCCTGGACACATCGATCTCGTCCGCGCGCTCCACGGTTTCGGCAAGCACGGTGACGCGATCAGGAAGAACCTCCGCGAACCCCCAGGCCATGGAGAAGCGATGGGACTGGCCCTCACGCCGATAAGTAATTTCTCCGGCGCCGAGTTCGGTGATCAGCGGCGCATGGCCCGGCAGAACGCCGATGTAGCCGTTCCTGCCAGGAATCTGAATTTCTTCCGCAGTGTCCCGTACGACCATTTTTTCAGGCGTTACGATTTCGAGTTGGAAAGTGTCCGCCATTTCAAATCTGGGGCCCCGGGCTCTAGGTCTTGGCTTTGGGTTTTCCTGAAGCCAAGCGCCTGAAGCCCAAGGCCGCTTTTACGCTGCCGCCTTTAGTTTCTCCGCTGCTTCCTGTACTTCGTCGATGGTGCCTTTCATGTAGAACGCCTGCTCGGGAATGTCGTCGTGCTTGCCCTCCACGATTTCTTTGAAGCTCTTTACTGTATCGGCCACTTTCACATAACGGCCGGGCGCTCCGGTGAACTGCTCGGCGACGTGGAACGGCTGCGACAGGAACCGTTGAATTTTGCGGGCACGCGCAACTGTCAGCTTTTGGTCTTCACTCAATTCATCGATGCCGAGGATGGCGATGATGTCTTGCAAATCTTTGTACGTTTGCAGCGTCTTCTTAACCGACTGAGCGACATCGTAGTGCTCCTGCCCGACAATGCGAGGATCGAGAATGCGCGAAGTCGAAGACAGCGGATCGACTGCGGGGTAAATTCCGATCTCCGTCAATGCGCGTGAAAGTACCGTTGTCGCGTCGAGGTGGGCAAATGTAGTTGCCGGCGCCGGATCGGTCAAGTCATCCGCTGGCACATAAATCGCCTGCACCGACGTTACGGATCCTTTCTTTGTGGACGTAATCCTCTCCTGCAACTCGCCCATCTCCGTGGCCAGATTCGGTTGATATCCAACCGCGCTTGGCATGCGGCCGAGCAGCGCCGAAACTTCGGACCCCGCCTGCGTGAAGCGGAAAATGTTGTCGATGAAGAGCAACGTGTCTGCGCCTTCAACATCGCGGAAGTACTCGGCGACAGTGAGTCCGGTCAGTGCGACACGAAGACGTGCGCCGGGGGGTTCTGTCATCTGCCCGTAAATCAAAGCCGCCTTTGAATGTTCCGGATCGCCGGGTTTGATTACGCCAGACTCGCTCATCTCAAGCCAGAGATCGTTGCCTTCGCGGGTGCGCTCGCCGACTCCCGCAAATACGGAGAATCCGCCGTGCTGCTTAGCAACGTTGTTAATGAGCTCCATAATGACGACGGTTTTACCCACGCCGGCGCCGCCAAACAGCCCGATCTTGCCGCCCTTCAGGAATGGCTGGATGAGATCAATGACTTTCACGCCGGTCTCAAACATTTCCGCGGTCGTCGCCTGCTCTTCAAACGATGGCGCGAGACGATGGATTGGGTGCCGCTCTTTGGCGGCGATGGGGCCGAGGTTGTCCACGGGCTCGCCGATTACGTTCATCACGCGGCCCAGAGTGCCGCGGCCGACGGGA
>WNGK01006290.1_pt1 | contig 18651 bp, 21 predicted proteins | sample 5400601 | NCBI WGS metagenome assembly WNGK01 (sample SAMN13153376, study PRJNA577476) | soil metagenome | isolation source: 60 cm soil or saprolite under Garry oak tree replicate 1 | place: USA:California | collected 2016-06-15
ACTTACGATGAATATCCGCAACGAGTCGTCGTCCCCGTTCCTGAAAAATCAAGGTGCATAGTTCTTGCCCAACAGTTGCTGGCTTCACTTGAGCCGGTTGTCGGCAACCGTTCTCTGGTTCGGGTCGCTCCTTAAGACGGCTGTGTCTTCCCGTTCCAGTTCGTCAAATACGTCGGCGGCGGCATGTCCCATGCCTTTCTCTGCTTGCAGGAGGCCTCGGCTGACGGCTGGCAGTGTTTCGCTCCATTTGTCGAGTTTTCACGGCATTGGGCCATGCTACGCCCTTACTATTCACGGCGAGCACGAACGAACGCCTCGTTTTCTTCATGCGCCTTCATGACCCCGAATAGGTAGCTTACCGGATCTTGCGAACTGTCCTGCTGCGATTCGGTCGCGATTTCGCCGCGACAGCTGGCAATTCTCTCGCTGAACTGTTGTGTGCTTGCGCTGCTGCAACGTCGAATCCCGCCTGAGTCGTGTAGATCGCCTCATCGAAGGTCGAACCTGATTTCGCCTTCGCTACTGCGAAAACTCCATACGCCTTGCCTGCGGCAAACGAGGTCGCGATGTAATCTCCAACCATTCGGCCCGATGTTGTCGAAGGCAGCCAGCTTAATGTCATCGGCCCAGCTACGGGAGTGGCAGTGCTCCAAGTGCTGCCCCCGTCGGTGGAGGAGATGAATCCCACATACAATGCGCAGGTGGAAGCCGAGCAGTTCGCCTGCGGATAGTAATAGTAACTAAGCCCCAAGTGCGCGGTGCTACCGCCGGTTGTGGGATCGATCCCTAGCCCAGGAATGAAGTGGTCGACCGTGCTCGTCGTGGCGTCGATTGGGATTCTCGCCCTCGCGCTCCAATTGATTCCATCAGCCGAGGTGCTCATCACCAGATCGTTTGACGAACAATTCGCGCGAAAGCTGCAATCCTGCCAAACGATGTAAACATTTCCGTTCCCGTCAATTTGCGCCGAGGGAAGTGCGTCGCTGCGGAGTCCGCCCACGACTGCGCGGTCTACAACCGTGCCGACCTGCATAGGCGCGCTCCAACTTGCTCCGCCATCGATAGACGTGAAGGCTGCAATTCCGCGAACGAAGTCCAACACCGGCACGATCACAGTTCCGTTGGACTGAACCAGCGGCTGACCTCCGATTGCCGACTCTCCTCCGGAGGGATTGAGCGGCGATGCCCAGGTATCACCTCCGTCGGTGGACGTACTCACGTAGATCAAATCGTTCTGCTGGAAGTCGTCCCACTCCAGATAACAGTGCCCGTAGAAGGAACTGGTTGGTGTGTTATCGCAGGTGATCCAGTCCTTGTCAGGATCGGGAGTGTGGCTCACGGGCACGGGATTACTCCAGTTCATTCCATCCGGTGACTTACTGACCACGACCTGCGTGCTTCCATTGCTCGCGATGGTGAGCGAGGAGATCAGCCACAGGCCATGCTTTGCGTCATACACGACTGCTGAATCGCTGACCGCGGCGTTTGCTCCTCCGCCTTGGACCGTTGTAAGGCCCGGCAGAAACCCATTCTGCCAGGTCGCGCCGGCATCGGTTGATGTGGCGAAGCCGATGTCCGACGAGCCTCCGGTAGAAATTCGCCCAACCTGAAAACCAGCCACAATAGTGGAGCCGAAGGAAAAGCTATCGGGCTCAACTTCAGTCGCGTGCTGGCTGGTGGAGTTGGTAAAGGTGTCGGTGCTTAGTTTGACGAGCGGAACAGTTGCCGGCGGAAACGATGAGACATTATTGGACGTGAAATTAGAGCCAGATCCCCCACCACATCCTGTGGCCACGAGCATTACCGCGCACAACCCAAGCTTGGAACGGTAGGCGAATCCATACCTCACTTTCGATCCTCCGCTTCTGGCGTTGCCGTGTCCGAAGCACGCAGCTTTGGACAAACTACATAGAAAGAGGAACTCTGGTCAACTCCACTAGCGATTAGCGTCAACCGACCGCTTGTGACGCACTGTCGCGAACTAAGCATTGCGAAGGGAAGACGTTCAATCGAAGAGTGACAAAGGCTAACGGATCCCTGTTCGTGGGGGCGCGCGCTACTGCAGGTGGAATCTTTCCCGCATCAGTCGTTGCAGGCGGGGTTTGTAGAGTATGTCGTAGGCGAGTTCTTTGTCGGGGAACATGGCCAGCGCGGCGCGTTTAGTTCCCGCGACCAGCTCAGACGCCTCTTCGATTGTGAGATTTGGGTCCTGGCTGATCACGGACATCACCATGCTGACCATGATTTGCAGGCGGCGGATTTTTACTGCTTCCTGCTGGACTTCGTTGCTTTGCGCGTTTTCCAAAGGGCCCTCTTTCCGCAATCCATGCGGGGCGCGCCGTTTCCCCGCCGGCATTCACTGACTTAGATGTGCCGCTCTCGCCCTACGTTGCGCTCATTCTGCGCGGAACGGCTGGGTGATGCAATACACTTCAGTCACTATCTTGAGACCTCGGCTGCGTACGGCAAATCCAAAGACTTTAACCGCAAAGATCGCACAGGTGCGCAAAGGCGGCTAAGGAATGCCCTTCTTTGCGATCTTCGCAGGGAAAAGTTTTCGCCCAACAAATTCCCTCGGCTCTCCATCTATAATCTGCGCAGGAGGCATTCTTCATGGCGGCCAATGCGAACCCTTTACCGGACCCCAACGAAAAGCTGGTGCGCGTGTTCGATACGGAGCAAGAATCCGAGGCCATGATCGTCAGCGGTCTTCTCGAATCAGCCGGAATTGATTGCGAGATCACCGCGCTCGACGCCCCTCAAGACGTCTTGCCTATTGGTGGGACGGTCATTCTGGTCCGGGAAGAAGACGCGGAAAAGGCGCGCCAGCTCATCGAGGAATACCGGCGTTCGCCGGCGCAAGAAGCCTCAGATGAAGCGGATTTTGATGCCAACGCCGAGGCTGCACTTACTGAGGGCGAACTCAGCGGAGATCGGCAATCTGAGAAGTAACTGTCTTGCCATCCAGATAGAAACTCGTGGCGCCATCGATGTCCGTGCGGTAAGTGAGTGCCTTCGTTTGCTGTAGCCGCGCCAGCACCTCCGCTCGCGGATGATGATAAACATTCCGGACTCCGACAGAAATGATCGCGAAACGTGGCTGTACCGCCGCCAACAAATCGCGGTTGGTAGAACTGGCGCTGCCACGGTGGGCCACTCTCGGGATATCGGCTTTAGGATCCTCAGTCGAAACGAATTGCTCTGTCGGTTTTTCCGCATCAGCTCCGAGCAACGCTGAAGTCGATCCGTAGGTGACTTTCATGACCAGCGATTCATCGTTGCGCCGTGAGCCATTTTTTCCAGCAGAGCGCGCCGCCAGATCCGAACTTGGCGCCAATACTCGGATGGTTGCTCCACCATAGGAAAAACTGTCACTCTGTGGTTCCGGGCAGGTCTTCCAAAACCCAAATTTGTGCGAAGCGCTCAGCGCATTAACGGGCCAGGTGGAATACGCTCTCAATGTGATACGTCTGGGGGAACAGATCGACTAAATGGGCCCCCGCGATCCGGTATCCCAGACTCAAGAGAATCCGCAGATCACGCGCCAGCGTGGATGGATCGCAAGACACGTATGTGATGCGCGGCGCATCCAGCTTCGCGAGACTGCGGCACACGTTTTCACCCAGCCCGCTGCGTGGGGGATCGGCTACAACCAGATCGGGACGAGTGGCGTTCACTTGTCCCAGATACTGTTCCGTCGTCGCGCGGACTGCCTTCACCTCCGGAGAGGCATTGTGCCGCAGGTCGGAGTAGGAAGTCTGTGACACCTCAACCGCGATTACCTGTGCAAAACTCCGCGCCAGCACAGTCGAGAAAAGTCCCACGCCAGCATAGAGATCCAGCGCAAGCTGGTCTGAAACGCCACTCGTCACAAGGCTGACAAGCTCGTCTATAAGGAACCGGTTGACCTGGAAAAAACTGCCAGCACTTACCCGGTACGAGGTCTGCTTTGCGGTGTAGGTGATCGCGGGTGTTCCGAATTCGGCCAGTCGTTTCGGTTCACGATTTTGGTTCGGAGAGAGCTGCTCGAAAACTGCGGTGCCCTTCACCTCTGGCATCGCGCCCATACGCTTCTCCGCGATAAGCTGGGTGTCAGCGCGAGAGGTTTTGTGCGTGCAGTAAATTTCCAGGATTAAAGCGCCGTCAGCCGCGTCGGTAAAAATTTCGATCTCGCGAACTTCGTGAGGGATCTGATTATTGCGGCCCTCCTCCCAGATCGCCGCAATGGCGCGATTAATAAGCGGCGAACTGATCGGACATTGCTCGACTGGCAGCAACTCATGCGATCGAAACTTGTAATAACCCAACGCGAACTCGGGTTCTGTCTGCACCTTCAAGCGAGTTCGGTTGCGGTAGTTCCACTCCGGTGAAGAATGGACCTGCAGATCGGCCAACTCGACTTTCGCCATGCGCTGCAGGGTCTCCCGCAAGATGGCGGATTTAATCTCAAGCTGAGTCTTGTAGTTCGCATGCTGGTAGTGACATCCTCCGCAGCGCTGAAAATACGGACACGCAGCCTCCACCCGGTCCGGCGACGGTTCGACGATGCTCTCCACTCGGGCGCGCGCGAACCCCGTCTTCTGCTCGGTTAATGTTGCTTCTACCTGCTCACCCTCGAGAACAAAGGGAACAAACACGGTTTTACCCGGCCCGTGCTCGTCGGCAGGCAGTCGCGCCAGCCCATCGCCGCCATAGACGAGTTTTTCGATCTTGATTTGCATCGTTCTGGATTGTAAGGGTTTGGTGCCGTTTAGCGTTTTTCAACTGCTTTAGCAGGTTTTCCCCGAACCCCGCCTCATCCGATAGACTTGTTCGCTTATGGGCAGTGATGCCAATCCAAGCTTGCGCGGATCAGCCGTCGGCCTGTTCCTGTTCGATGTCTGTGAAGAAATGCGGCTGGACGAACTGCGTTCCATTCTTGGCGCGCGCCGCCTCGGTGAAGGTCTGAAGCATGCCGCCGGAGAGCAGCTCTTCTTCGAGCGGCCGCCCGTCGTTGAGGATGCTCAGTTCCCCGGCGAGGCGGGAACGCAAGTGCGCATCAAGTACTACGACTATGGCGTGCTCAGTGTTCTGTTTGAATTTCCGTTCGCTGGTGAGTGGCCGGACCTGATCTCGCTCTCATCGCGGTGGATCTCGGAAACCGACCTGCAGACCCGCGCCGAAACTATCGCCAAAGAAAAAGTGCAGCGCACCCGTCCCGCGCTGATCAAGCCCTATGACCGTTGGTTGAGCGAAGACTACTTCATCTTCTTTATGCGCGACATTCAGGGCAATCCTTCTGCGGCGCACTTATTGAGCTCGTGCGGCCAGCAGATTTCGCAGGTAGTCCGCGGAGAAAGCGCTGTTCTTTCGGAAGGCGAACGTAGCGAAGTGCTGCAGTCGGCAATGTCGTACTATCCGAATGATGTGGTTGTCGTGGGCTGGAACGCGGCTTTCGTTTACGACTCGATGGCCGGCTCAGAGACCACCATGCAGTTGCTCGAGTACGCCAACTCGCAGTTGCTCGAATTTCGACACTACGACGACCTGCTTACGCGCGAACTCGCCGCCGTCTATGACTCGCTGGAACGGAAGTCCACGCTGATCGGACGCTGGCGCCTTCCGGGTGAGGCCTCACGCCTGCAAACCGTTCTGCTCGACGTGACCGAACTCACCGAACGTGCCGACAACGCAATTAAATTTCTTAGCGACATGTTTTCCGCGCGGCTCTATCGCCTGGCTGCAAGTAAGATCGGGGTGCCGGACTACAAAAGCCTCGCCCAGGAGAAGCTGCGCACCGCTGAAGATTTGTACCGCTTCCTAATTGACCAGTTTCACCAGTCAAGAACGTTCGTGCTGGAGTCGTTGGTGGTGCTGATTCTGCTGATTGAGCTTGTATATGTATTTCACGGAAAGATGTGAGACTTCCTCTGCGGTAAAGAGATAAAGATATTAACCGGAAAGGTCGCAAAGGCCAGCAAAGAACTGCTTTTCTTCGCGACCTTTGCGAATCCTTTGCGATCTTTGCGGTTAAAGATTCTGATCTCACTCACATATAAAACAAACTCAACCTGGGCACCCTATATTTCTCCAGCAGCCGCTTGTGCACAAACTGCTTCCGTAACTGTTCAATTTGTCCGGAAGGCATCTTGCTTCGATAAGGGGCCAATTCGCGGTCGGCTTGTGCCCTCACTTCTATGACTTCGTCGTCCGGAACCGTGGCGAGTAGCACGGCAAACAATTTTTCTTCCAGCACAGTGAGCTTTCGCTCCAGGTCTTCCAATCGTGACGCTGCTTTCGTTTCAATTTCCAGCGCAATTTCCCGCAGAGACGCAGAAAGTTCGCGCGCGACAGTCTCCGGCGAAATGCCCGCCCGCGACGGCAACTTTGCTTTTTCCAGCTCCCCGGCGTTCTTGCGTAAGAATCCCGCAATGTCGGCAGGGTCGAATCCTTTGTCTGGCTTGATTTCTTTCGATGTTCCCACCGCCGCTTCCTTCATGTCCTCGGCGGCCGCGAGCACCTCCTGCGCGCAAAATCCCAGGCCGTTAATCTTGCGCGTTTTTGAAGGGCGCCGTTCATAATTCTCGAATGTTGCGTCGATGCCCCGTAGAACAGCCTCAAGCGGGATTCCCGCGTCTTTCCACAATTCCATCAGAGACCAATCTAGCGTGGATACGATAAGCGGACCGCCGCGCCAGCGCTGAAAATGCTCCTCAATTTCAGTGAAGTAGTTGAAGTAATTTTGCACGATCAGCCCTTAGCTTTTCGCTCTTAGCCATTAGCTTAAAGCATGACCGAATTAGCTAAAGGGTGGGAGCCAAAAATCGAGGAGCCAAAAGCTCAACGCGAGCGCGGCGTGTTGCCGGAACGCGGCTTCGAATTAGCGGAATCCGTGGTCTTGGATGACGAATTTCTCTCCCACAGAATTCGTAGGCCTTCGAGAGTGAGGAACTCATCCACCTGCTGTATATATTTCGATCCTGATCCGATCAACTGAGCTAACCCACCTGTGGCGATTACCTTCGGCGAATTTCCAAGCTCCACGACCAGCCGTTCCAGTACGCCATCGACCAGCCCCAAATAGCCATAATAAAGACCGGATTGCAGGCTGCCCACCGTCGTGGTCCCGATCACTCGCCCGGGCTTGCGAATGTCCACGCGCTGCAATCGGGCGGTGCGGCTGAAGAGCGCGTCGGCGGAAATCCCAATGCCGGGACAAATTACTCCGCCTTGGTATTCACCGTTTGCGGTGACGCAATCGAATGTAGTGGCCGTCCCGAAGTCTACGACGATGCACGCGCCTCCGTATTTCTCGAACGCCGCAACCGAGTTCACGACGCGGTCCGCGCCCACCTCTGCCGGATTTTCATAAAGCACCGGCATGCCGGTTTTCACTCCCGGCTCGATAAACAGCGGCTTGCGTCCGAAGTAATGCTCGCAGACGTGCCGCAACGTGGAATCAAGCGGCGGCACCACCGAGGACACCACAATCCCGCCGATGTCCTTGGGCTCCAATCCTTCCATCGAAAACAAATTTCTGAAGAGGACACCGTATTCATCCACGGTCTGCGCGGCCCGCGTGGTCACACGCCAGTTCGCGACCAGCTTGTCGTACCTTGGTGGAGGGGCAGCATCGGTCAGAGATTTCGCGAACACGCCGAGCACCGTGTTGGTGTTGCCGACATCAAGGACGAGAAGCATATGGTTCGGGTTCTCTGTGTCCTCTATGGTTAGAAACAAGAGCATGAACCACAGAGGGCACAGAGGAAAACCTATTTCAATCTTACAGTGCCGCTGTACACAGTCTTCAGACCCTCGCGCGTACGGATTTGCAAAAAGCCGTGCTGATCCAGGCCTTCAGTAATGCCGTCGAGCGCGGGGGTCTCTTCAATCCAAATTTCACGTCCGCGAGCGGTGGAAGACCCTTCCTCGAATCGGCGCAGGATGTCCGCATGCGCATTGGGGTTCTTCAGCAAATTCCTATATTCACGGTCCAGGGATTTTAGCAAAGCCGCGCACACTTCAATTCGCGACCATTCTGCCCCTGTGATAAGGCGCAGCGAAGTTGCAATCGGTTCCAGTTCATCGGGAAAAGTGACGTGATTAACATTCAGCCCGATCCCAGCAACAATGTACCGGACACTGGTAGCTTCAGAGCTCATCTCGGTCAAGATTCCGCAAACCTTTTTCCCTTCGGCGAGAAGATCATTGGGCCATTTCAGATCAGGATTTACCCGCGAATCGATCTCCTGCACCGCCGATTGCACCGCCAACCCGGCGGCCAGTGTGAGAATCACCACATCGGAAGGCGGCACCGCCGGACGCAAAACAACCGAGCAGTAGATGCCGGTGGACTTTGCCGAGTGCCATTGATTGTGGCCGCGCCCGCGTCCGGCAGTCTGCTGCTCGGCGAGGAACACGCTGCCTTCTGGGGCGCAGGCCGCAGCGGCTTCGAGCGCCAGCGTGTTGGTCGACCCCACACGATAATAATGATGGATGTGTCCGGCGAAGATCGTCCCGCGTACCAGCGGATCGAGCATTTCCGGCAGCAACAGGTCGGGCACGGCGGTGAGCTGATACCCACTCGCCGGATGCCCGGCGATTTCTACGCCTAGAGTCCGCAGCTGTTCGACTAGTCGCCAGACTTCCGAACGGGCCGCGCCAATTTCCTCGCCAAGCTTGGTCCCGCTGATGACAACGGTTGGGTAACTCATCAGAACGCGGATGATGCGGCCCAGGCGCAAATCACTCTCGAGCCCAACCTCTTTCTGCTCTCGGGCGCTACGTTCGCGGCTGTTCGAGACGTTGTTAATGCCCGAAATTATCAGCGAATCAGTTCGAAAGCACAAATTGTGCGCCGAGCGAACTCCTAAGCCGGCGCGATTCGCAAGCTCAGATCGACGGCGGCGGCTGAGTGAGTGAGCACTCCCACGGAAATGAAGTCCACTCCGGTTTCGGCGTAGACGCGAACATTATCGAGGTTAATTCCACCCGAACACTCAAGTGGAATTCTACGATCCGCTTTTGCGCAGCGCTCCACTGCCGTCTTCACATCCGAGACCGGCATATTGTCCAGCAGAATGGCTTCTGCTCCATAGGCCAATGCGTCTTCCAGTTCGGACAGGCTGCGAACTTCCACTTCGATGGGTTGCGTCCCGCGCCGGTTGCGGTGGGCGCGTTCGAGCGCGGCCTTGATTCCGCCGGCCAGCGCGATGTGGTTGTTCTTGATCAGCACGCCGTCCGAGAGATCAAGCCGGTGGTTCTGCGCTCCGCCGCAACGCACCGCGTATTTGTCGAGCACCCGCAAGCCAGGCGCGGTCTTGCGCGTATCCAGAATTCTTGCTTTCGTTCCCGAAACTGCCTCAACAAATTTGCGCGTCAGCGTGGCAACTCCACTGAGCCGCTGCAACAAGTTCAAAATCACACGCTCGCAGGAGAGAATTACGCGCGCATTGTGGCGGATGACGGCGATCTGCTGTCCCTTGTGCAATCGTATGCCATCGAAGATTTCAGGGTGACTGGTGACCTCGTAATGCGAAACGACGGCGCCATCGAGCGCGGCGTAGACGTCGAGGATCCGCGGGACCGCACCGATTCCCGCGAGAATGCAGTCCTGTTTGGCAATGATTGTTCCCGCCGCGCGCTGGTTGGGGTCGATGCAGGCATAGCTGGTGGCATCGCGCGTGGCCCGGTCTTCGAGCAACGCGTTTTCCAGAATTGCGGTAATGCGCCGGCTATTCCAGTCCATAAAATAGTTGTCAGTGGCTAGTGGTCAGTTGCCAGTCATTAATTTTATGTGTGGGGCGGGCGTCCTCACCCGCCTTAATCGGGAGGGCACGAATTCACGCGTGCCACCACCTAATCTTTGTATTGTGTCATTCCGAGCTGGCTTCAGCCAGCGAGGAACCTGCTTTTCTGCACTGTCAACTCATTTCATCGAGCTTCTTTCTTATCTTGTCCCGCAGCACCAGCAACTCCTCTCTTCGTCTTGTGCGGAGTTTCTCGACCACATGCGCCGGCGCCTTCGTCACAAACGCTTCATTGGCAAGTTGCCGCTCGACGTTCTCCAATTCTTTTTCAATTCTTTCGAACTCTTTTATCGCTTTCTCGCGCTCGGCGGCGACATCGATCTTCTTCTCGTAAGCTAGGCGAACGTCAAAACGCGCCGTGTGCCGGACATTCGACAGCTTCTCCAGAGAACTCTCGGCGAAGCGGATTTCTTCCACATTCGCCTGACGATCGTGCTCTAGTGCTCCTCGATTCTGTTCGATCAGCGCCCGGATTTCCGGCTCAAGCGCGAATACTTCGACTGAAACCTTTTCCTTGGTTTCCACCTTAAGCTCGGCCCGCAGATTTCTCACGCTGACAATCAAATCCTGAAGAATTGCCATTTGCGTTTCGGCAATCTTGTCAATCTGTTTTTCGTCCGGCTGTGGATACACCGCCAGCGCCAACGACTTCTGCGGAGGCTGTTCATCATAGATTGCATGCCAAATCTCGTCGGTGATAAACGGCATCACGGGATGTAACAGGCGAAGAGAGGACTCGAAGAGCGCAACTAGATTTCCGCAGGCAGTGAGAGCTTTTTTCTTTGAGTCGTCAATACCCGTTGTCATTTGCATCTGCGCGTCAGCCATGATTTTCGCAGAAACTTCGGGCGGAATCGGAGGCGGGAACGGGCTCTTGCCTGTTATTCTGATTAAACCCGCGGATTCTTCTTCCAATTTGCGGAATTTAGCGATGTTCTCCTCTCCCAATTTGTTGCGCAGATCGGTAAGGTTCGCAGAATGTCCCTTAATCATGTCGAGCGTGCCCTGGAGCTTATTCGCTGTCTCAAGTTCCAGCAGCCGTGGCTTGATCAGCTCGATGTACCAATCGCAGAACTCGCCCCAGAAGAAATCGTAGATGGAATTCGCCGCTTCGTCGAAGCGATAGGCTGTCAGAGATTCGTTCACATTTTTGGCCACTGTGTTGAAGCGGGAAAGAATCCAGCGGTCTTCGAGCGTTGCCGGCTCAAATGCCTGAATTCCTGCAGTGTGCTCCGAGCCTGGTCGGACAAGAGTGTCCGACCCACATGAGCCAATCCGGTCCACATTCATGAACATGAACCGGGCGGCATTCCAAATCTTATTGGCGAATGCGCGATAGCCTTCGGTTCGGCTCTCGCTGAATGCAATGTCGGTGCCTGGAGAAGACATCGCCGCCAGGGTGAAACGCGTCGCATCCGTCCCGTATTTCTCAATCACCTGAATCGGATCGAGCACGTTGCCTTTAGTCTTCGACATCTTCTGGCGTTCGGCATCTCGCACCAGAGCGTGAATATAAACTTCGCGAAACGGAACCGAATCGCGCGATTGATCTTCACTGAGCGCGGACGGGCGAGACGCCCGTCCCGCCAAATCCAGAGATGGGCGCTCCCCCGAAGAAGTGGAGCGACGGGCCTCTCGCCCGTCTGGCTTATGCGGAGGCGCCATAAACCAGCAGCCCAACATGATCATCCGCGCGACCCAAAAGAAGAGAATGTCGAAGCCCGTGATCAACAGCGACGTCGGATAGAACGCTTCGAGGTCCCGCGTCGCCTCCGGCCAGCCGAGTGATGTAAACGGCAGCAGGCCGGAAGAGAACCAGGTATCCAGAACGTCTGGATCTTGCTTCAGATCGGAGCCGCCGCACTTGGGACACGAACTCGGCGCCTGCTTCGCCACAATAGTTTCGCCACAGGCGCAATGCCACGCCGGAATACGGTGCCCCCACCACAGCTGTCGCGAGATGGTCCAGTCATGAATGTTGCTCATCCAGTTCAAATAAACTTGACGATAATTCGCGGGCGTGAAGCGGATGTGATCTTTCTCCACAACTTCAATCGCGCGCTTGGCGAGTGGTTGGATTTTCACGAACCACTGCGTTGAGAGCCTTGGCTCAACCACGGTCCCGCAGCGGTCGCATTTTCCGATCGCAATTGTATAATCCTTTTCGCCAACCAGAAAGCCCTGCTCACGCAAGTCTTCCAGCACGCGCTTGCGCGCCGCATAGCGATCAAGCCCCGCATAAGCGCCAGCGTTTTCGTTCATCCGGGCGCGCTGGTCCATCACTTCAATCTGCGGCAGGTTGTGCCGAAGCCCCGCCTCAAAATCATTCGGATCATGCGCCGGAGTAACCTTCACCGCTCCCGTCCCAAACTCGGGCTGCGCAAGTTCGTCGGTGATGATGGGAATCTCACGATTCATCAGCGGCAGCAATGCTCTCTGGCCGTGCAAATGTTTGTAGCGCTCGTCACGCTCATTCACCGCGACTGCGGTATCGCCAAGCATGGTTTCCGGTCGCGTAGTCGCCACGGTGATGAACTCATTAGTCCCAATCACCGGATATCGAATCTCCCAAAGCTTGCCGGGTATCTCCTCGTGCTTCACTTCGAGATCGGAGATCGCCGTCTCGCACCGCGGACACCAGTTCACGATGTACTTGCCGCGATCGATCAGCCCATCCTCATGCAGGCGGACGAACACTTCGCGCACTGCCCGCGAACACTTCGCGCACTGCCCGCGAAAGATTCTCGTCCATGGTGAAGTACTCGCGGTCCCAATCCACCGAAGCCCCAAGCCGCTTCATCTGCTCCTGAATCGCGCCGCCGTAGTGTTTCTTCCAGCACCACACGCGCTCGATGAATTTCTCGCGTCCGAGCTCGGAACGCTTCGTGCCTTCGGTGGCAAGCTGACGCTCCACCATCATCTGCGTGGCGATGCCGGCATGGTCCGTCCCCGGCAGCCAGAGCGTCACGAACCCTCGCATGCGGTGCCAGCGAATAATGATGTCCATTTGCGTCTGGTTCAGCATGTGCCCCATATGCAACCGCCCAGTCACGTTAGGCGGTGGCAAAAGCAGCGTGAACACCGGACGCGAATCGCCTTCCGCCGGCGTAGTGACCGAGAAGAGCTTCTCCTTCACCCAGTACTCGGCCCAGCGCGTTTCAATAGCGCCCGGCTCGTACGATTTTGGAAGGTCGTGGGGCATGGAAAATTCAGCAGTTAGCGCTAGCAGTTGGCACTCGGCCGCCCTGCATTCGGGACGAATCCCCGAAACTCGGGACCAAATGCTAAGCGCCAAATGCTAAGTGCTGAATTTCGATCTTACAGGCGGAAGAAAAAAAGGGTCAAACGAGGAGCGGGGTAGTGTATACGGACGGCAAAATGCTCCCTCCCTGGGCCGCGTTTTGAAATGAGGAGATGGATGTGGATCAAAATCCCTCTTCCCCTTGTTCCAAGCTGATAAAATGCGCGTCAACGGGGAGGTGAGCCGATGGTGAGACGCTCTGCGAGAGGAGCGCGTTTAGCGGTAAAGGAAGCACGCCTCATCACAGCGGAGCTACGGCGTCTAGGAGTCCCGTCGCATACCGGCGAGCCCGCCTTCCAACGGATTTTCGAGAGCCGCTCGCATTCCCTAAAAAAAAATAGCAACAAACGCTGGGGCTAACTGCGGGGTTCGGCTGTATCGAGATCAGTGAAGAAAGGCCGCAAAGTAGGGTCCTAGATCGCGGCACCACCGCAACATTTCCCGCAACGCCGAGATTCCCGCAGGCCACGACCTACGTCGGTCACTAGTGAGATGCCTGAGTGGCTGAGAACGCGCCAGAGCGCTGTCGCAGAGCGTCCCAAATTGACGGCGCACTCCGGCAAATTTTGAGGGTGCCAATAGAACGACACGCCGGGCTGAGAGCCGATACCCTTGCCAGTCTCATATGTTATCGGTCCAACCACACAGTTAAGTCCAGCACGACGATTGCGCGAAATCCAAAAGGAAAAGGAATCGCTGAGGCAGACTCTAAACTCACAAGAGGCTTGCTCCTGAAACTGCAACGGCATTGCCGTCGACCAACTAGTGGTGCTTTTTCCTTCCTTCCCGCGCTCCTGAATATATTGGCCGTAATTCGGCAGGGCCTCGTTGAACTCTTGAAGAGCTCTGATGAACCTCGAACCGCTGAAGTACCCCTCTCCCGGCTGATCCATGAGCGTCATTAGCCGCTTGAAAACCACGTTCCACTTAATCATTGCGCCGATTGCCTCAGCCGTGCCCATTGTGCTGCCATACACCTAAGCTATAGAATATACAAAGTTTAAGCGGGCAAGCCGCGTGCTTCTAACACGCGACCAGCCCTAACCGCCCCAGGAGGGTTAAGCTCCCATGGCAGCTTCCCACACGCTATCGCAATCGTTCGCGATCCCGCAAATTTCAAAGTCGGGTGTCCTCACACTTTACGGCTACGGCATCCGGGTCACGATGCAAGCTGGTCATCTTCAGGTCGAGGATGGCATCGGGCCCGAGCGCAGCAAATTTCGTTTGTCGCGTGTGAATCACAGACTCAAGCGCCTCGTCTGTATTGGTGACGACGGATTTATCACGCTCTCTGCACTCAGATGGCTGAGCGAGGTCGGAGCATCATTTCTGCTGCTTGATCGCCTCGGCAAGGTGCGAGTGGTTACCGGACCAACATCGCCAAGCGACGCGCGACTCCGTAGGGCACAAGCTCTGGCGTTGGGCAATGGAACGGCGGTGAAGATCGCCCGCGAACTCATCTCCGCGAAACTCAGCGGACAAGAAACATTGATCCGGGAGAAATTGCACAACGTCAATAGTGCAAATTCGATATCCAGTCTTCAGGACCGATTGGTTACTGTAGACAGCATTGACGCGATCCGCTCAATCGAATCCCGCGCTGCTGCGGAATATTGGAGTGCGTGGCGCGAGGTTCCAGTCCTGTTCGCCCGTAAGGACGTAAACCGCGTTCCGACTCACTGGTTATGCTTTGGAACGAGACATTCCCCACTTACAGGCGGACCCAGATTGTCGGTCAATCCGGCAAACAGCTTGCTCAATTACACGAACGCGGTTGCTGAAAGCGAATGCCGGTTGGCAGCGTCCGCGTGCGGCCTCGATCCAGGGCTCGGTTTCATCCACACTGATACCGCAAATCGGGATAGTTTAGCGCTGGATTTAATCGAGACGATAAGGCCAGCTATCGAAGCATGGTTACTGAATTGGCTTTCGAGCGAACCGTTACGGCGCTCGGATTTTTCAGAAACTTCCGATGGGAATTGCCGAATTTCTTCTGCGCTTTGCTCAAAGCTCTCGGAAACTTCGCCGACCTGGGCAAAGCTCGTCGCTCCCTGGGCTGAATTTGTCGCGCATTCGCTTTACGTTGGCCGTTCCGGTCGCGCTACGCCGGTTCGACTCTTAAAAACTCCACTGACACAGACTCAGCGTCGCGAAGCGAAGGAAGCTGCTCTTCCCAAGTTGAAGATGCCCAAAACGGAGCATGTCTGCCGTGGGTGTGGCAACCCCATCAGGAAAGAGCATGAAGATTGCAGCGATTGTGCTGTAAGCAGCGCGACGGGGCGACTCGTGAGTGCTGCACGAATCGGACGGATCGCCGCCCAAAGGCCCGAGGCTCGCGCGAAGCATGCAGAATCAGAACGCAGGCACGCCATGGCGCGTTCGTCCTGGGATGAGTCCAGCCAACCCGCTTGGCTCACGAGCGAAGTGTTTTCGCAAAAAATTCAGCCGCTACTCGCGAACATTTCGACGTCCGAAATTCGATCACGCATAGGAGTATCGCGTTGGTACGCGAGCAGAATTCGCCAAGGCTATCGTCCGCACCCGCGCCATTGGCAACCCCCTGCGAACCTTGCAGATTTTTCTCACGCGAACGAACCGGCTTAGGAGGGTTTCATCGAAGCTTTAAGTTCAGCTTCGAATCGATCTCGCATTTTCCTCAGACTATCGGGCTCGTGATTTTCCTTCCCGCACGCACAGTGTTTATCAAAACACTCTGCAAGCTCCTCTGCCGTAAGGCGCTCGCGTTCATAGCAGATTACCGATTGGAGTAGCTGGCGATGGACCGTGTCTTCCGGAAACGGCTTCACTGGGCCTTTGCCAAAAGCGAGGACACGAAAGTCTCTTTCCGTTCGAGCAATTTTGTCCCAGGCTTCGATATTTCCCTGCGCATCCTTCACTTCGCTCACTTGCAGTGATTCTCCGTGCCGATGGAAGTGGAGGTACTGTCGGAGTCCCTCGGCATCGGATATCGGTTGATCCAGAGTGAAATAGCTGTAAGCAACGGGATTGTAGGGAATCGGCGTGTGCCGGTTGTTTATATCGGCGAGTTTCTCTTCAAACCAGCTTTCTAACTCAGCCTTTCCCTTCATGAAACGAGCCATAATCTCATTCCAAGCCTCTGACGACACATCGGAGCCTGCCGTATTCAGCTCTTGGCTACAGTCCTTCTGCAGCTGGGCCCATCGCTTTTCGAAGTTTGAATTGACATCCGCGACTTCAAGGAACGTAGGGTAGAGCTTATCCCGCCAGCTATCCTCTCTTGGATTGTTCCGCTGCCTGCCCACATGCAGATTCTAAGCTCCACATTCCAAAATAGAAATCTCCATGACCGCACCTAGCGGACACGAAAGCAGATTTCGTGTCCTTTTCAATTTCCGGGAATACCTGTTTCATTGCGACTATCGTGAAACAAAAAACTAAGCCATCCACTCGGAAAGGAAGAGGCCCAGCCCCAAAACAGGCGCCTCGCGCCAATGATGTCGGTTCATGGCTAGCTCGCGGCAAAGTCAGTCCGCTCGGGACCGCGCTTTACGTGCTCTTTCCTCGATGCGACATGGCGACACGCTCTCACGTGCTGCCCGAGACAATGGCGTAAGCCCGCGCACCATGAAGCGCTATGCAGGCACAGCACTCGTACAAGACCGCCCAGGCACGCGTATTCGCGCCACCAAGGCTGACCGTCTAATCCGCTATCTCGTCGTTCCGGGACCGGACGGTCCACGGGAGATATCAGTCCGGGGGTCGAAACCGGCTAGCGAATTTGCGAAATACAAAGGTGCCGTCAATCGCTTCCTTCGTGGCGATGGCGATGCCCTTGCTGACTGGCACGGCAAGAAGATCGCAGGCGTTGAGTTGATCACAGCGGGCAACACCCTAAAGGGCCTTGCTGATAAGGGCTTGCTCCCGTATTCGCTCTACCGCTCATTCTCAGGTGGTGCGATGTGAAAGCATTGCCCCCGCGCATCCGGTGTTGCGCTATCTGTGGATCAACGAAGGACCTCCAGGAGCACCATCTCGGAGGTCGTAATCACGCCGCGTACTTCACCATCCCGCTTTGTGTCCAGCACCACCAGGCGGTCACGATTGCTATTCAGAGAGCAGATCGGGACATGATGAGCTACACGAGCGACCGAACTGAGCGATTAAGGCGGATTGTGATGGCGTGTTCAGTTTTGCAGTGGTACGCGTGTCAGCAGTTGCAAGTTAAAGCAGAAATAAATCACGAACGGGAAGCCCATAAATGAAAACAGTACACGATATTTTTGTTCGCGCTTATGCAATAGCAATGGTAGGGAAAAAGGAACGAAAGCGTACTCCTCGTGCCAATCAGGAAGCGCAGAAGTGGCCGGAAGACGCTCTCGTGTTCGATACCGAGACGCGAATTACGGCGGATCAATCGCTAACCTTTGGCGTGTATCGCCTTTGCGAACTGGCAAAAGATCGTTACAGAGTCGCGCAAGAGGGCATCTTCTATGCAGACGATCTGCCCGCGAAAGATCGCAAAGTGCTCGAATCCTACCAGCGAACAGCAATTTCAGATGTTCCTTCGTTCCCGCCAGAGTTTCCGTTGTACTCCCGTAGCGAATTCATGCGAAGAGTGCTCTGGCCCGCCATCAAACGAGACGGAGCTTTGGTTTGTGGCTTGAATTTGCCTTTCGATCTTTCACGGCTGGCCCAGGCCTGGGGCAAGGGCGATAAAAACGAATGGTCGCTCACGATGTCACAGTATGCGAATGGAGCCGAGAACAAGAACTTTCCTCACGTTCTTATTCAACCTATCGACGGGAAAAAGGCCTTTATTAGGCTTGCAAGGCCCTGGAAGCCGGATGAGTGGAGAACCCAGGGCAAGGCGCGATTTCTCGATCTGCGAACGCTTGGATGGGCGCTGTTCAATCGTTCCTTTTCGCTAAAGGCACTTTGCAAGCAACTCGAAACCGAACATCAGACGCTGGACCATGAACCAACAGGCCAGATCACCCCTGAAGAAATTGAGTACGCCCGACAGGACGGGCGCTGCACCGTAGACGCCCTCAACAGACTGAAGGAGGAGTTCGACAAACACCCCATCAGCCTCAGACCCGACAATGCGTACTCCCCTGCGAGCGTGGCCAAGAGCTATCTGGAAGCAATGGGAATCAGCAAACCCGCAGAAAAGTTCGAGATTTCTGAAGAAAGAGCTCGGCATCGCAATGCAGAGCTATTATGGCGGGCGCTCCGAAACGCGCATTCGCTGTGCTGAGGTGCCGGTAGTCCCGGTTGATTTCACCAGTGAATATCCAACCTGTTGCGCACTCTTAGGTCTGTTCGACGTTCTGACTGCAAAGAACGGTGAGCGATATCTGAACCCCATCTTGCCTGCGCGAGTTGGCCGCGGCAAGCTTCTGGGATGACCCAACCTAAAGAGCAAGTACGGGCAAAGTGGCAGAGTCTGGTTTCAGAGCAGCAAGAATGCGGGCAGAGTATGGCCGCGTTTTGCCGCGCGCGGGAACTGCATAAATCGCAATTTTACTACTGGAAAGAACGGCTGCGAGAAGCAGCGACACCGCAGTTCGTGGAAGTACG
>WNGK01002877.1_pt1 | contig 18643 bp, 22 predicted proteins | sample 5400601 | NCBI WGS metagenome assembly WNGK01 (sample SAMN13153376, study PRJNA577476) | soil metagenome | isolation source: 60 cm soil or saprolite under Garry oak tree replicate 1 | place: USA:California | collected 2016-06-15
AGCGCACTGCCACGCGGCAGGTTAACACGGTGCACGATGGCGCCGAGGCGCGATTGGACCTCATCGGTCACATTGCTGGTAACAAGATGTAGCTCATGTCCGTCAACGCGGAGCCGAGCAGCAAACTCAAGGAGATAATTTTCAAGCCCACCGCCCGGCGCGAACTGGTGATAAATCAAACCAAGACGCATCAGCTGATTTCGGGACGATCCGGGCGGCTAATCAGCGGTGAATCACACGAAGCATTTTTTTGGCGAGACTCCTCTTCGTACTGCCGGCTGTATCGCACAAAAGTTGAGAATGCCGTGGCCACAGCGATCCACAAACCCGGATAGCCATCTAGAAATCCCCGCCGCAATACGTATGCGCGAAAAAAACGCCAGAGCGGCCGCGCGACGTTTTGTATGAGCGACCATCGCTTTCCAAGTTGATTCTGCCGTTGGAGAAAGACATCAGAGTAGATGTTTATCTTCTCGATGTAGCGGTTCATTGACGGAAACGAATCGTGGCACAAATCACCAGCGAGCCCCATCGTCGGGCCGTGAATGTCGATCTTGTCGTGCTCTGGACTGCCGCCCCAGCGTGCCTTCTCACGGCGAACTAGACGCAGCTGGCGATCGGGATACCAATCGCCATGCCTAATCCACCGCCCGAGGAACCAGGTTTTGCGATTGCACCATGCGCCGTCGAATTTTTCCGGAAGACCTTCACGAAAAAACGATGAAATGCTCGTCCACAAATCGGGCGAGAGAAACTCATCGCAATCGAGCGCGAGCACCCAGGGCTTGGTGCAATGCGAAAGCGCGACATTTTTCTGGTCGCGATGGCCGAGCCACTCTTGATGAATCACCTTTGCGTCGAAGCCCGCCGCAATTTCTCGCGTCCGATCGTTAGAGCCGGCATCGACCACCACGATTTCCTCGGCCAGGTCCGTCGCGCTTTCCAAACAGCGCGCGATGTTGCGTTCTTCATCGTGCGCAACAATCGAGATCGAGAGCGGGAATGGCATCGTCAGGCTTTTTTTTCCATAATAAAGTTATTGCAATAATCCGTTGAATCCCAATAACGATCTCCCGCTTTTCGTTGGTGGAGTTCTTCGCGAAATTCCGAAATTGGCCGCAAACGCCCGCGGCATACGAACCAGCCATCATAACCTTTGTCCCGGATGAAATTCAGCACCGTCAAAACATTGCCTTCGCTCAGGTGGCGTGATTCGCATTCAAACACAAGCAGCGGCCTGTGCTCGTGCAATAGCCGCTCCGCTCCTCGGAACACAGCCAGTTCATGACCTTCGGTGTCGATCTTGATCGCGCCGATTCGTTCGGACTGATTTTCAAAATAGCGATCCAGCGAAACAACTGGGACCTTCACACTCTTGCGCTTCTCACGATCTTCGATCGCCCTTTCCAGCGAAGCGCCTGGGGAACCTTCGTCGCCTGGGATGAACAGCCGCATCTCTCCATTTGCGTCAGATACAGCTGCGGCGTTGATCGTGACATTCGTGAGGCCCCATGTCGCGCATGCAGCTTTGAGATATTCAGCAAGCCGCGATTGTGGTTCGAATGCGACGACTTTCCCAGCGTAAACCGCTCGGCTCAGCCAGAGAAGGTAGCTTCCCTTATTTGCTCCCACATCAACCGCGATATCGGAAGGACGGAGTTTCTCGACAAGCGCCGCAATCTCGCATCGCTGGTCGCGATATCGGGCCTTCAGGGCGCGGTAAATGAATCTGAGCTTTGGCCACGCGTCCACAACGTCTCCTAAAATCGTCGCAGTTTGGCATTTGGGAAACGTCGCGTAAACGCTCGCGATTTGTTTCAGGCCGCGGCCAGCGCCGCGTCCACGTCCGGAAAAATCCGAAACACCTGATCAAGCCGCGAGATCTCGAAGATTGAACGCACGGTTTCTTGCAACCCGGTAAGCGCGAATTTGCCGCCGTACGCTTCGACATTCTGCATGCCTTCGATAAATACAGCCAGGCCCGCACTGTCGATGTAAGTCACCCGGGAAAGATCGACAACCAACTGCTTCGGCTTTTTCTCGATCATCATGTTGAGTGACGCCGAGACGTTTGGCGAGACGTGCAGATCGATTTCGCCTTCGAGTGGCAGCACATTGGGACGATCCTTGCGTGGCATTGGGTCGGCAGGAGATACGGATTTTTCCATTCACCCCTTCAATCGTCAATGGCCTACCATCCGAGCGTATCGATGACACGATCCACGTCAGAAAGATCGTCGATCAAAAAATCTGGCTGATGTTCGGCAAGCTGCTCGCGAGTCCACGTGCCGGTTGCGACCGCGACCGTGCGCGCGCCGAAGGCTTTTCCGCAGGCGATATCCCGTGGCGTGTCGCCGATCACGTCGATCGCCATTGCAGAGAATTCACGGCCATGTTTTTCCAGTGCGCGCGCGCGAGCGAAGCGCCCAAGCCGGTTCCGATCTTGGTGATCGTCGGCAAACGCGCCGAACTCGAAAAAGTGCCAGACGCCATAGTGTTCGAGCTTTAATTGCGCACCGCGTGAGACATTGCCAGTGAGAAGCGCGAGCACGAGTTGCGGTCGCGATTTCAGTCTTTTGAGCAACTCGAGCACGCCGGGAAGCAGTTTGCCTTCGCGCCGCGGCAATTCGAGCGAAAGAAAATGCACGTAACTGTCGAGAAACGCGCTGACGTTCTCGTTCGTCACTGGAATCTGATGCTTCTTCAGTATACTGACCACGATTCCCGAATCAGTCATCCCCGCGATTTCGATATCGTGCAGGTCATCGGCAATACCGAAGCGCTCCGTGAATGCCAATTTGAGTGCGTGGACGCCTGCGCCTCCCGAATGGATAAGCGTGCCATCGATGTCGAAAAGAAGAAGGCGCTTGTCCATTTCAGATTTTCGATTTTCTATTGCCGGTTGGAATTCGTCCTGCGACGCGGCAGAACGCACGCTGAGAATCTAAAGTCCGAAATCCAAAATCTAAACTAGGATTTAGAGCGTCGGCGCGTGCATCAGGAGTACCGCGATCATGCTGCCGAGAAAGATCAAGAACACAACCGCAGATCCAACAAAAATGGCGGTACGAGCTGGGTCCTCGTGAACTTTCTGACGCGGGAATGGCGATGCGTTGCCAAAATCGACCGGTGCTGCACTCAACTCCGCCGGTTTGGCTTCAACCTCCCTGAGCTGCGGCAATGGTTGCGATCCGTGCGTGTCCGGTTCGTAGCGGGCTTCGACCGCTCCGAAGCGAATTCGGTCGTCGAAACGGAGCGCCGCTTCCGTGGTTGGAATGCCGTTGACCCGGGTGCCGTTAGTCGAACCAAGATCCTTTAGCCGGTACGTCTCGCCGACGCGCTGCAACTGCGCGTGACGGCTCGAGACCGACGGATCGCCAATAACAATCGTGTTATCCGGCGAGCGCCCGATCGTGATCAACTCTTCGACCAATTCATGCGCGGTTCCGCTGACGACTAGTTTGGGCATATTGTCTATCTAATGTAGATAATTAAGAGCTGCCATGTCGAGAGCAAGCGAGACATTCCTCACTGTTAATCGAATAGAGCGAGGGATTTCTCGATTTGCCCGGAATGACAGCAAGCGTTAGCCACAGTTGATTGACCGCGCATGGCCGCGCTCGCATAGTGGCGCTTCCATGGCCATTGAGCTCACGCGCAATTTTTGCATCATCGCGCACATCGATCACGGCAAGACGACTTTGTCGGATCGATTGCTCGAACGCACTGGCACAATCCACGAGCGCGACAAGCAGGATCAGCTCCTTGATTCGATGGACCTGGAGCGCGAGCGGGGGATCACGATCAAAGCGCATCCCGTGACGATGCGTTACACCAGCAAGACGGGTGACACCTACCGGCTCAACCTGCTCGACACCCCCGGGCATGTCGATTTTGCTTATGAAGTCTCCCGCAGCCTCGCCGCGTGCGAAGGCGCGCTTTTGATCGTCGATGCAGCCCAAGGCGTTGAAGCGCAGACGGTGGCAAACGTTCACCTCGCGCATAAACAGGGCCTGACCATTGTGCCAGTCATAAACAAGATTGATTTGCCAAACGCCGATGTGCCCGCCGTGCACCGACAATTGGAGGAAATCCTTGCTATTCCCTCCGAGGAGGCGATCGAAGCGAGCGCGAAGATGGGAATCGGCATCGATGAAATTCTTGAGGCGATTGTAAAACGAATCCCGCCGCCACAAAAACCGGAGGATGAAACTTTGCGCGCTCTCGTGTTCGATTCCGTGTTTGACGTTTACCGCGGCGTGGTCGGCTACGTGCGCGTCGTTTCCGGAACGATGGAGATCAATCACGCGATCACGTTGATGAGTAACAATGCGCGCTACGAGATCAAAGAAGTGGGTGTGTTTACACCGAAAATGTTCGTGCAGCCGAGGCTAAACCCGGGGGATGTCGGTTATTTCATCGCGAATATCAAAACGACCGCCGATATAAAGATCGGCGACACGATTACGGACCAGCGCCGTCCTGCGCGCCAGGCGCTTCCGGGCTTTCACGAGATTCATCCGATGGTGTTCAGCGGGATCTATCCAATTAACACCGGCGACTTCGAACATTTGAAGGCGGCAATCGGGAAACTGCGCTTGAACGACGCAGCGTTCGTCTACGTGCCGGAAAGCTCGGTCGCGCTTGGATTCGGTTTTCGTTGCGGCTTTCTCGGCCTGTTACACATGGAAATCATCCAGGAACGGCTCCGGCGCGAGTATGACATGGATATCATCGCCACGAGCCCAAGCGTGGTTTATGAAGTCCTGACAACGCGCGGCGAAAAACTGTTGATCGACAATCCCGCGCACTTGCCGAATCCGAGCACGATCGAGGAGATTCGAGAGCCGATTGTAAAGGCCTACGTGCTTTGCCCGAACGAAAACATCGGTGACATCCTGCAATTAATTCTGGAGAAGCGGGGCCAAATGGACCGGACCGAGTCGCTCGATACACGCCGCGTGATGTTGCATTGCGAACTGCCGCTCAATGAAATTCTCGTCGACTTTAATGACAAGATCAAAAGCATCACCCGCGGCTATGGCTCGATGGATTACGAGCACGCCGGCTATCGCGCGGCGAAATTAGTAAAACTCGATCTGCTCGTGAATGGCGAACCGGTCGATGCCTTTTCCATGATTGTCCAAAAAGATCGCGCGGAGGCGAGGGGACGGCAGCTTGCGGCCAAGTTAAAAGAAGTGATTCCGCGCCAGCTTTACCAAGTGGCAATCCAGGCGGCGATCGGTGGAAAAATTATTGCGCGGGAGAGTGTTTCGGCATTGCGAAAAAACGTAACCGCGAAATGCTACGGCGGCGATATCACACGGAAGCGGAAATTGCTTGAGAAACAAAAGGAAGGGAAGAAACGAATGAAGAGCATCGGCAAGATTAACATTCCGCAGGAAGCGTTCATTGAGGTGCTCAAGGCGCAATGACCATGAAGAAGCAAACGCCCATCCCTCAACATTCAATATCGAGATCCAGTATCTAAAGATCGCAGGTTTTATGCGTCGTTACATCAAACACAGCAAACTGCTCTTGCGACATGCTCAAAAATATCTGCGCTATAAGAACGATCTGCTCAGCCCCTCTAATCGCCAAGAGATTGTCGACGGCATGGAAAACCTGCGCGCCGCCCTGCATAAACACGATCACGAACAGATAAAGGGGACGGCGGAAGCGCTCGATGCAACACTACACAAGCTGACACCCGTAACCTGGGAATCGCATTGGCGGGAAAATTGTGAGGTAATCTTAGTAGCGATTGTGGTGGCGGTTGGGATTCGTTCCTATTTTTTGCAGCCGTTTAAGATTCCCACCGGATCCATGCAGCCCACTTTAAATGGGATTATCGGTCATCCCAGCACGGCGCCGGCGCCGAACATTCTGCGGCAAGTCGGCGAGTTCATTATGTTGGGCCGCAACTACATCGATGTTGTCTCGCGTGAGGATGACCGGATTCTTCAGATTGAGCCGAGAAAATTTCTGTTCTTTTTCACGCTCTCGCGGCTCAACTGTCAGCAGCAAAATTTTCTCGTTTACGCGCCGCCCGAGACGCTCACTCATGATTTCAATGTCTTCCCCGGCCGAGCTTATCACCGTGGCGAAATTATTGCGAGGGGCGCAGTGGACACAGGAGATCAGGTCTTTGTCGATAAATTTAGTTATAACTTCATCAAGCCGCATCGTGGCGACGTTTTCGTTTTCCGAACAAACCATATCTTCGGAATTCGCGAGGATCCACAAACGGGCTCGCCCTTTTATATTAAGCGATTGGCCGGGCTGCCGGGCGATGAACTGCGGATCGACCCGCCATTTCTTTATATCGATGGAGAAAAAGCAGCAGGCTTCGGTTTCGCGCGGGTGATGGCAGCGAAGCCTCCCTATCGTGGCTACGCTTTGGGCCGCGATTATCTATCGGACCCAAAGCAGTCATTTGTCGTGCCCAAAGATGGTTACTTTGCAATGGGCGACAACAGCTACAATAGTTTCGACAGCCGTTATTGGGGACCGGTGCCGGAGGAAAATCTCGTCGGGCGCGGATTGTTTGTTTACTGGCCGTTCAATCAACACTGGGGATTGATTCGTTAGGCAAGTATTTCTCGCTCATGCTCTCGAGTCTCTCGCGAGTATATCCTCTGCTCGGACTTTGCGGCGGATATGCTCTCGTGATGTTTTTTAATCCGGTGCGGCGAGCCCTCGGCGACGGTTTTCGCTGCATCGCGCGCTTCAAACGCATCTGGCTTACCTTTGCCCTGCTTGGATTCGCTTACTTCGTTTTTCAATTTGTTACCTTCACTCCCATTCGCAGCTCGGCTGATCTCGATGTATTTCAAGTCGTCTCACTGCCGAGCTGGCATTGGCCGAGATTTGTAGAGATCTGGAGAGAAACGCCCCTGCCTACTCTGGAAGGGGTCGCGGGAATCTTCGATAACGCAACGACTACTTATCCGCTCTCTGTCGTGGCCGCTGTCCTGATGATCGTTAACTGGCATGGTTTGCATGGTGGTTTGTTGCGCGCCCTGCGGAAACGGTACCGTTTCTGGAGCTACTTCATCTACTTCATTCTACTGCTGAGCGGTCTGGCGTCACTCATCAAGCCGATCGTATTCTGGCGCTTGCCGGAGTGGGGAGGAGTTCTTCCGGCCGCGGGCTTGCTGCGAATCTCGGCCACAGTGGATGCGGTCGCATTCATTTTCGAATATCTCTTTGGCGTTTATATCCAGGTATATTTGATCACCGTTTGCCTGGCTTGGGTGAAAGGAGTCAGCTTCGAGGAAGGGGAACTCTTCCGCTTTGCCATGCGCCGCTTCAGTTATGTTTTGGAGTGGGCAGGCATTGTCGTTGTGGTAAGCACGTTGATCGTGCGACTGCCGCTCCTGCTTGCTTATTTTATGAATATTCCCGGCGTGCTCGATTACCTGCCGATCGAGCGCATTGTCATGAGCGGTTTAATCATTGGCTTTTGCTCCGTCCAAATCTCGCTCACTCTGCATAATGAGAGCTTGGGCAAAGCGATCCGCGCACATCGCCAATTCATACGGCAAAACGTGGATCGCGTCGGCTGGTTTTTGCTCATCTGCGGAATCCACTTTTTCTGCATTACAATCTGCGATGCCATTGTGCGAGGCGCGATCGCTGATCGGTTGGCCGTTCTCTTCCTATGGAAGTTCATTTTTGCTTGCCTCCGCGGAGTTATCACCGGCTGGCTTCTCGCTTCGTGGGTTTGTTTATTTCGTCAATGCGAAACCCGCCGCGTTAATCAGGAGAGATGGATCCAGTATTAAGCCAGGCTGCGAGGGGTGCGAATGTGAACGCGGCGAAAATCACCCGCCAGAGCCAATCGAATTTAGCATTGGCATTTATTTCTTTGGGACGCGAGCGCCGCCGCGACATCACTATCTTTTACGCCTTTTGCCGCGTCATCGACGACGTTGCCGATTCTTCAGACCTTGATGTCGCGGAAAAACGACTGCGGCTGGCAGCGTGGCGCGAGATGCTCCGCGTCGCAGTTCCGGGCGAACCGGCACTTGTTCATGACGTGCGGGGGTTGATCGACAAATATTCGCTTTCGACCGACATGCTCGAGGAAATTATTTCAGGGGTGGAGATGGACTTGAGCATCTCACGGTATCCCACCTTCGAGGAGCTCCGCGTTTATTGCTATCGAGTCGCCAGCGCGGTGGGTCTGGTCAGTATCGAGATTTTCGGATATCGCAATCCCGGCTGCAAAGAATATGCGCTTCAACTTGGGCTGGCCTTGCAAATGACGAATATCATCCGGGATGTCGGGAAAGATTTAGGGAACGGCCGGATCTATCTGCCGCAGGAGGATCTGGCGCGTTTCGGTTATTCCGAAGCGCAACTGCGAGATCGACAATACAACGACCGCTTCGTTCGCCTGATGGAGTTTGAGGCAACGCGCGCACGCAAGTTTTTCGCTGGTGCAGCGGAGTCGCTTCCGCCTGAAGATCGCCGATCGATGGTCGCGGCCGAGATCATGGGCTCGGTTTATCATGGCCTGCTCCGCCGAATGGAACTGGACAAATTTCGCGTTTTCGAAAAGGAATACCGCCTGAGCAAATTAGAGAAGATGAGTCGGATCGCGGCGCAACTGCTCAAAACTTTTTGAATTTGCCGCGCCAGGCATCCGTCTGACTTTTCCATTACGAAAACTTATTAAGAGATATGAAAACGAAATTAGTCACAATTGTTTCTGTAGTGGCAGTGAGTTGGCTCGCCCTAATTTTCTCCAGCACAGCAGTAGGGCAGCGTGAATCTTCCCGGATGCAACCCCAACCCCCCCCGAGTGGCACCGGTACCAGTGCAGCTTCTCGGACGACGCAAGGCGCGGCTGGCTCCATTGTGGCAACGCCAATTAGCGCGACGGAAGCCGCAAAAAAGTATCCGCCGCCCAAGGGAGGAAGCTACCCGATGGGCGAAAGAGATCCGCACAAAGCTTCTGGCATTGTCACCAGTCCCTATCCACCGCGCCAGGAGTTTGACTGCTCGAAGATTGCCCACGGTGCACTTGTTCTCGACACACGCGCGAACAAAGTCTTTCTGAGGCCATAGGTCGGGGGCCCGGGTAAAATCGCTGCGCCAGGAAAGCGCGTGGATTTCCTGGTGTTTCGACGTGCAACATTCCCTGATTCGCGCGGTTCAATTCGCCAACGAAGATCATTTATGAGACGGAGTTTTTTTGCAATCGGTTCGATCATCGTCTTGAGTTCTTTCATTCTTAGTTCGTGTGACACCCCGGTTGGTCAGGGCGCCGGATGGGGCGCAGCGACTGGCGCAATCATTGGCGGCGCGGCGACTGGTCATGTCCGCGGCGCAGCGATTGGCGCCGCTGCGGGGGCTGCGGCCGGTGCATTGGTCGGCGCAGCGGTGCAAGAAGACCAAGTCGCGCGTTACGGCCCGCCGCCGCCGGGCGGTTTTCCAATCGCGCGCTGGGCCGGAACGCCCGGCTTTTACTACAGTCCCTACACCGGGCGCGTCTACGATCTTCGCGGGGTTCCGCCTGGTGGGCTCACCCGCGATGTCGATACCGGCCGGCTTTTCCGCAAACCGTAACTAAATGGCAGTTTAGTTCAGGAGCTTCCGCCGGAGATCAGCCCGTTTGCGCCTGTAGTGCATCCACGAGCGCCTGCACTTCCTCTGTCATTTTCAACAGTTCCGGCCACGGCCGATGATAATTCTCGCCGGGCAATTTGCGCGTGGCATCGAAACCCATATGCGAACCGATGTTCTGATCGGTGGGCGCATGGTCGAGTGAATCGCTCGGATTTCTGATGATGGTTGTGTCCCGGGCAGGATCGGTGTTCGCGCACAAACGGAAGAGCACTTCACTCGTGTTGTGCACGTCGCAATCTTCATCGACTGCCACGATGTATTTGCTGAACATCATCTGGCCCATACCCCAGAGTCCGTGCATGACTTTAAAGGCCTGATACGGGTACTGCTTCCTGATGCTGACGAAGACCAGGTTGTGAAAAACGCCTTCCGGCGGCAGTGTCATGTCCACAATCTCCGGAAAATTCATTTTGAATACCGGCAAGAAGATCCGCACACAGGCGTCACCGATATAGTAATCTTCCATCGGCGGCACGCCGACGATCGTCGTTGGATAAATTGCGTCGCGCTGATGGCTGATCGCGGTCAGGTGGAAGACCGGATAATCTTCGACTGCGGTGTAAAAGCCAGTGTGATCGCCAAACGGACCCTCGGGGCGCATCTCGCCGGGCTGCACATAACCTTCCAAGACAAAATCAACGTCTGCCGGTACATCGACGTCGATTGTTTTACAGCGGACGAGCTCGATTGATTTTTTTCGCAGAAAACCCGAAAAAAGAATTTCATCCAAACCGTCCGGCAACGGCGCCGTTGCCGCGAATGTGTAGACCGGATCGCCGCCCAGTGTTACCGCGACCGGCATGCGCTCGCCGCGCTCATAATAGCGCTTACCGTGGCGCGCACCGACCTTGTGGATTTGCCAATGCATACCAGTCGTACGCTCATCGTAAAGTTGCATCCGATAGACGCCAACATTGCGTGCTCCCGTCTCGGGGTCGCGTGTGTGCACATTCGGCAATGTGATAAAACGTCCGCCGTCTTTCGGCCAGCATTTGAGAATTGGCAGATCGCTCAATGAAAAATCCTTTCCACCGTCGATCTTGTGCACAACTTCCTGGCAAACTCCTTCATTCACCCGTTTGGGCCGCGCGTGCAGTAGATGAATTCCTTGCTTGAGCAGATTCCAACCTTCGCGCAGATCGGTTGGCGGTTTTGCTTTTAGGATAAGTTGGATTTCCTGCGCGACGTCTCCGATGTCCGCGACCTGCAGCGCGAGCGCCATCCGACGGCGTGATCCCATGGTATTGATTGCGACCGGAAACTCCGATTTTTTCCCATCGACAACCGGTTGCTCGAAAAAAAGCGCTTTGCCGCCGCCGGGCGATTTCATTTCGCGGTCAGCCCATTCCGCGATGAGCAGATCCGTGTCGACCGGAACAGCGACGCGTTTCACCTCGCCCGTTTGTTCAAGAGCGTCGAGAAACTTTCGAAATGAGCGGTAAGCCATTGGTGAGGCGTGCCGCTACACTGATTCGTTCTGTCGTAGAACGCGACAGAATTCTTAATCAGGGATACGGCGGCACCAAGTATTGGAACGACATCACTCGGCCATTCGCGAAGGTGACCGTTTTGTACGGATAAGGGATACTCGGCGGAATATATGAATAATAAAATGGGTCGTAGAACGGACTGCCAAAGAACACGAAGGACCGGCCGCCGTGGTGATGATGTCGCCCCACGAAACCGACACTGGTAAATCCGAACCCGTAACCAAAACCAGGACCGTAGTAGGGGCCGGGACCATAGTAAGGATAAGTCGTGTAATTTACATAAATCCAAGTTTCAGTGGGACGGCCACGCATGTTGCCCAGAATTTTCCGATCGGGCGAGCCCCATGCCAGCCAGACCGCGCCTTGTGACATACCGGCGCGCACCTGTCCCTGGCTTACCAACGCCTGGTCGCCAGGAGAAAGGGTCTGATAAATTTCAGGATGTCCCGAAATTCGCGTCTCCGTCGTGGAACAGCTCGCAAGGATCAACGCGCTGCCTGCGATGCCGAACGTGAGCGCCTTAAAAAAGAATTGACGCATCATGCTCGAAAATACGAGCGGGATTCAGCCAGTCAACTCCTCTAGGCCCGGACCATCTTGATTAAGACTATTCGTGCGATTAGCCTTCTGCTGAATGCAGGATCGGTACGGCCATCGGATTTCCTATCTGCGTGTCTCGATCACAGACCGCTGCAACGAGCGCTGCACGTATTGCATGCCGCATGAGTTGCAGGAGTGGTTGCCGCGCGAAGAAATCCTGACTTTCGAGGAAACCTTGCGCCTTATTCGCATTGCAACCGAGCTGGGTGTGTCGAAGGTCAGGATCACTGGGGGCGAGCCGCTCACTCGCCGCGGGGTAATGGGTCTCATTCGCGAGGTTCCGAAAATTCCCGGGCTTCACGATGTAGGTCTTTCGACGAACGGGACGCTCCTTGCGCGTGAAGTTGAGCCGGGGACAACAATGGCGCGCGCTTTACAAAGCGCTGGCGTGCGATCAGTCAACGTCTCGCTCGATACATTGGATCGACAGGTTTATTCCGAAATCACCGGACGAGACTGGCACGCGCAAGTCCTCGACGGAATTGACGCGGCCATCGCGGCTGGATTCGATCAGATTAAACTAAACACTGTGCTGATGCGTGACCGGAATGAGGACCAGTTAATTCCGCTGATCGAGTTTGCCGCGGAGCGCAATTTGATTCTGCGGTTCATCGAGATGATGCCCGTCAGCACCACCGAAGTTCTCGATGAAGAAAACTTCATGTCGATCCTTGCAACGAAACGCATGATCGAATCGCATTACGGCAGCTTAATTCTGGAGCCGGAGTTTCGAACTAATGGCCCGGCCACTTACTATCAAATACCCGGCCGACGGCAGCGCATCGGCTTTATAGGCGCGATGACAAATCTTCATTTTTGCGAAAGTTGCAACAAACTTCGTCTGACATGCGATGGGAAATTGCGTCCTTGTCTCGGCAGCTATCTCGAGTTCGATATTATGAAACCACTTCGGGCCGGTGCGAGTGATGAGGAACTCAAGCAATTCTTTCTCGACGTTGTCGATCGAAAGCCTGAGCAGCACGACTTTCGCAATAATTACAAGCCGGGGCGCAAGATGGTCGCAATCGGTGGCTGACCGATGAGGCGTCTTACGCACATTGGCGCGGATGGCCGAGCGCAGATGGTCGATGTCTCGGCCAAGCCGCTCAGCGCGCGGACCGCAGTTGCAACAGGAAAAATCCGGTTTCAGCGCGAAACGCTCGATCTGATCTCAAATGAGCAAATCGCGAAGGGCAATGTCTTTGCGACGGCACGGATAGCCGGTATTCAGGCCGCGAAGCAGACCGCACACCTCATTCCGCTTTGCCACACGCTGCCCCTAAGCGAAGTCAAGATCGACATTGTCATATCAAACGATCACGCAGAGGTGAAATGTACTGCCCGGACTGTTGCGCAGACCGGCGTAGAGATGGAAGCGCTTACCGGCGTAGCCGTCGCGCTGCTCACGATCTACGACATGTGCAAAGCCGTGGATAAAGAGATGGAGATGACGGATGTGCGTTTGGTTGAGAAGACCAAAAGCCCCATCACGGCGGTCTATGACCACCGGAACCAAAGCAGACGACGCTCATAGAGCGCCGCTACAATAAAGTGCAAATACAAGTTGGAATCATCACAATTTCGGACCGCGCCAGCGCCAACGAATACAAGGACCTGGGTGGGCCAGCACTGAGAGAAGCGGCGCAAAAAGCGGGTTGGCAAATTCTTTCCGAAGCGGTTGTTCCGGATGACACGGAACGCATTCAAGAAACGATTCGCTCCTTTTCACAACAAGGCTGCGGCTTGATTTTGACGACAGGTGGGACAGGCGTCGGCCCGCGCGACGTCACGCCCGAAGCGATCCGCGCGATCATGCGCGTGGAACTGCCCGGCTTCGGAGAGATAATGCGCGCTGAATCGATGAAGATCACGCCGAACTCGATCTTGTCGCGCAGCCTGGCCGCGATTGTCGATCTTTCCCTCGTGATTGCACTTCCAGGAAAACCGAGCGGCGCCGTGGAATGCCTCGGCTTCGTCGTCGGCGCAATCCCCCACGGTGTCGCCCTCGCTCAGCGCGTGCCGACTTCGTGTTGAATTGGAAGGGTGCGGTCGCCGAGCGCGCCGACGAAAATATAGCCACGACTCTGCTGGCCTGCACGACGCGCCTCACAGAGGCGCGGCTACAGCCCTTGATCTTCAGTTCGGATAAATCAGCAATCGCATTAATTGTTTGCCGTATTCAGTGAGATGCGCATTACTGTCGCGGCCGGAAATTTCGTCTCGCGTCAAATAGGAATAATCGACCGAGCCTTTCTTAATATAACTCAGCTCCGGCTGTGCTACGCCTTTATAGCTTGGTTCAATTCTTAGGGGCAGACCGGAGCGTGCGAAAGAAACTTCCCACGAAGATTTTTCGTTTCGGCCGTCACCGGTCAGCATCCAAGGATAAAGTCTCGGCAGCTCGAAGTACCGTGATTTAGGCAAGGTCACTTTGTAGAATGTTTCCTCCTCATTGAGAAACTTGGGAACGGTGAGCGATGGATTTTTGCGGAACGCGAGATAGAGCCGCGCGACATCGAGGCCGGCGAGATTGATTCCGTTGTAAATGCCATTGTGATTAGGATCATTCTTATAGAACGCGTTGTGCCACGCTTCGAAGCGATGGCTGAGCATCAGATCTAGTTCCAAGTGAAGATGCGCGCGCGACTGATTCAGTCCGGCTCCGGTGTAGCCCATCACGGCGACGCGTTGCCCGCGCTTCACCGTGTCGCCGGGCTGCACCGCGATCGAACTCAGATGGCCGTACAGACTGTAGTAGCTTGAGCCATCCCAACGGTGCTCAATCACAATGTATTTCCCATAGTTCGAGTAACCGGGGACGAGGTTTGTGTGGACGACTTTCCCATCGCCAATGGCGCGCACTTCATCGAGCGGTTCGCCGTGCGGATCGCGGTGTAGCGGTCGGATATCGATTCCTTCGTGGAAGCGGGTGTAAGACATGCCTGCCGATGTCTCAACGGGATCACGGACAAAGCCGTATTGGCCACCCTCCCACGGCGTCGACTTCACTCCCTTGTAGTTGCGCTCGATGTATTGATAGAATGCCGGACCGCCGCCGGAGAAAAGAGCGTCATTGTCTGTCGGCAGAGCGAGATCGAGCGTTTGATGTTGCATCTGCGCCATCAGGGTGGAACGAATCAGCAAAAGCGCGAGTGTCGCGGCAATGAAATGAATCTTCACATTCATCGAATCTTAAACGAGGGCAAACTTATGAAGCTGCGCTTGGGAATGATCTGCCTGGCCGCGATTGCATCCTTGATTTCTCCAGCGTTCGCATTCGGGCGTAACCCGGAACGGCAAAAGCTGGATGAACAAACAGTTCTTCGCATCGAACATGATTGGTTAAAAGCATTGACTGAACGTGATCGCGCAGCGCTCGACCGCATTCTCGCCGAGGACTTCATGAACTCCACGTGGAAGGGAGAACTGCGCGACAAACGGCAAATGCTCGAAGGACTGGCCAAGCCTGTTAGATACTCTCAGCGCTTGGATGACTTGAAAGTTAATCTTTATCAAGAGACTGCGATTGTGAGGGGCATAAACATCGTAACCGATCAAACCGTTCGCATCCTGACGAGAATTCGCTTCACTGACGTTTTCATTTATCGGGGCGGCCGGTGGCAGGCGGTCGCCGCACAAGAGACAGAGATTAAGACTCGATGAAATCCAGCGGCCGGCAGGTTCAACGTTTTGATTTTCCGATCAGCCGCCAGTCTTTTTTCATCGACTCAATGTCAGCTGCAGTCAGTCCGGAGGCGATGTAAATTTTTCCGTCGGAAATGCGCTTGTCGATCTCAAGCTCAGTGATCAGTCGCCCATTGATGAGCACAAAAAGTAGACTGCCCCGGCGCTCGATGCTTAAGGCGTCGAGTGCGATTCGTCCATGCTCATCGAGTTGAAACAGCGCACCGTAGGTTCCGTTTTTGGCCGGATAAGGATAAAACGCTATGACATCGAGCTCTGACATGCGCGGCATTTTTTCGATCGCAACATCCTTCCCGGAGAGTTGTGCGTGAACAGATGTTGCGAATATCGTGGTATCCCGGGGATTTGCTTGTGCGTGGACGCGAAATTGGCAATGCTTTTCCTTCGCAACGCCAGCGGGCAATGCGAGCGAGAGCCAAAGCGCGAGCGCGCAGAGAGTCTTCATGCCGACTGATAAAGGGTTTGACAGGATTTGCAACGTCTGCTGTTTAACCCGCTCATGATTCGACGCGTTGTCTTGCTATTTCTGGTGCTGGCGATTGTCGGACGCGCCCTGGGCCAGGAAGCCACGCCTACCGCGACGCCGCAGAAGCGCGGCTGGCTGAGTCGTATGCTCCATCCATTTTCTTCCGCACGGATTCCGCAATACAAAGATCCGAAATTGCGCGGCCTCGCGCTCGACCTGCAGATCACGCCGCAGACTGTAAAGCTCTCGGAAGTCCGCCAACTCGGGATTAAATTGACACTAACGAATCAATCCAAGCGTCCTGTTGCCCTCGAGTTTCCGACAAACCAGCGGATCGAGATTTATTTGATGAACTCCGCTGAGCAAATCCTTACCAAATGGTCCGACAATCACGCCATTACGGAAAAACCGGCGACGGTCTTGATCAACCCGCAGGAGCACGCCGAATACAATGAAACAATCGCGACGCGCGATCTTACACCCAACAAAGTTTTTATCGCCGAAGTTTTCTTTCCCAATTATCCGGAGTTGCGTGTCCGGCAAAAATTTCTGGCCGCGCCTTAGGTAGGGACGGACCGCCGGGCTATCCGTCTTCAAGCTATAATAGTTACCAATGCTTTTTGCCGATTATCATACCCATCCACAAGGACATAGGGTGCAGCGTTATACGCAAGAGCTGCTTCAGCCATGGGTGGATCGTGCGCGCAGGATCGGGCTAAGCGACATCGCTTTCACCGATCACGATCGTTATCACGCCGGAATCGATTTCGATGAAATCGATCGTTTGCGCGAGAAAAATCTCGATCTCAAAATTCGCGCGGGCATCGAGCTGGACAACGATCCAGTACACTCGGCGGCGGGACGAAAATGGATCGAGCAGCACTGGAACAAACTCGATTTTGTTTTAGGATCCGTCCATTTCCTCGATCGCGACGACCAGATGTTCGACAATGTACCGGCTGGCGCCGAGCAAATCGGCGGACGCGATATTGATGCAATTTACGCCGATTACTTTCGCCGTGTTTGCGAAATGGCAGCGACTGGGCTAGTCGATTGCCTCGCCCATTTGGATCTCATCAAAATCCATGGTCATCGACCAAATGGGGAGATCGACGCTATCGTCAGTGAAACGCTCGACTTCATTCGCTTGCGCAATCTTGCGATCGAACTTTCCACCGCTGGTTGGCGCAAGCCGGTAAAGGAACTTTATCCGAGCGATCGAATCATTGAACTCACGATGGGGAAGGGGATTCCATTTACAACCGCGTCCGACGCGCATTCGCACATGCAGCTCGGCGAGAATTTCGATGGCTTGGCGAAGCAGATGTCGAATTTGGGAATTCGCGAAGTTTGCGTTTACGAAAAACATAAACGCCGAACCATAAAGACGGAGCACGAATAATTCGCGCTGATTCCGATTTGTCATTTGGATTTCGTCATTCCTTCGTCATTGGACATTCGTCATTGTCACAATCCCGGCACGCCGAATCCACCGGTGATTTTTGTCATCTCCGATTGCGCAAGCGCTTTGCCCTGCTCGACTGCCTGCTTTACCCCGCTCAACACAATTTCCTCGAGAAATTCGACATCGTTTGGATCGACGACTTCCTTATCGATCTTGATTGCGATCACGTCACCAGCGCCGTTCGCGGTCACTCTTACTTTGCCGCCACCCGCACTCACTTCGACAGTCTTCGTCTCGAGCTCAGCTTGTGTTTTCGCCATTTGCTCCTGCATCTTCTGCGCCTGCTTCATGAGTTTGTTCAAATTCATAATTGTGAGTCAGGATTTTATTTCGCCTTTGAACATCTCGAGTGCTTCCTGGATAAGCGGATCATTTTTGAAATCCTCAGGTCGAGAACCCTTGCCGCTAGCTGAAGTCTGCTTGGAAGGCAGTTCCGCTTTTACGCTGAGCGTCACGGTCCAGTCCTTTCCAGTGATTTCATGCAAGAGGGTTTCAAGAAATTTGCGATTAGCTTGTGTGCCCAAAATTTCCATCATTGGTTTCTCATCAGGCGAAAAACCGAGTTGGAAATTACGCCCTTCGCTTCCGAGCACGTGGGCCACTGCTGCAGAATTTCGCAGGAAAGCTTTTTGCGATGGAATCTTGGCGCTGAGCTCTTCCCAAACTCGCGCGGGGTCGACATCGGCGCTCGGTTCGGCCGCTTTGTATTTTGAAGGCGACTCCGCCACGCGCGCACTTTCGCCTTTGCTTTTGCTGTAGCGGGGATCGGTGATCCCGGCTGGTCCAGCGTTAACGCCGCCGGCTACAGCTTTTTTCTCGTGTGATTCCTTACGAACGGCATCACCGATGCCGGCTACAGGTTGCGCCCGACCGTCGTCGCGTAACGCGTTCAAGTTCTCGATCACCTCGTCGAGCGTCGCTTGTCCGAGGCTCTGTATCGCTTTGATGATCGCGACTTCAAAATGAAGTTTTTTATTCGGCACCCACTTCATTCGGCCCTCGGCGGCGGCAAATTGATCGATCAACTCGAGCAAACGATCCGTCGCGATCAGGTCCGCATGCGCTGCGAGCGATTTCTGCAGATCAGGATCGACGTCTTCCTTCAGCGCGTCAGGCTTTGCCTTAAACACAAGCAGATCACGCAGATAAACGATCAAGTTCGACATGAGTCGCATCATGTCCTTGCCGCTCTCACATTGCTGATAGAGAAGCTCAAGGGCTGCCGGGGTTTCGCCGTGCAGCACCCGTCCGGTAAGATCGACCACGGTTTGTTCGCTCGTG
>WNGK01002881.1_pt1 | contig 18638 bp, 13 predicted proteins | sample 5400601 | NCBI WGS metagenome assembly WNGK01 (sample SAMN13153376, study PRJNA577476) | soil metagenome | isolation source: 60 cm soil or saprolite under Garry oak tree replicate 1 | place: USA:California | collected 2016-06-15
CCGTCGAGACCCTGGGTCATCTCGTTGCCCACCTGAACGATGAACGCCAGATCGAGCCTTACATCCCTGACCCCCACCTGCTCGATTACGCCGAGCAAGCCGCCTACGCCCAGGATGTCGGGGCCGTTCGCGGCCAGGAGCACGTCAAACGTGCCCTGGAAGTTGCCGCCAGCGGAGGCCACAACGTCCTCATGAGCGGCCCTCCAGGGTCCGGCAAAACACTCCTGGCTCGTGCCCTTGTGGGATCCCAGGATTAGTGTCGTTGGTGCCATTATTAGTGTCGCTAGCGTCAGTATTTCCCCTCACGTCCGCGTGAGTTTTCCCGGCATTCGTCTCGCCTTACCCTTATGGGCTATTGCTCAGCTAGTGAGAATCCCGAAGTTAGTGTCGCTATCCGACTGAAAAAGGAGCGCCGCGATGAATATCACCTCCGTGATCCCCGACGGCTATAACGGGCCGGTCAAGCAGCTCACCTGCCGGATCTGCAAGCACCTCTTCTACCTCGCCATGGCCGATTACGAACGGTTACGTGAGGTCTCCTACTGCCACGAGTGCAGCCTCATTCTCCTGGAAGAGCTCCAGAGAAACCAGGCGGCGCCGGGCAGTACAGCCCCCGGCCAGACCCCTCGTCCCGCCCCTCTCCCAGTAACGCGAGTACCAGGCCCCGTTCAGCGGCCACCAGAGCCAGCATCGGCCTCTCTCCGACCGGCTCTGCACGTTCCGCAGCCCCGCAGCATCGACCGCGACAAGATGACGGTCGCGCAGCTGCTCGAGGAAGCAAAAATGCTCGATAAAATCTGGCGCTACAGGGAGGCTCTGTTTTCGTATGAGCAGGCGCTCCAACGTGATCCTGGGTGCCTCGCGGCTTTTTACGGCAAAGGAGAAATGCTGAGCCAGTTAGGCCGGACCAGGGAGGCGTTAGCTGCGTACGACGACATCTTGCAGCTTGATGCTACTGCGGCCAGAGCCTGGGGAAAGAAAGGGTACGCTCTCATCGCTTTACATCGCTACACTGAGGCTCAGGCTGCTTTTGATCGTGCTCTTCAGCTCGACCCATCCGACAGCGGGGCACAGAGCGGCAGCCACTTTCTCTCCTCCTACATATTTTACACGCGAGGAGTCGAGGGAGACGCTGATACGGTAAAAAGACAAACGGCCGCGAAAGAAACGCTCGCGAAGCCCTGCCACTCTGCTGAGGATTACCGCGAAGTCGGCAATGCGCTCATCACGCTCGAACGAGATGATGAAGCGTTTGCGGCTTTCGCACGGAGTATCGAACTTGACCCTCTCAATTTGGATGTCTACGAACGCATCGCAAGCCTCCGTTATTACAGAGGGGATCATGAAAAATCGCTGGCTATGTACGACCAGGCGCTCCAGATCTTTGGTAGTTGTGCAATGCTTCATGAAAAGAGGGCTGAGGCGCTTGTCCACCTGAAACGGTATCAAGACGCACTGGATGCCTGCAACCGGGCCATTGAGCTCGATGAAAGCAGCGCAAGCGCTTACTCCGAGAAAGGCGAGATTCTTCACCTGTTACGACGATTCGGGGAAGCTCTCGATGTATTTGATGTCGCCATCAGCCTGGATCCCGATGCCGACACTCCACAGAGGCAGAAGGCCGAGATGCTGGCAGACTGGGGAAAATATGAGGACGCGCTCGCGCTCTATGATCACGTGATCCGCCTCGACCCTTACGACTTTTCTGCGTACCGCGGGAAGGCGAGATTGCTTGCCCGCATCAACCGCGAAGAAGATGCACTCGCTGTCTATGACCAGTCTATTGAGCAGATCCCTCAGAGCTTTGAGGGGTACTGGTGGAAGCTCATGTTCCTTTCAGAACGCAAGCGGTATGCTGATGGGCTGGCTACCTGTGACCGCTGCATTGCGCAGAATCCCCACCTCGCGCAGGCCTACGAGTGGCGAGGTCGCATGCTGAGCCATTTAGATCGGGACGAAGAGGCGCTTGCCTCGTACGAACAGGCACATCGATTAGACCCGGGAGATGAGGGAATACTCCTGGCTCAAGTGAGGATACTCGCCTGGGCGAAGCGTTTCGACGAGGCGTTGGAGCGATGCGAACAGGCGATCCGACTGGCCCCGGCGAAACCCGGACCCTACGAAGAGAAAGGAGACATCCTCAGAAGCCTGAAGCGCTACGAGGACGCCCTGCCGGCGTATCGCAAGGCGGCGCAACTGGATCCCCAGAAGACCTCTGTGCATGAGAAAGTGGGCGATCTCCTCAGCAAACTGGAGCGGTTTGACGAAGCTGTGAAGGCCTATGACCACGTGCTTCGGCTCAGTCCGGATAACGTTGGTGCATACGGCTCGAAGATCCGCGCCTTAGAGAAGTTGAAACACTACGACCAGGCCCTGGCCGCCTGCAACAAAGGACTGCAGCGCAGCCCGCAGGATCTCTCACTGATCTCGGCCAGAGCCGACGTGTTGAAAAAGCTCATGCGGTATGAGGAGGCCAATGCCGAGTATGATCGGATAGAGAGAATTAACCCTCGCTCGCTGTACGTTTTGAGCAGCATTATGGGCAAGGTCGATCTCGGGAAAGTAGCAGTAGCAAAAGCGAGGTTGGAAGCAGAGGGCAAAGAGATCAGCGACGAGACTATCGAGGCGGAGATCCGCCTGATGCACCAGGAAAAGCGGGCAGCCGAGTTGAAAGCCGCGTTGAGGGCCTCTCCTCTCTTTCAGCCGATTTGCCTGTTGATGCAGGAGAGGCAGGAGTGGAGCGGAACTCCAAAACAATTCAAGGAGCTCATCTGCTCGAGCTTTCCCGACGAGTTCGTGAATTGGTACCGGGCACCGCATAAATATGTGGAAGAGTTAAAGAAGATCGCCCCGGAGCTGCGGGTAGAAGGAATAACAGCTGGCGTTCCTCCCGATACCACACTGGTCACGCTCACGAAGACGGCGACGGAGGAGCAGCCTCACCCTGCATAGCAAATAAAGTACATGTAGAGTGGACGAGAAAGTGGCGAGCACTCGCCGGGCCAATAAGCCTCTTTGAGAAGCACAAAAGCCCCGGCAGCCAAAGTACCAGCGGGGCCTTTCTCTCAGTGTTTTCCAGTGTTCTCAGGAAGGAGGCAGACGATCTAAAACCTGAAGAAGCAACCCGCCCAAATCATCAAGCTTCTTATCTTGTTCTCCAAAGCGAGCAGTCACGCTCTGCTCAAAGGAACCCAGGTGACCCTCCAGGGCTTGAAAACGCTCACGCACGCTCTGTTCGAATGGGTCCAGACGACCCTCAAGCACATCAAAACGATCCTGCACGCCCTGCTCGAAAGCGCCGACACGCTCATTGAGGGCAGCAAGGCTCACCTTCATCTCTCGGATATCTTTGCCCTGCTCTGCCATGACGCCAAGCAGTATCGTTTCATTATGGTGAATATCGGCCATACCTTTCCGCAGAACGACCACTGATTGCTCTACAGTGGAAAGGCGCTCTTCTTGAGTCGGCATCGAACCCTCCTTCTCTTCAAGAAGCATACCACATTTCTCTTTAAAACAACATCCCCGAAAACTGACCCAGAAGTGAACGGGCCTAGAGTGAAAGATGAACAATCTTTCGATATAGAAGCATTGTAACAGACGCGACTCACCGCCCCCTATTTAAGAATCACGATAAGCTCACGAACATTTAAAGCCTCGATGCTGGACTAAAAATACCGTGAACCAAGAAGATCCGTGATGAGTCATTATATCGGGTTGCGAATGTTGGCTTCGTCAAAACTTACAATGTTAAATGTCAACTACTTTGGTTACCGTCAGGGGGTACCGGCAGGAGTTCGAGTCGTCAGTTCTGGGGGAGGGACCGGCAAATCTCAAGCGTGGCACTGGCCGGAATCATGGGTCTCCCGCACCTTCCGATTCTTCACGCTTTAAGGCGCGGGCTGCCTGCGCCCCGCGCGTTTTCCAGCGAATGGCCTCCTGCCACATTCCCTGCACGTCATGGAACCAGTGTATAGCCAGCGCAAATGCGAGGACAAGCTCGTCGTTATCGGACACCGCCTCCCACGCGCGGCGTATTTGCGGAAGCTCAGCAGCGATGGTCGCCAATCCTCCGGGTTCCGTTCGATTAAAGCCAGATAGTAGGCGGCATGCCACGCTTTCGCATGACTCATCCCTCCAACTCCTTTTACTAGGGCGTAGTACAGCCAAAGAACAGCAAAGACATCCATCGCCCGAAGTAAAATTGAAAGGGAACCAACACTTCAGCATCTGTTCTCTCCGCTCTTCGCGGTTCCGCAGGTCCTATACAATGGGTAAGAAATGGCATCGGAGAGCCTCAGAATTAGCTGTTTCCCTCTTCCAGAGACGTTCCCTGCTCCGCATGCAGGTCCAGGCGGACCTTCATCAAGACTGCGTGATCCTGTGCGAGTTCTGGAAGCTGCAGTGTCTCATCTAGCATCACGACTTGCGCGAGGAGACGGTCGGCTTCCGCCAGGTTACCTGTGCTCTGCTGGAGGATGGCCATATTGGACAAAACGACGCGCTTTCCCACCTGCTGGCCTGTCGCTTCCCGTATCGCCAGCGCTCGCCTGTAGTACTCCATAGCGCGTTGTGGCTCTGCCATATCAGCGTACAGCACCCCCAGATTTGTCAATGTGGCGGCCTGCCATCCCTTATTGTCAGTCGCCTCGTGGATTGAGAGAGCCTGCTCCAGACAGGAGCGAGCCAGTTGGTACTCCTTGCATTTGGTGTACACCAACCCTATACTTGTCAGTGTAGAAGCCTGGCTCGATCTCTTACCCATCGCCTCATTCAGTGCCAATGCCCTTTGATAGTACTCTAACGCGTGCTCAAATTCTTGCGCTTCGCAGTACAGCCATCCCACATTGTCCAGTGTTGTGGCCTGGCCGTTACGGTCGCCAAACTCCTCTTCAAGGCTCAAGGCTTGCATGTAGTACTTCAATGCCTGTTCTCGCTCTCCTAAGTCGGCATAGGTTACCCCCAGGTTATCAAGGGCCGCTGCCTGTCCGCTGTGATCTCCTACCGCTTCCCCGATCTCTAGTGCTCGCTTATAGTACTCCAGAGCCCACTGCAGTTCCCCCAAGTCGCAGTACAGCATGCCAATCCTATTGAGCGTTACTCCCTGCCCCCGCCGATCACCCTCGGCTTCTCGGGCCTTCAGAGCCCGGGTAAGGTAGCCCAGGGCGCGCTCAGGTTCTCCTCTATCCGCATACACAGCCCCAAGGCTATTCAATGTGGCGGCCTGGCCCGTTCGATCCCCTGCTGCCTCCTCGAGTGCCAGCGCGCGCGTAAAATACTCCAGCGCCTGCTGTGGTTCACCTGTGCGGTCATAGATGAGGCCGATGTTGTGGAGTGTGCATGCCTGCTCAACTTGATCTCCTTCTTCTTCGTGGATAGGCAGGGCTACATGATAACATTCTAATGCCTGCTGTGTTTCCCCTAAATTACTATAGACCAGACCGAGATTGTTGAGGAGTATTCCCTCTGCACTGCGCTGCCGTAAGGCTCGCGCTGCTTCCAACCCGCGTCTTGCCCAGCGAATGTATTCCTGCCAGAGATTTTGCGTTCGCGGAAACTGATCCATTGCCCATATGAATTCGAGCACCTTTTCATCATTTTCGGCTATTGTTTCCCAGGCACGCTGAATTTGTGGGAATTCAGCAGAGATCGCGCGCCAGTCATCCAGCTCACGCTTGATCAGAGCCAGGTAATAGGCGGCGTGCCGGTCCCGAGTATGGCTCATATTTCTTCTTCCTTTCGCGCTGCAGTAGGGTAGTTGACCAGCGATGCCTCCGGACGTTTCCCCATCTGGGGAGTGCCAACAATTGGCGTGCACAGAACCCATGTATGGGATAAGCACTGGCTTGAGGAACTCAGGAGGCATTTCCCCCACCGTCTTAATGGCATACAGATGGGTATATTGTGGAGCGAATACTTCGTCACTCCTTCCCTCAAAGAATATGAGGAGGAGAGAATTAAGAAGCACTCGTTGGTCGGCCGCTTTCTTGCGGGGACTGCACCTCTCCCCTGTTTCGCTCTGCACACACCACCGGTAAAAGGCTGTGATGCCGCTCCAGATCTGGATGCTGAAGTGCTTCATCCAGCAGCACGAGGCGCTCAAGTAAACTCGTAGCTTCAGCAAGGCTTCCCACTGTTCGGTATGCCCGTGCCATATTCCATAAGACGACGCTCAGTCCCACTGGATCCTCAATCTCTTCGCGAAGAGACAGCGCTTGCTGATAGTATTCGAGCGCTGTGGAGTACTGTTCCAGACTGTCATAAAGTACACCGAGATTGTTCAGCGTGGCTGCCTGCCATCCCCGGTCACCTATCGCTTTGTGAATCGACAGCGCCTTCTCATGGCACGCCAGTGCTCGCTCTAACTCCCCGAGTTTCGTGTAGACCAACCCCATCTTAGTAAGTGCAGCAGCCTTACCACCCTCATCACCTGTCACTTTCGTAAGCTCCAGTCCCTGCTGAAAGTACTGCAATGCTCGCCGGTATTCCCCCAATTCGTAATATGACCATCCCATATTCCCCAGAAGAGTGGTCTGCCCCTTTTGATCTTGTAAAGCATTTTCTATGACCAGTGCTTGTTCATAATAATCCAATGCCTGGTGGTGATCCCCTAAGTCAGCAAAGATCAGTCCGCAGTTTGACAGGGTGGCGGCTTGCCCCTTCTGGTGCCCTATGGCCTCTCGCACCGCTAACGCCCGTCGGAAGTACTCCAGAGCTTGCTGCAAATCCCCCAAGCTGTGGTGTAAGAGCCCGATTCGGTTCAATGCCACCCCTTCTCCCCTTTGATTGCCCGTTGTTTCCCGAAGAGCCAACGCCCGAGTAAAGCACTCCAGTGCCCGTTGCAATTCCCCACCATTCTCATAGATAGCGCCAAGGTCTATCAGCGTAGCTGCCTGCCCATCGCGATCCCCCTCTGTCTCCTGGATCTGGAGCGCTGTCTGGTAATACCTTGATCCCTCTTGTGAATGGCCTAAATAATTGTAGACCACTCCTATATTATGGAGGCTCATCGCCTGTCCGACGCGATCGCCTATCGCTTCCTGGATGAGGAGTGCCTGTCTGCAATACTCCAGGGCTTGTTGTGTATCCCCCAAATCGTAGTATGCTAACCCGGTGTTATTCAGGAGCTCTCCCTCTGTTTTCCGCAGTCCCAAAGCGCGTGCTGCTTCTAACCCTCGCTTGTCCCAACGAATGGATTCTTTCCAGCGGTTCTGCACGAGGTAAAATTGATCCATGGCCCAGACAAATTCAAGTACCAGTTCATCGTCGTGAGCGATGGCCTGCCACGCTCTTTGAATTTGCGGGAGTTCGCGGGAAATTGTGCTCCAGTCCTCGGGGTCACGCTGCACGAGGGCTAAGTAGTAAAAGGCATGACGACGTTGCGCCTGGCTCATCCTTCCAGCTCCTCCAGCCGTTCGGCAGCGTAATCGGCAAGCAGAGCATGCATCCAGTACCGATCTTCCGGCCGCGGCTCGACGAGCCCACGCTGAATGAGGCGTGCTGTCGTCGCCTCGGCTTCCTCTTGTGAGCACTCCCACACAGAGGAGACCGCCCTGATCTCCCAGGTGAGGGGCTCGCCCCCAAAGACCGATAGCATGGCGAAGCGCTCCTGATCCACCTTGCTGAGGCGATTCACGCTTAAGCCCAGGATAGCTTTGAGGGAGACAGAGGACTCCTCTTCCAAGCCTTTCCTGCCCTCGAGCTGTTCCAACGCCAGCCGAGCCTTCCGTTGCTCGGTCAACTCGTCGAGCAGCCGCTGCATGCGTCGAGGTACCCCGGCCTCATTCGCCAGGAGCCTCCCGGCCAGTTTCAGCGCCAGCGGGAGAAAGGCCAGCCTTTTGCACAGCCGCTGGGCGGCGGCCCGGTCGGCGGCGACGCCTTCGGGAGCCAGTGCTTCGAGCAGTTGAAGAGAAGCTTCCGGGCTCAACACATCGACGCGCAGCGTCCTTTTTGACGTTGCAAGGGTATAGGCAATCGGAGGTTCTCGCGTGGTGAAGAGGGTGCAGCAGCGCGGGCCAGCAACCAGGAAGAGGCTGCCATGATTCACGTCCCAGACGTCGTCGACGATGAGCAGGACCCGCCTCTCGGCGAGCACATCGCGGAGTCGATCACGACAGGCGGCCTCATCCCGTGACGGAATGAGGTCGATTCCCAGCGCTTGGCCCCACCCATTGAGGAGCGTGCGCAGGACCGGGCTCGGTCCTACTTCCGCCCACAAGACGCCATCAGGAAAGCGGGTGCGAATGCCTGCGTGTCGTCCTAACCAGAGAGCGAGCGTGGTCTTGCCTACGCCGCCCATGCCTAGCAGAGCAACGGGAGGCACCTCGGTCGCGGAAAGATCGGGCAAGGCCAGGCGTGCGGAGAGCGCGTCCAGATCCTGCTCACGTCCAAACACGCCCTGGGGCGGCAATGGGGGCACGAGAAATGGCCGGGGGTAACCACCGGCATGGCCCGTTCCTGGATCGGAATCATCCCCGCGGGCCTGGGCTGCATGGGGCTCCCCCTTTCCAAACGGAGCAGCTCGCTCGCGCACACCCGCAATCGGTCTCAACTCAGGCGGGAGCGCACCCAGGGCCTGCTCTATCTTTGGATAGGAGTAGGGCCGGGGAATACTTCTTCCGCGCTCCCAGCGGCTGACAGTCCGTTCATCCACCTCTACTCGTCGTGCCAACTCCGCCTGGGACAACCCCTTTTTGAGGCGTGCTTGCTGCAACCAGGAGGCAAACTGCTGCAGATGTTGGTGCATGGACATCGATCCGTTTCTCTTCTGCCTGGCGAAGACAGACTGGCTTTCGAGTGCTTCTCAATGTGCTCCACATCTGAACTCCCCGATGAGGTGTTCAATCCTGCCGCTCCCGTGCCTGCTTCGCCTGGCCATTTCTCTCTTGCAGCGCGATCGAGTTCTGGAGAGCGCGCCTTTTGTGGCCTCCCTCCGGAACTCGATCGCGCTGCGCTTCTCTGCTCCATACTGTATCATGTCTGTTTCTTGCGACACAAGAGCAGGAGCGCACCAATCCCGTTATGCCTCCCGGCGGCCTTGGAGATAGGCGTTACGGTCACCCTCCTTCGTTCTCGCTTTCCGGGTGCGTTGCCACGTTACTTCTCATCTCCTGCTCCACGAGAGGCGCGGCGCTACCACGAAGGTCGCAAGATCATCCAGGCGACGATGATGGCGATGACCATCCCTCCCGCAAGGAGCAGGTAGGTGAGAATCCGTCGGCATGCATGATCGTTCGTGGGTGCTGGCGCGGTGGAGTGTCCACCCGTCCAACCATCTCCCTCCACTGCGTGGGGACCGTCGGGAAAGCCAAGTGCTTCTGGCGTTTTCCCGAAGTACTCGCACAGTTTGCGCATATAATAGGCTCTGGGCCTGCGCAGACCTAACTCCCAGCGTTGGACTGTTTTCGTGTCCACGCCGATGATCTCGGCCAGTTCGCTTTGGGTGAGAAAGTGCCGCATGCGCTCTCTCTGGAGCAACACGTTTGGTGATGGCTGCTTCGCCATAGAGACCTCCTGACTTGCACAGGATCGGTCCGGGAGGTCACACCTGCTTCCCGACCGAGTGGTACAGTGGTGTGTCATGCTGTCCGGCACACGGTGCATTCACCGTTGGGCATAGCATAACCGAGAAGGTAGGTGACATTACATACTATTGTGGAGCACTCTCCCAACACTTCGGCGACACTTTTCCTGTCTATTTGTCGGGAGAAGTCATTTTAACCTTGATCCGCTTTAATAGGCTCTTCCTCTCGTGCTCAGACAGCGTTTGTGAGCCGATTCATCCGTGGAGTACCGCGCCATCTTGAAACTTTGCTTTAGTTCAGTCATAATAGATGCGCAATTCGCATGAGGAGTAAGTGATTTTGATGGCAACGGCACAAGACTGCGCTCTCGTCGGGTTAGAGGGGGCATTGGTTGAGGTGGAGGTGGATATCACCGATGGCTTGCCGGAGTTTACTATCGTTGGTTTGCCTGACGCAGGGGTGAATGAGGCGAAAGAGCGTGTACGCGCGGCCATCGAGAATAGTGGGCGCCTTTTGCCCAACAAGCATATCGTCGTCAAGCTCGCCCCTGCTGAAGTGCTTAAGGAAGACCCTGCCTGTGAACTCTCAATGGCTGTGGGCATCCTTCTCGCGTCCGGGCAGATCAAGCCAAGCGCACAAACAGCTGATGCCCTCTTTCTTGGTGAGCTTGCCCCTGATGGCAGCGTACAGCACAGAAATGGGATTCTGCCTATGGTAATGCTGGCTGCAAGGAAGCGGATCAGAACAGTCTTCGTGTCTGTGGCCGATGCGGTGGAAGCCACCATAGTAGAAGGGGTGACGGTCTATCCGGTGGCAACGCTGGGTGAATTGGTTGCTCATCTCAATGATGATCAGCGACTGGAACCACACAAGCGCGATCCTCATCTTTATGAGAGCGTCAACGAAGTTGTTGATGCCCTCGATGTGTCGTTGGTGCGGGGGCAGGAACATGTCAAACGCGTATTGGAGGTTGCAGCCAGCGGCGGGCATCATGTCTTGATGACCGGGCCACCAGGTTCTGGGAAGACACTGCTGGCTCGCACCATTCCTTCTCTCCTGCCTCGGTTGGACAAGAGAGAAGCTCTCGACATTGTGAAGATTTACAGCGTGGCCGGATTGCTTCCTCCCCACATGAAGCAGATCCGACACCGGTCATTTCGCGCGCTGCCACATACGATCGGTTATGAAGGACTCGTTGGTGATGGGAGCATTTCACTTCCCGGCGAGGCCAGCCTGGCTCATCGCGGGATACTCTTCCTGGATGGACTCTCCGAATTTGGAAAGGATCTCCTCGAAGGAATGCGTCGGCTACTTGAGGACAAAGCCATCATGCTTTCGCGGGCACAGGGAATGATCACCTATCCTGCCAACTTCATGCTCGTCGCTACAATGCAGCCATGTCCATGCGGCTTTTTCGGGGATCCTGTCAAAGAATGCACCTGCTCCCCCACGGCTATTTCGCGTTATCGCAAACACATTGGTAGGCAGTTGCTTGAGCGCATTGATATGCACGTTGAAGTACCCCGCGTCGATTACGCGAAACTCGCCGACAAGCGGCAAGTGGAGAACTCAGCGGCTATTCGCTCTCGTGTACAGGCGGCACGTGATCGACAACTGCAACGATTTGCGGAAACGAAACTGACATGCAATGCAGAGATGGGGCCAAGTGAGGTTCATGATTTCTGTAGTGCAGAACCTGCGGCGAAATCTTTGTTGAAGGCTGCTATACAACAGCTGCGCCTTTCTGATCCTGCCTTGCATCAGGCGTTAAGGGTGGCTCGCACGATTGCAGATCTCAATGGCAGTGAGGTGATTGCGGCAAATCACCTGGCGGAAGCGATCCAATATCGGTCAAGAATGGGAATGTAATGAGAGGTATTGGAGCGGAAATAAGTTTGAAGGCATAGAAGGAGTATAGTGTAAAGAGGCTATCAGCAGTAACAACGCGCAAACCAAATGCAAATACACTCGGAGCAAGCAAAGGCATTTGAGAATATCGCAACCCTCATCTATATGTATATAAGTACGTCGGTGCTGGGAGCCACATAGCTAATCTTGAAACTGGAGTTGACTCGCGGTGGCTCTGTCTTACAGGTTGGAGATCGGGTTATCCAGCAGGTCAAAGATTACTAACGTGAGGTGTTCAATGGCACCCTTTGCACCGTTGCCGCCATTGATCTGGAAGAGGAGGAAGTGGTGGTGCTGTTTGTTGAGCGGCAGATTCACTACAATTATGCCAATCTTTCGGAGCTCGCCTGGGCTATTACGATCACAAGTCACAGGGACCCGGTCATCGTTATCCTCCTGTTTATGCAACCCTGTCTTCTACTCAGTCGAAAATTACTTTATACGGCCTGACGCGAACGAAGTAGCGGGCGATTCTGGTATGGTCAACTAAGGCCATTGGGTTTACAGTCAGACGCGTCCTGGACCGGCAACGTTACACTGCACTTGCCGATCATTTATAAAGCGCGGTTGCTGCCAACATTGAATGAAGACGGCGTCTGACCCATAGAGGGCGAACTGCGTGGCATCTTAGGGCTGCATACTGTGCATAGGAGTCTGGAATGAGAGTTCATCCCCGAATCGGGACATTTTTGCGCAGGTCCCACTATGGTATGGTAAGGAACCCTATGGTATACTTCATCTTCCAGCATGTGGCGAGAGCAAAGAGAGCATTCATGGCCGTGAGTATTACCTGAATTAAGGAGATAAACATGAGTGGCGGAAGTGGCAGCGCAGGGGGAGGTGGATATAGTCTGCAGGCACGGATGATAGCCCTGGTAGGTGTACATGTACTATCCGGTGAGCCATTAGCTTGGCTTGAAATGAAGGATTGCCAGGACATTCCTTGCGCTGTATCGGCAGAAACAGGGGGGCCTGGAGATGATTTTTGCGTCGAGTTGCTTCATACGGACCTGACATTTGAAGTTCAAGCAAAGCGGGGACTTAGCGCGGACGCACGTCTTAACGAGACTATTGATCATTTTGTGTCAGGCCTGATAAAGGATCCCCATGTTCACTGTATCCTCGCCATTGATCCTACGGCCAGTAGACCCATTCAGACACATCTGCTGGATGATCTGAATCGTTTACGCCAAGGACGTGAGGATAGACTCCACCCTGTGACACAGAAGGTTCTGCGTTACCTTGAGACCAAGGGATTACACTCTGCTCGCGAACTTGCCCAACGCATCTCTGTTCACATCTTCGATATCGAACGCCAGCCAGCAAATGAGAGACTGATTGCACTGCATCTTCTGAGGGGCATGCTCGCGGATCCCATCCAGGCAGAGGCCGCCTGGAGTACGCTCGTCGATGATGCGATGCAGCTCATTCAGCATCGCGGACGGAGGGAGGCGCATACCCTCGCTGGGCTTCTCAGCAGTAATCATATCCATCTGGCAGACACGATGTCATCAACGGCTTTCCCCAGATACCTCATTTGGCTCGAGGAAACGACAGCGACGTTTCTCATTCCCGGATTGGGAGTGCGCCTTCCGATTGAACAGGCCTGGGTCAACCTCCAAGCACTTGGTGATACAGTTGAAATAGCGCGCCCAGCAACGCTAGAGGCGAAAATTGCTTCCTATCATGAGTGGGAACGGTTATCGTACCGCGAACACTCCTACCCAGCACAAGATGTCACCGAGTTGGGCCATCGCGTGGTGGTGATTGGAGGGCCGGGCGCAGGCAAGAGTACGCTTTGCCAGAGGACCGCGCATCGGCTAGCGCGCTCAGGAGAGCGCGTCCTGCGCGTGCGGCTTCCTTTTGTGGCGCAACGCTGCTTTACGGACGGAGAAAGTATCGATCAGGCCATCTTATCGGTTGCTACCGCCGGCTCCGGCATCCAACCTCAGGCGCTCATGAGCACGCTCAACGCGCCCGATTGCCTCCTCGCTGACGGACTCGATGAATGTGGTGCATACATCGTCGGCATAGCAGAACAGCTACGCGTCTGGGCCTATGCGCGCCCTCGTACACGGGTCGTGGTGACGACCCGACCGATTGGCTATGATCGAGCCTTCTTTGATGACTGGAAGCACGTTGAGCTGCTTCCCCTCGGCGCTGACCATATTGAGGACCACGTGAGAAATATCCTGATGCACGTTGAGACTGACCCTGCCAAACTGGCTAGCAAGGTTCGGCAATTTCAGTCCCAGATCAAGACTAACCGGATTGCATCGATGGCGGCCCGAAGTCCACTTCTCCTTGGTTTCCTCGTGCAACTAGCACATTACCACATTGTCTTTGCTCGCCACCGCGCCGCTCTCTACGAGCAAGTCCTCACCCTGTGGTATCAGACATCCGCGAAAGAGCGAAGCGTCGCAGTTCCCGATCCTGGACCTACCCTTGCTCACGAGGTGCTAAATCGAGCGGGATGGCTCCTGCATCAGGCTTCTCCGCAACCAGGCGGGCGCTCCAGGCGCGAGGTGATCGACGCACTGGCTTCTCAGCTACGCGAAAATGGACAGAGCCTCTTGGCTGCCAAAGAGAAAGTTGAGCGCTGTCTCGCATTCTGGCAAGAACGCGGCGTGCTGGAACTCCTCCAGGTGGGGCATGAAGACGCATACACGTTTATTCACGCGACCCTGGGTGAATATGCAGCGGGTCGCTACCTCGCGACTTGTGACGATAGCGAGATCAGGGCTCACCTCGAAAAGGTACGGCATGATGCCCGCTGGCGCGAGACGCTTTTACTTGCGGCAGGGGCAGGCAAGGCGAATATCATTGCCGAGCATCTACTTTCTCTCGACCGGGAGAACGATCCCGTCGCCACTGAGTCACTGTTGGCCGCCGCCGCTCTTGCCGAATCAGCCCACGCATCTCCTGCCATCGCCGTAAAGGTTGCCGAACACATAACGAACCGCCTTTGCTCGGCGATACCGCTGGTCGCGTATGAAAGTGCCCGGAATAGTACTGGACTTGCCGCCCAGCTCGCTGAACAAATGGAGCCACTCCTGCATCCGCTGCTCTATAATACACAATTGTGGACGCGTTTGACTGCTTTACGTCTGGCGCTTGCTGCGGGAGACTCGGTGGTTGATTTCGACGCTCTGGAAGTGTTTTTCGACGACTGGCTTGCACCTAAAGACGCTCCCGAACCTGGTGAGTCTCCACCGCTACAAACCACGCAAGACATACGAAAATATATCCTGGGTCGACGTGAGCCCTGGAGCACCTTTAATGAGGTGCTCGCGCTCGGTTCTGAGGCGCTTGTTCGCACACGACCGGACGAGGCGACAGCTATACGTCTCGAACGGTTGGCACGACTTAAAAGGGGCATAAACGATCCTGCTCTCCAAGCGCTGCTTCAAGGACTAAAACGGCTGGGCCATGTCGACACTGCCGATCAGATCTGGAGAGAGTATGTTGGGCCGCTAGAAGATATTCCTTGGGACAGCATCACAAAAAAGTACCGTCAAGCTGATCAAGCTCTTCTTGAGGCTGTGCTTCGGGTAACTGGCGCTGCCCCATCGATAGAAGACAATCAAAGACGGCCGATAGCTCTTTCAATGCTTATCCACGCGCTGCAATTACCGCAGTGGGGTGTCGAGGATTGGCTCGTTTTCGATGAACGCCATGACCTAGCTGCAGTTGATGCGGTCTTGACTGGCACCATTATTGCTCTCGACCTGGATCAAACCGAGGTCGCGACAGATGCCGCCTGGGCCCTCGTGCGCGTTACCGGTACATCACAAGCGAAGGACGCCGATACCGCATTATTGAGTATGCTTCCAGAACTTCCCGCTGAAACGAATTGGGAGCGCGCGGCAGAGAGGGCGGATCTTCCGGCTTCAGATCTTGTGCGCGCCTTAAGCCATCCATCGCGCGCCATCGCGTTCAGTGCCGCACAATTACTCGCTGCTGGAGTGGGTGGACGCGATGTCTCCCGCATGCTGGAGAACGTTCTTGAGCGGGGCGAGGATTTTGCGCTTCAGATGGTTGCGCTCATTGCTCACTTCATATGGGAAAAGGAGGCCTTTGCCAAGCTGCTTCGCCGTCTTCATGAACCCCAATCTCGCGGGTGTCGCTGGTTGTTGCGTGAACTCCCTCGTCTTTCCGAGGGCCAGGCTGATGAGCGGATCAGAGAAGTACTCGTGCGGGCTCTCACTGCTGACGACCCACAAGTAGCGATTGCAGCGGCTGAGACGCTGCAATCGCTACCGGATACGTTCCTGGAACCAAGTCTCTCAGGCATGCAAGCAGCTTTCACACTCTGGTCAACACGAGGAGATTACTGTGAGGATCACCAGCACTACGTTCGCGGCGCATGTTGCAATCACGTACCTCTCTGTCCCCGCGCGGAAATACTCAAATTGTTTTCACGGCTTTCCGCCCTGACACTCCACGAGTGGCTCGCTGCGTGCCGTGATCCGCACGGCAACGTTCGCAAAGCTGCCACTCAAGGGGTCGCGCGTATCCTCACTTCCCAGCCAGAATATATCTCGGAAGTCATTAGCGATATGGACAAGGGCCATCACCCTTCTTCCGTTCTCGAGGCAATCCTCTCGCTGCCGATAATGGCTTTAGTGCCGGCGCAGGAAGCTCTGATGGCACTGTTTTCCTCTGAGTCTGCTGTCCTACGTCGCGTGATGGTAAGGAATGCGGCCACAGCGAAGTGGCTAACAAAAGAACAAGCGGTCAACGCCGCGCAGGTTGGGTTGGAAGACAGCGATCTGACGGTTCGTAATCTCGCCCTTACCACAATGCGCTCACGGAAGCTCATCTCGTGATCACTTTGCTGACCTGGGATCGGTGGCACTTACAGCGATAACACGCACCTAACCCATCAGGGTATCACAGCCATAGGGGTACTCCTTCAAAGCTTCCTCAAGCTGCTTCTTCGTTCGGGTGCGCCTCATGTCTCAGATACAACACAATGGTCATCACCTTTTCGTACATGCGACGCAGTTAAGGCTTCGATATTCTGCTACTCAAACAGTCAGGCCACCGCTCACACTGCAATCCTGCCTAATCAAGACTAGAATGAAACCAGCGCAGTCCCATTGAAGAGGGACATAAGAACGTCACTCGCCCTACACTGAGCTTGGGGATTGGGGCAAAGCCGTAAATGATGTTCGTGGCTGAATCCTTGTCGAGGTGTGTACAAGGCAATGCCTGTTATCCAATCAGGGTTTTAGCCATTTTGAGGGAAGACGCATCAAAAGTGAAACAAGGCTTCGACAATTAGCATCTTCTCAAGAGATTTCTCTCATTATACATGTATCCTTGTTTGAAATGGCTGACCCTCTGCTTCATCAAGAAAAGTACAAGACAGGTTCCGTCTCAATCACTGGGTCTCTACAAGCCACTCCGTCACTCTTTTCTCTTGATCACAGGTGCCCCTTATAAGGCTCCTTGCTCATGTGACCTATCCCTGGATAAGCGTGAGCTTCCTTTTGACCTGGTCACGGCTCACCTGGGTATAGCGAGCCGTAGTCTGGATCGCCGGAGTGCCTTTGCTCGTGATATGACCGAGATAGTAAGCTACCTCTTCCAGGCTCCATCCTACCTCACGTGCGCGGTGACCGAAGTCATGGCGCAGGTCATGGAAACTCACATCTTCGATCAGCTCAGCCTCGCCTGACCTTTCCCTTGAGCTGCTGCCACCAATACTGCAGACCGTCTTCCGTCCACCATTCAGAACGATGTGAAGTAAAGAGGTAGGGACTCCTGCCGTTTCGTTTTTCGCTGTGCAGGTATTCATACAACGGGAGCCGCACTTGGTTCAACAAGTCTATGTTGCGCGTCTTCTTGTCTTTATGTCCGACGGTGATCCGCCCGGCCTTGGTCGAGAGATGCGTGTGCTCGACCAGGAGATACGGCACATCGCTCAGAATCCGAGGGCGAAGGCTGCCCTCCCACGCAGATTCGCTTCTCGCTCTACCAAATCCCGCAACGCCACGCGTTGCGGTTCCTCCAGCTGGTGCTGGGCGAGCAATGTCTGAGCAGGGATGGCGAACCCCCGCGTCGGATTGCGATCCAGGATCGTCTTGTCTTCCATCAACCAGCGCAAAATCCGCTGAGCACCGACCGAGCTTGATGCTTATAGCTGGCGCTGGGGAGCTTGTCCAGAAAGACCTCGACGAGCGTGTGTTTAATGTACTCGGGGTGAAACTGGTGGTCATGCCCCGGCTGCTCACTCATCCAGGTGGTAAATCTCCGCAGGATGCGCAAGTAGGCATCGATGGTATCCTTGTCGCGATTGCCGAGGTATGTCTGTCGGTACTCCTCGATCAGCTGCTCGACTCCGGCCAGCAGAAACGGGACGATCTTGCTTCGTGCTGGTTTCATGCGTTCTTTCTCCTTTCCCTTGCTTGTCGCTCTTTTTTGCTGAAGAGCGACAAGCCACGCCTGGGTGGGGCAGTGGAACGATCATCAATCCCTACATCCAAAATTTATGGGGCGAGTTTTGCGTCGTCATTTCGCTGATTTTTAGCTATCTCCGATTGCTTGCTTAAGATCAATTTCGCATGGCATCATTTGCCGACTCGCCCCATAATGGACGTTATGCCGTGAGTTTTTCAACTCAGTATATTAGCAAGGAATGCATTTGTCCAACCAAAAGGATGGCCCGGCGGATTCATCCCTGCGTCGTTGTTGCCGGGCCATTAATGCAGAGTTTTTCCGACACGATGCCACTAAGGAGAATTAGTGGCATCCAATAAGCACAACAATAAAACGGGATCCCGACAAAAATGGACCCAAAAAACGCCCGGATTCCGAGACGCCATTCGCGATCGTCAGCATGGCTTGCTGACAATCCACCCGATGCATGCCGTCCCTCGACAGATGATCTTGTTCGCCTCCGGTGGTGGTATTCGATGAACCAGGGTTGACCAACATCCCCCTCCTTTCAACTCCTTCGAGAAAATCTGTGAAGTATCATGTGCCGATGTGCTTGTGAAGCATATTAGCAGCCCAAATTGCCATAACATCCTACAAATCTCAGCTTGTGACTGGAAGCAAAATGTGGCTCTTCCGCAGGCCCGATGATGCCTGTGGGACGAGCAAGAAGGAGCAGGAGGCATCTACAAAGTGTTGAGGAACGCATTCATAGCAAGCAAGACTGGCTCTTTCTCCTGTGTGTGTAAGGGATGACCAACCGTT
>WNGK01002883.1_pt1 | contig 18637 bp, 17 predicted proteins | sample 5400601 | NCBI WGS metagenome assembly WNGK01 (sample SAMN13153376, study PRJNA577476) | soil metagenome | isolation source: 60 cm soil or saprolite under Garry oak tree replicate 1 | place: USA:California | collected 2016-06-15
CGCTCGTCACCGCATTCCGCCCGGGCGCGAGCATTGTCTGGCAGAGCAGGCTAAGCAACGCGGTCGAACCGGCGGTCACCAACACCTGCTCCAACAGTACGTCATGGCAGGCGGCCAGCTTTCGGCGCAATTCCGCGCAATCGTCGTCCGGATAGGTATTCACCGACGCGAGCGCTGACTTCACCGCCTCCAGCGCGCGCGGCGACGGACCAAAAGGATTCTCGTTGGAGTCGAGTTTGATCAGCAGCGGCTGAGAGTCAGCGGGAGCCTGCTTCGTGGACGGCGTCGGAAGAAATCCGCCCATCGCGCGCGCCGGCTTCGAAAGCAGATCAAAAAATTGGCTCATGCTCGCCGCACATTATGGCAACGATTTCTTACGGACGGTCGCGCCCGCGGCACTGGCGGATTTCAACTTTTCCACTTCCCTCAAGGTCAGCGATCGAAATTTTCCCGGAGGAACATCGAGCGTCAGCGGCCCGTAACGGACGCGCTTGATTTTTTCCACGTGATGCCCTACCGCCTCAAACATGCGCCGGATCTGCCGGTTTCGTCCCTCAACCAGCGTAATCTCGTACCACGGATTCGCGGCTTCCTTCACTACGCGCACCAGAGCCGGCCCGGTCTTTACGCGCTTCCCGTCGTCCGTGGCGATGGACACCCCCGCCCGCAGCTTGGCGATGGCCTCTTCCTTGGGTGTGCCCGCGACTTTGACGACATAAGTCTTGGCCACATGCGACGCGGCTTTCATCAGGCGATGCGCGAGTTCGCCATCGTTGGTCAGCAACAGCAATCCTTCGCTGGCGTAATCCAGGCGCCCGATCGGATAGACTCGCCCCTTGACCCCGCGAATCAGATCCATAACGGTCGGCCGCTTTTCCGGATCGCTCATCGTGGTGACAAATCCTTTTGGTTTATTGAGCAGAAGATAGACGTGCCGCTGCGCGCCGTGAAGAAGTTTTCCATTCACGCGCACATGGTCTGTTTCCGGATCGGCCTTGCTGCCCAGTTCGGTGATCACAGTCCCGTTAACCTGCACGTGGCCCGACGAGATCAGTTCCTCAGCCTTCCGGCGGGAAGCGACTCCGGCAGCGGCAATAATCTTTTGCAGGCGTTCCAGCGGCATAATGTTCAAAACTCAGAGTCAGTTAAGCAATTGAAATTCTGAGCCCCCGAAGGGCGAAAATAATTTAGCCCAGCGCTTCAGCGCTGGGTTAGCAAACAAACAGGAACAAGTCCCGGAGGGACGACATAAACGGAAGGCGTCAGCCAGCTTTCTCGGTCTCTGAAACTCCTTCGCTCGCGGCCTCGGCTGTCTCAACCTCGCTTGTCGCCGACGCGTTCTCCGCCGGAATCAACGCCTCCTGAAACGATTGCGCCACCAGCTTCTCGAACTCCTCCATGCTGGGCAATTCGTTCACATCCTTCAGCCCAAACCGCATCAGGAATTCTTTCGTGGTCTTATAAAGAATCGGACGCCCAATGACCTGTTTGCGGCCCGCGGTCGTGATTAACTTGCGATCAAGGAGAGTCCCAATCACCCCGCCAGAATCGACGCCGCGAATATCGTTGATCTCCGGCACGGTAGCCGGCTGCTTGTATGCAATCACCGCAAGAGTCTCCAACGCCGGCAGCGAGAGCCGGATCGGTGGCTTCAGGCTCTTCGCGAATGCCCGCACCACTTCGTGCTGCTCCGGCTTGGTCGACATGCGGTATCCGCCGGCAACCTGACGAATCTCAATGCCGTGACTCGGCGAACCATATTCCCCGACCAATTCTTCCAGGCACGAACGGACGCGCGACTTCATTTCAGCGTCGTCCGCCGCTCCTTCAGCGATGACCGTCTCCTTCACGAGCTGCGTCATCTGCTCCAGCGTGATCGGCGTCTCCGCCGCGTAAATAATAGCTTCGAGTTGAGCTTTAAGACTCATAAGTCACTGGCAAGCGATCACCGGCCACTGCTTCTCATCTCCAGTCGTCACGCACCGCGGACTGTTCGTTCATAATCTCGTCGAAGTGCGTATGCTTTCGAACTGCGATCTCCCCGAATAGTTTCTCCTGCCGTACTTGGATCGCCTGCAGCCGCACCATTTCGAGCAGCGCCAGAAACATGCACACCAAGGCCTGCCGCGACGGAACCCGCATCAGCAACTGCTTCAGACGGATGGGCCGGTCTTCCAGCGAAAGCCGCCGCCGCAGATAATCAATCATCTGCCCGACGGTCACCGTTTCTTCATCGACGTTCAGCACCGGACGCGTTCGCACCCGCTCCAGCACTTGCTGAAACGTCTTGACCAGGTCGATCACATCGGCAGCAATTTCGGGCTCGGTCCCTTCCGCCTCCATGAATTCCTTCAGCGACGGATTCGACAGCACCGCATCTTCAATCTGCTGCTTCTGAAAAAGCATCTGCGCCGCGGACTTGAACTTCTCATGCTCCAGCAGCCGGTTGACCAGTTCGTTCCGCGGATCTTCCTGTTCCTCCGGCGCCGCATCCGGATCGCGCGGCAGCAGCATCTTCGACTTGATGTGAATCAGCACCGCCGCCATGTAAATAAATTCGGCAGCAACGTTCACATCGAGTTCACGAATCTTCTCCACGTACGCCAGATACTGCGCCGTGATCTTTGCAATGGGAATGTCATAAATGTCGATATCCTGCTTGCGAATCAGGTCCAGCAGCAGGTCAAGCGGCCCTTCGTAAACATCGGTCACCGAAACTGCAAACGCGGAATCACTCTCTTCCTTCTTCGCTGTGGGTGCCCCATCCTTTTCGCGTTCTTTGCGAAAAGGGTGGGAGCCGGCAGATTGGCCAGGGGCGACTTTCGCCGCGACGACTGCCGGCGACGCAGCCGCCACTTCATCGCGGAAAACGAGTTTTGTTTCTTCCGTCATCCATCTATCCAACTTGTCATCCTCAGCGAAGCGAAGGACCTATGCATTCTGCCGCGCTGAAGTCGAAGGGTGGGGATTTCCCCGACCTACTTCGGCCCCTCATACCCCAGCGACATCCCCATCGCCGCGCGCACATCGTCCATAGTCTCGCCCGCAGCCTTGCGCGCCCGCTCCGTGCCAGCTTCCAGCATATCCCAAGCGAGCCGCGGATTCTCCTCGAATTTCTTGCGCCGCTGCTGCATGGGACTCAACAGTTTCACCAGTGCATCGGCAGCCCAGCCCTTGCACTCGATGCAGCCAATTCCCGCCGACCGGCAGCCTTCATTCACTTTGGCCATGGTGCCGTTGTCGCTGAAGATTTTGTGCAAGTCGCCCACGGGACACACGTCCGGATTCCCCGGATCGGACCGCCGCACCCGCGCCGGATCAGTCACCATCGTCTTCAGCTTCTGCCGCACCACCGGCTCCGGATCGGTCAGCAGCACGGTGTTCCCGTACGACTTCGACATCTTGCGACCGTCGGTCCCCGGCAACTTCGCTGCCGGAGTGAGCAGCGCCTGCGGCTCCGGAAACACTTCCCTCCGCGCCCCGTAGAATCCGTTGAACCGCCGCGCAATTTCCCGCGTCAGCTCCACATGCGCCACCTGATCCTCACCGACAGGAACGCAGTCAGCTTTATAAATCAAAATATCCGCCGACTGCAGCACGGGATATCCCAAAAATCCATACGTCCCCAGATCTTTGTCCTTGATATTTTCCCGCTGCTCTTTATATGTCGGCACCCGCTCCAGCCATCCCAGCGGTGTGATCATCGAAAACAGCAGGTGCAACTCCGCATGCGCCGGCACATGCGACTGGATAAAGATCACCGACTTTTCCGGATCGAGCCCCGCCGCCAGCCAGTCGAGCACGACTTCAAGAGAATTCTCTTTGACCTTCGACGTATCCGCGTAATCGGTGGTGAGCGCATGCCAGTCCGCCACGCAGAAAAAACATTCGTACTCGTCCTGCATGCGCACCCAATTTTGCAGCGCGCCCACGTAGTTGCCCAGGTGCAGCTTGCCGGTCGAGCGCATGCCGCTGAGCACGCGTTTGCGGGATTTGGAGGATGATGTCAGGGGTTGAGATGTCATGCAGCGCTGAGTTCGATACTAACATGCGAAAACCCGATGGCGCGGGGACAGAATGTGGGGACAGCCGCCCTCGGCTGTCCGCCGGGCGCAGCCCGGCTATTTCTTCTCCAGCGCCCGCCGCAATTCCTCCGGCGCAATCGACTTCACCTTGATCGGCTTCGCCGGAATTCCGCCCACAATATGGTAGGGCTCGACATTCTTCGAAGCCACGCCCACCGACCCGACAATCCCATGTTCGCCTACCCGGACCCCGCTGAGCACGGTCGCGTGATACGTCACGCGCGCCCGCGGTCCAATCTCGGTCCTGTGGTTGTCGACGATCATACCGTCGTTCAGGTCATGCGAATGCGAATACACATTGGCGTAATCGGAAATCGAGGAACCCTCGTGGATGATAATTTCCCCGCGGTCATCGAGCAGCACGTATTTGTGGATGGTGCAGTTGTCCTCGACAGTAAGGTTGTAGCCGAACGAAAACTCGACGTTGTGAAAGATTTTGACGTTTTGGCCGCAGTGTTTGAAGATGTGCCGCCCCAGCATGGCTCGCACCCGGAATCCCAGCCAGTGATTCAGCCCCACCGGCGACCGGTCATACATCATCCAGAACCAGATCAGCGGCTTGCGCTCCGCATACTTAGCCGCGTCCACGTCGCCGTAGTATTCCGGCTCCAGCGTCGCGTTGCGCGGATCGAAGGAATGCAATAACACTTGTTCCGCCAACGATCCGGCAGGAGCCGCAGAAGGCCGTCCCAGGTAAAGCTGATGCAGCGCATCGCACACCACGTCGCTGCGATGTTCCGGATCGCGATTCATGAACTCCCGATCGAGCTGGTCGATCCACTCGAGGAACGATTTCTCCGCCGCCGGAACCGGATTCAGAACGCGATATTCATAACGAGGCATGGGCAATCTCTCTTTTGGAAATGCAGACGTGCCGCCGGAAGTCAACCATAGCACATCACAAATGCTTTATAATTCGCGCCGTCCTCTCCGCGAATATCCAGATCACGTGAGCCCTCTCGCCCGCCAGCTGCGCGCCACCGACTACTTCACTCTAGGTTGGGGAACCATGGTTGGGGTGGGCTGGCTGGTCATCATGGATGACTGGCTGCTCCGCGGTGGCGCTCTCGGCGCGCTTCTCGGCTTCGTAATCGGCGGCTCGCTCCTGCTTCCCATCGGATGGGTCTACGGCAAGCTGGTGGTCGCCATGCCCGACGCCGCGGGAGAGATCGCCTACACCTCCGCTGTTTTTCCGCGCGCCGTCAGCTTCGCCACCGGCTGGATGATGACGCTCGCCTATTTCATTGTTTGCCCATGGGAGGCGGTCGCCGTCGGCCGTATCGCCGGCTACATCATCCCCGGCCTCGATTCGATCGAACTGTACCGCATCGCCGGACGCCCGGTTTATCTGCCGCACCTCGTCATCGGACTGGCTCTCACCGCGCTACTTACGCTGCTGAATTATCGCGGTATCCGACTCAGCGCCACGTTTCAGAATTGGACCAGCTTCGGCACCCTCGCTCTCTTCATCGTCTTCGTGGCCCTCGGCGTGAGCCGTGGATCTCCCGCCAACATCCAGCCGCTGTTCACGCAGACTCCGCTGATCTCGATTCTGCTGGTGATTCAGATCGTCCCGTATTTCATGACTGGCTTCGAATCCGTGGGCAAGGCAGCGGAAGAAGCAAGCCCAGACTTCCGCGCCCAAGGCTTCTTCCGTGCGATCTGGATGGCAATCTTCATCGGCATTCTCTTCTACGCCAGCATCGTCGCGGCCGTCGCGTTCGTAGCCCCCTGGCGTCAACTGACCGGCGAGAAATTCATGACAGCCGTGGCATTCCAGCAGGCTCTCGGTTCTCGCTGGATCGTCCAGATCATTCTCGCCGCCGCGTTGCTGTCGCTGTTCAAGTGCTTCAACGGAAACTTCGTCGCCGCCAGCCGCTTGCTCTTTGCCCTGGGACGCCGCGGCATGGTCGACTCCCGCGTCGGAGCGGTCCACGCAAAATTCCAGACACCCTCAGCCGCAGTTCTCTGCGTGGGCCTCGCCACGGCAGCATGTATGCTGCTCGGCGACGCGATCCTCGTTCCCATCACCGAGGTCGGATCGGTAGCCTGTGCCATCGGATGGTCCGCCGCTAGCGCCGCATGTCTCGCCCTTGCGCGAGGGTCGGGCTCCGTAGCAATTAGACTGTCGGCAATCGAGCGTGCTGTGGCATGGTTCGGATTGGCAGTGGGAATCGCGATGGCGTCGATGAAACTCATTCCGCGGTTCCCTGGCCATTTCACAATTTATGAATGGATCGCGCTAGGAATCTGGATTGCCCTGGGAGCAATCTCACACCGCCGAAGAACCGTCAATGCATGAGGTTTTCTCTGCGTTCTCTGCGGCATTTCTCCGCGAACTTTGCGGTAAAAGCTTTTGTTTTTGATCTTCATGGAGACGAAATCATGAAAACGGAATCGAGACTGTGTCAATTTGTGCTTGCACTAATGATGGTGTGCATTCTCACTAGTTTGACGGCTCAAGGACAGGCCGTCGGCTTCGACCTCGTCATCACCCACGGCCGCATCATCGACGGCACCGGTTCTCCCTGGTATTCCGGAGACGTCGGTATCCGTGACGGCAAAATCGCAGCCATCGGCAACCTGGCTGCCGCTCCGCGCAAACGCACCATTGACGCAGCCGGCAGAGTCGTCACCCCCGGCTTTATCGACATGCTCGGACAATCGGAACTCACGATTCTTGTCGATCCGCGCCTGCCCTCGAAGATATTTCAGGGAATTACTTCTGAAATTACCGGCGAAGGCAATTCGATCGCTCCACTCAACGATGCGATCATCCAGTCCGACCGGACGGGCTATGAACACTTGAAGATCACTCCCGACTGGCGCACGCTCCGTCAATATTTCGCGCGCCTCGAAAAGCAGGGCATGGGCATCAACCTCGCCAGCTACGTCGGGGCGACGCAGGTCCGCCGCATGGTTCTCGGCGACGACGACCAGCAGCCCACCCCCGCCGAACTCGCACAGATGCAGGCCCTTGTGCGCGACGCCATGAAGGATGGCGCGGTGGGCGTCTCGACTTCGCTGGAATACGCGCCCGCGCCCTACGCCAAGACCGAAGAACTGATCGCGCTCGCGACCGAAGCTGCCAAGTCCGGCGGCATCTACGCGACCCACATGCGCAACGAGAGCGACTCCGTTCTCGAAGCCATCGAAGAAACCCTGCGCATCGGCCGCGAAGCCCACATTCCCGTGGAGATTTGGCATATCAAAGTTGCTGGCAAAAACAACTGGGGACGCATGCCTGAAGTGGTCGCCAAGATCAATGCCGCTCGCGCCGCCGGCGCCGACGTATCCGCCGACACTTATGCCTACACCGCCTGGTACAACGATTTCTCGGCGTTCATCCCGCCGTGGGCGCATGACGGCGGCACCGCGAAACTCGTTGAGCGCCTGAAAGATCCCGCAACGCACGAGCGCATCCGCAAGGATATGCTCACTCCATCCAAAGATTGGGACAACGAATGGCAGGAGATCCCCGGCCCCGACGCCATTATGATCGGCGCGGTGGAGAATCCAGCCTTGCTTCCCATGCAGGGTAAGCGCCTCTCAGAAATCGCCAAACTGTGGAAGAAAGATCCCATAGACGCGGTATTCGACTTTCTGATCCAGGATCCGTCCACCGGGGTCGCCGTCTTCGGCATGTCGCAACCCGACGTGACTCTGGCGCTGCAACAGCCGTGGGTCGCCATTGACAATGATTCCGAAGGCACTTCGCCGGAGGGAATTCTGGGTCAGGCACACCCTCACCCTCGCGCCTACGGAACATTCCCCCGCATCCTTGCCAAATATGTCCGTGAAGAAAAAGTTCTGACCCTGGAAGATGCCGTTCGCAAGTTCTCGGCGCTACCCGCGCAGCGCATGCGTCTCACCGACCGAGGCGTCCTCAAAGCAGGCATGTGGGCTGACGTGGTGATCTTCGATCCCGCCACCGTGCACGATCGGGCGACGTTCGACAACCCCAATCAGCTTTCCGAAGGAATGGACTACGTGCTAGTCAACGGCGTGCCAGTAATCGATCAGGGAAAAATGACGGGCGCTCTCCCCGGCAAAGTCTTACGGGGCGCGGGATATGTGCCGTAACCTATTTCGGAGGGTCAGCTTTGAGACGTGCCTGTGTCTCCGGGTTCGTCGACCGAATCACCCGCGGCTCCGCCAGCGTCCCGGTGATCGTGAATCCCGGAGCCGCGAGGCCATTCGGAACCCTCGCGAGCCTGAGATCGAGGTCGCCCTTCAACGACGCGGTCCCGCTCAGCTGAAACTTTCCGTCCGCGGAATCCAGGTTCGCATCTTTAATCTCGATCTCTCCAGCGTGCAATAGCGCCTGCCCCGTAAAGCCCGTGACCTTGAACGGCTCGGCATCCCCCTCCAACCCGACGTGCGGCCAGGTTCCATCCTTCATATCAATCTGCAGCGTGCCCTCCGCCGATTGCCAAAATTCCGCGGAACACGATCCCCTCACTTCGTAAGTAGAATTCGCAGTGCCATCGATCCACGCATCATTCATCGCGTCCGCCAGACGCTCCAGCGAAACTCCGGTTAGGCTCCCGCTGCCTTTGCAAACTGCCGGCTGCACGCTGAAGTCTGCCTCCCATTGGCCGCGATGCTTGCCACCACGGAAATCTGCATTCAACCCGGTGATCTGTAACTTCCCGCCGTCGAGGGTTACCTTCGCGGAAACCCGCGTCGCCGTCAGGCTCCGCACCTGCAAGCGATCTGTGGTCACTTGCCCGGACGCGCGCACACTCGACAGGAACGACGGTCCCGCCTTCGCGCTCGACTCCAGAACTCGATACCACGGCCGATCCTTCGGGCGCGGACTCACCCACTCGCTCAGCTCGCCGAGCACAATCTGATTCGCGTTCAGGACGAAGTACGCCTGACATGCGCCGGGAGTCCCGCAGCCCCGCGGCATTTCCACCGAACCTGTCCACGATGTGTCCCCTGACTTCGCGTTCAACTTCCCGACGCGAACTTCCTGGGGCAAAAGCTGCACCTCCGCCGAAGCAATTTCAATCGGGCCACTCACGCCACGAAGAGAGACGCGGACGTTCCGTAACTTCGCCGTCCCGGTCACTTGCGGTCCCGTGAAGCCCGAGGTCCTGCCATTGCTGCGCCCCGCCCACGATCCCGCGATTTGCAGATCAACCTGTGCCGTACCTTCCGCGGAGGACTGCAACGCTGGGAGCCCGAACATTCGCGCTAAACGCAAAGCCTTCGCAATTTCCGCTTCCCCCGCCACCGAAAGCATGTAACCGCCGCGGTTGATCCATCCGCGGGCCGTCGGAGCCGCCGTGCGTCCAACCGCCACTAGAAAGGGCCCGAACTCAACGTGCGGACCCTCGGGGAACCGAATGCTTGACGCGCTCTTGCGAATCGCAGATCTTCGCAATCCGTCGCTCGCTGCCGAATCGCCAGCCGTCAGCAGGAAGGGAACTGTCTCCGGTCCAATCTCCGCCTTATTCGCAGCCGATGCCAGACGAAAATCGGCGAAGTCCCCTCGTCCCTCAATTTGCAGGTTCGACGCAGCCGCGGCGTTCTGCTCGATGCGCAGACTCCCGCCCACCGTTCCGTCAGCGATCAGATCCTCAGGCAGATTCTTCTTCACCCTCTGAACGAGAACTGCTGCCGCACTCGCCGGGACGTTGTCGGCCGTCAGCGTGAGCGCGTAGTTATGGCTTCCCGGCAGACCCATGTCCCCCACTAGCGTGACCAGTCCGCTTCCCACTGGAGCGCTGCATAAAAGCCCATGAAACCCGTGATCGAGCGAACTGTATCCTCCGTCGCAATGCGCCGCGAGACGCAGCGCCTTGCCGCTCGTAATGTCGTAACGCCGAAAATCCCGAACGGAGCCATCGCTGGTGATCTGCAGCTTCGCCGGAGTTCCCACGAGCGTGACCTCCAGCAGGACCTCTCCTCGCCACCCCTGATCATTCCCCGTAAAGAATTTCGTGAACTGCCCAAGCTGTGCGTGGTTCCACTCAATCGCAAGTTGCATGGGCGTGGTGCGCAGGGTGTCCGCACGCTGCCACGTCCCGCTCACCTGCAGCAGCCCTGTATCGTTCAAATTCAAATCGGTGCGGAATGGTTGCGCCTTCAATCGCACGCCCCAGCTATTTTCCGAATCCTGCCACAAAGAGAAATCCGCATTGGTCAGAGCGTATGGTTTTTTCTCCGGACCGTTCTTGAAGTTGATCCGTGCCGCCGCGGCTTGAATATAAGGGAATCCCGGCCGCGGCTCCGACTTCGCCTTTCCGGTCGGTGCCAACGGGATGTGTGCCGTGCGCTCCAGCAGAGCTTCCAGGTTCCAGCGCCCGCTTTCCCCGTGTACCAGATTCAGACTGGGCTCCGTCAGATCCAGTCGCGAGATTTCCAGCCGCCCCCGCACCAGCGACGTCAAACGAAGAGCCGCCGTCACTTCGCTCGCCCGCAGCATGGGCTCGGCCCCGAACGCCGGGTCGTCGTACACCACCAGATTTTCCAGATCGAATCCTGGCCGCGGTAACAGTCTGAGATGGACAGAGCCAATGTCCACGGGACGGCCGACCGCCGAACTGATGGAAGAAACAATCCGCGATTTCAAACGCGAGCCGCCGGGCCGCAGCAGAAACAGCGCCAGCACGATCAATGCTGCCGCCCCTACGATTCGCCGCTTGGAGTAAAAGAGCTTCACTGCGCCCTTACTGGAGTTTCGAAGAGACTCATCTTCTATCTTCTATCTTACAAACTGAAGCGTACGCTTCCATCGGGTCTCATCGAAAAAGTGCAGAACCACTTTGCCCAGAAATAGAATTCGATCCCCCCATGCCGTCTTCCGGTATTGATCATCCGGCGTCTCGAACGACCAATAGATGAACATGGGGCGCCCTATGATATTCGCCTTGGGAATAAATCCCCAGTACCGGCTGTCCAGGCTCACGCCGCGGTGGTCGCCCATGGCAAAGTAGTGGTCGGGGGGAACCACGATGTCGTCCCCATGAATGTAGGACTGCAGATCCACCATCCAGTTGGGATACACATTAGGATCGTCCGTGGGCGGCACTGCCGGAAAATTATTGCGGTAAGGATCCGTCGCGTCCCGGTCGTGCAACACATAGGGTTCGTCCAGCGCTTCGCCGTTACGATATACCACGCCGTTCCGCAGGTGAATGCGGTCTCCCGGCAGCCCGATAATCCGCTTCACCACGTAGAGTCCCGGCTCGGCGGGCGATAGAAACACCACAATATCCCGAAAGCGCACGTCCCGATAGGGAAGCAGCGGCCCCACCCACGAACTCCTGGGGGCAAACTGGATGCGGTTCACGAAAACGTGGTCGCCGATCAGCAGCGTGTTCTCCATCGAACTCGACGGAATCTCAAACGCCTGCACCACAAAGGTGATGATGAACAACCCCGTCACCAACACCGCCGCCAGCGAAGAGAGAAACTCCACCGTAGTTTCCTTCGGCCTCTCTTCCGCCGTAGTTTCCTTCGGTTTCTCGACCGCGACGTTGTTTTCTACGTTCAGTTGTTTCTTCGCCACTATAGTTTTTCCGTTTCGGCTCAAAAGCGTGCCGCTCGATGTGATCTCGTAAAACGGTTTCGATCCGGCCAAATAAATGGTTTTGGGAAGGGCACGGCTTCAGCCGTGCCGCTAGCACTCGGAAAATACTCGGGCTTTAGCACCTGAGGGCGTCTCACCGATGGCAGCGTCCTTGACACCCAGCCTATCAGTGTACCAGCCGCAGCGTCCGGTTCCAGCGCGTGATCTGAAAGATGTGCGTGATCGCGTACGCAACGTGATACAGCCGGCCCATCACCGAAGCCGATGGATTCTTGTCCCAGTCGCGCACCGACCAATAAATCACCAGCGGTCTCCCGATAATGTTCTCCTGCGGCACGAATCCCCAATAGCGGCTGTCCTCGCTGTCGTCGCGGTTGTCGCCCATCACAAAGTAATGCCCTTCCGGAATAATCAGCTGGCCCTCCACCACCAGCTTCTTCATCTCCAGCCACCAATCTCCTGACAGCCGTGGCGCGGCGATGTCCAGCCGGGGGAAATTATCGCGAAATAAGCTATTCGGAGGTTCCAGGAATCTTACGTAGGGTTCGTCGAGCGGCCTGCCGTTAATTAAGACCTTCTTCCTCTCCATCCGCAAGTGATCTCCCGGCACGCCGATCACGCGCTTCACAAAGTGCTGCTGCGGATCCACCGGATAATGGAACACGATAATATCCCCGCGCTTGATCTTCTGATAGGGCATCACATGATCACCCAGCCCCTGTCCCCCATAGCAGAGTTTGTTGACCAGCAGGTAGTCGCCGACCAGCAGCGTATTCTCCATCGATTCCGAAGGAATCTGGAACGCCTGCACAATAAACGTGATCACGAAGATCGCAATCACCACCGTGCCCATCAATGACTGCAGTGAACCGATCACATCGGTGCCGAGCGTGGTCACGATGCGCCGATTCGGGGCGGTGATAGGAACGTCAAGCGCAGGAATCGGAACATCTGAGGCAACAGGCGGGGCGATAGGGCCGTCGGGCGAAACGATAGGAAGGTTTGGAGAATTCATGAAATCTACTTATCTGCCGGGCTCGAGGTCGATGCCGCCCCTTTTTCTTCCTGTGCTTTCGGACGCGAAGCCAGAAACGTCAGCAGTTGCCGTGCCGCGTCCTGCTCGGCCGTTTTCTTGGTCGAACCTTGAGCGCGTCCCACAAACTCCGCGATCTTGCCATTCTTCGTTTGCAGGCGCGCCTCGACCGTAAACGTTTTGCTGTGCTCCGGACCGGCCTCCTCCACCAGGACATATGCGGGCTGAGGCAGTCCAAGGCTCTGCACAGCTTCCTGCAGTGCGGATTTGAAATCCGTCACCGGCAGCGTGCCCCCTCCACGCTCCATCCGCTCCAGTTCCGGCGCAATCACATTGCGCAGAACAAACTCCCTCGCCACTTCAAGCCCGCCATCCAGATAGATCGCCGCCAGAATCGCCTCCAGCGCGTCCACAAGCAGAGCCGTTTTGCCGCGCCCCCCGCTCTTTTCCTCGCCCCGCCCCAACCGCAGGTAGTGGCCCAGTTCCAACTGCTGCGCAACGCGGATCAAATGTCTCTCACTGACTAGATGAGCTCGCAGCTTCGAAAGTTCACCTTCCCGAAACTGCGGAAAGCGCTGAAACAGTTCTTCGCTCGTCACCAGCGCCAGCACCGAATCTCCCAGGAATTCCAGTTGCTCGTTGTCGCTGACCTTGTACTTGCTCTCGCCCGCTTGTTGCGCTTCCTGCTCCCGCGCCTGCGAACTGTGCGTGACCGCTTGTTCAATGACGGCTCGCCGGCGGAAATGGTAGCCCAGCCCTTCTTCCAGCGCCGTGATTTCCCGTTCTTTCATATGTGGGCATATGTGAGACAGCATATGTGGGGACAGCCGCCCTCGGCTGTCCGGCGAGCGCAGCTCGCCGCATCTTCTTGCTAACCCACGAGCGCCGTCCGCGATTTAATTCTTCGGAGGCGCCGCCGTCGCTCCCGGCGCCGTGCCGCCACTCAGCTTCGTCAGTCGGTCTTTCTCATCGCGCGCCGCTTTGCCTACTCCGGCGTCGGGCCGGTCCTTGGTAAGATCCACCGCTTGATCGACGAATTTCATCGCCTCAGGAAGTTTGTTCTGCATGTCCAGCGCCACGGCCAGGCGGAAGACTGCGAGCGGATCGGGTTGTTGCGGCAACGCGTCAATCGATTTTCGAAGATTCATTTCCGCATCGGCCCAATTACTCGCCTTGAACGAGATCGTACCCAGGATCACATACGCCTCGGACCGCACGAAACCCTTGAACCCGTTTATCTGTTCCGGCGAATATCCCGAGGTCGGCACATCGGTATCGATCGTTACCAGCGCGCGCTCCGCGTCTTTTTTGGCTTCCACGATTTTTTGATCCTTATCCAGATCCGCGTCGCGGGTCTGCTCCGTGAGCGCCTGCGCGACCCCGACCAGCGCCGCAGGATCATCCGCGTCAATCGCGAGGACTTTCCTGGCCATCGCCACCATCTTGTCGGCGCTATTGGCCTGCTGATAACGTCCCATGGCCGCGGTGTACAGCGGGCCCCGTAACTCGCTGTCAGGAAACTTCGTGGCGAAGTCGTCGGCAGCCTTCTCCAGCGCTGCGGGATCCGTCTGCGCCACGGCCGCCTTGTAGGCCTCAAACTCCGGCTGCGTCTTCGCTGCCGGGGGACGCTTTCCCTGCGGCGCAGCCGCCTGTCCCGTCGCCGGCGTTGTCTGCCCGGCCGCCGCGTTCTGGGCTGCTGGTTTGTCCTTGCTCTGCCCGGAACCGCTCTGCCCGAAACTCCAGCTACACATTCCCAGCACTACCATCACCATCGCTGCTCGCTTCATGCGTTCTCCTCGCCCCGAACCTTCCGATTTCAAATCGACTCGTGAAGCCTGCAACCGTGCATTTTATCGTAGCGACACTCGTTTTACTGACAGCTGATAGCTGAAAGCCGATAGCTCTCTACTGTGGTTTCGCCGGAGGCTCATACGCCTGCTGCAATCCGTGCTCTGCTGCTGCCTTCACCTCGGGCAGCTCCCTCCCCGTCGTTAACGCCGCGCGGTACTCGTTCAGCGCGGCCTCGCGGTCTTCTTTCATATCCAGAATCCTGCCGATATACACGTGCGACCACGCCACCACCTTGGGATCTTTCGTCTCCTGGATCGCCTTCTGAAAACTCTCCAGCGCCCCTTCCCGATTCTTATTCGCCACCGCCACCTGTGCCAGGATGAACAGCGCCCGCCCCGGATCCCCAATCTTCTTATCCAACGCCTGCTGCGCCAGTTCCTGCGCACCCTTCGGATCGCCCGCCACCAGCCGCTTTTCGGCCGTCACCAGCATTCGCCGGTCCTCCAGCCGCGATAGCTGCACTAACTCCGGTGCCGTGACCTTTGCATACTGCACTTCGGCCGCCGCCTTCTGCTGCGCCTTCACGTCGATGTTGTCGAGGATGTCCGAATACGCTGTCCGAAGCCCCGCCGGATCTTTTTCGAACGCCAGGATTGAATTGTAGAAATACCGTGTCAGCACGTACCCTTGCTTGACTGCGTCATCCACAGCTTGCTGGCGCATCGCCTCCGCGGTTTGCTTGTTGCCGAGCGTCCGTATCTCGATCGCCCGCACCAGGCACTCCGTCACCAGCAATGAGATGTCAGTCTTGAATCCCTCTTCCAGCGGCGCCCGCCTCACCGACTGCAGCAGCGGTTCGATGCGTTTGATCGAGCTGAAATGTTTCTCCGCCAGCGGATCGAGCAGGTAGTGCAGGTAGGCATGCCGGATCTGCGGCATCTTCAGCGGATCGGTCGAGCTCGGGTCCGGCGACGGAAACACTACCACGTCATAGTCAGTTCCGTAATTGCGCGCATTCGCCTCATTCGGATCGCCCATGAAATCCAGATACACCGTGAACGTGCGCCCCAGATATCCCCCCGACTGCATTTTCAAGTAAATATCCGTGTCGAACACCATCTTCGACAGCGGCACGTGATAGCGGTCCACCAGCGCGGCGTAGTTCGCCCGGTGCCGCTCCCAGATCGCGTGCAGCCCAGCCTTGTCGTAAAACCGCTCCAGCACCGCCCCAAACGCAGCAATCGGAACCGCATCCGGAGGCATGTCATCCTCCTTCACCCGCGGAAGAAAGTGCGGAGGCCCCTGCAGATAAAGCGCCAGCGAAACGTACTGCGACAAATCATGCGCCGGATCCTTCCCCCGATGCGCCAGATACCACTCACACATCGTGTTCATCGTGGTCTGCGCCTCTTCCGAGTTCTTGAGGTTCTTCTCCACCTCGGCCCTGATGTTGAGCCGCTGCGCATCGGAAATGTTCAAGCCCACGTTGTAGCCGCAGGTATTCATCGCCGTGAGCACGGCGAACAGCGTCTCGCTCGTATCCAGCGTAATCGGATTATTGCCGTCTGCCAGACACACCGGCCCCAGCAGCCCCAGCAGAGCGACCGCGATCAAACCTCGAAGCCCACAACCCGGAAACCGGCTCAGGAAGAAACGACTCAGGAATCCCTCCCGCAAGATGGCCACTCAAATAGGCGGAGAACACATTCAGTTTAAGGGCTTACCAGCAGAGGGTCAAACCGTGAGGATAGGAAGTAGAGAGGGGCGGACTGGGCCCGCCCGTGCGCCGCCACGACCGAGGCTGCCCCACTCGTCGCGGTTTTCGACGAGTGGGCACCACAGACCTCGATTCCCTGTTCACTCATCACAGACAACCCTCGAAGCTCTGTGATAGACATTGCCGATGCCGACCAAACTGCATCGCTACTACGGCGCCGGATATCTTCACTTCATCACCACCAGTTGCCATCAGCGAAGCGCTCTGCGTGGCACGCCACAGAATCGGTTTCTCGAAGTCATGGAACAGGTGCGCCGGCGCTACCGATTCGTGGTCGTGGGCTACGTGGTCATGCCCGAACCGTTCATCTGTATGTTCGGGGAACCCGAGCGCGGCGATCCCTCAGTGGTGATGAAGGTCCTCAAACAGTCCTTCGCCCGGTGCCTTCTGGGAAGGTTGCGCGCGGCTGCCGACCCGCGGCAATCCTGCTTGTGGGACACCGCCCTCGCCGTGGGCCACGTCTGGCAACACCGCTTCTACGATTTCGTAGTGTTCACCGAGAAGAAACGCGTGGAGAAGCTTCGCTACATGCACCGCAATCCGGTGGCACGAGGTCTGGTGCTGGCGCCGGAACAGTGGACATGGAGCAGCTATCGCCACTACGCCGCAGGCGAGCCGGGACCAGTTCTGGTCAACGAAGCGCGGAAAGCAGAACTCCGGGTGCAAAAGATCGCATGAATCGCATGATAAGATCGCTGCGCAAAACCGTCAGGGTGCGTGGTGCCCACTCGTCGAAAACCGCGACGAGTGGGGCAGCCTCGATGTGAATGGAACGCGAGTGGGCCAGCTGTGATCTTTCAACACGTTGTTCCCAAGAAGTGAATAGTCCATTCGAGCAAGACCGGAGAAGCTGATGGTGCTGACCAATCTGCTTCGAAGGAGTCGACCGAATGGACAGAGAAACCCGGGGACAAGAGAAACCCGGGAGAAACCCGGGGACATCCATGATAAGTAAAAGTCAAGCGGAGACGGAGGTCTCCGTGCGCTTGGAAGAGTGGGGTCTCGAAGCGGGCGTGGGGCGGATAAGTTGGCGAACGGCGTGCGATCCTGCGTAGCGACCAAAGCGGCAGCTTGGCCAGACATCCATTTGCGGGAAGCAGGCGTGAGCCCGATCCACGAAGTATGAGTTAGGGTTCTCCGGCCGGCCTCGATACAGACGGTAAGGAGCATCGGGAGCAAAAGCTCCTCTGCCCAGTCCCCGAGTTGGCGAGGAACGGCCGGTCGATCACCGCTGGGTTCGAAGGTTCTACTTCTCAGGCAGGTTTTTGTGTTGGCACTTCCGATGGCGCGCGCTCCTGGAAGGGCTGACGGCTTTTGTCGACAGCCAGCAGATAGGCGACGAGTTTGCGCGCCACAGCCAGGGTGGCGCGGTTGCGATGACCGCGCTCCAGTTCGCGGGCATGGAGCGCCGCCAGTTGCGGATTCCAGCGCGGGGCCAGCTTGGCGGCCTCGATCAGCGTGATTTGCAGCCAGCGATTGCGCTGTTTGGAGATCGGCCCGCGTTGCTGCTTGCCGGCCGAAGACTTCAAGGCAGCCGTCAACCCGCAGTAACTCATGGCGTCGGAGCAGGAGTGGAAGCGCTGCGGATCGCCAACCTCCAGGGCCCAGGTCAGAGCGGTAATTTCTCCGACGGCTGGAATCGTCATCAGCCGCTCCACGCGCTGCGCCAGTTCGGAGTCGGCGAGCAACTCGCGCACCAGCCGCTTCTGCGTGCTCTCGAACATCTCCAGCGCACCGCGGCTCCAGCGCAGCAGATCGATCACCGATTCCGGCACTTCTTCGAGCTCTTCCAGCAGGTTGGCAAAATATTTCTTGCGGTGCAACTTCTCCTTCACATAGAGGGCGCCGGTTTCCATCAGCAGCCCGGCCATCTTGTTCTTCATGCGCACCGCTTCGCTCACCACCAGGCTGCGGTAGCGCAGCAAGCGGCGCAGTTCGCGGATGCGGGGCGGGGCCACATAGCAGGCCGGTAACAGGTTGCAGCGCACCAGGTCGGCAATGGTGCGGGCGTCGATCATGTCGCTCTTCTTCTTGCCCGCGCTGATGGCTTTCAATTTGGCGGGATGCGCCATCTCCAACTGCTCGCCGTAGGGCTTCAGCGTGTCGTAGATCCAGCCGCTGAACAGGGTCGCTTCCATCGCTCCCCGCCAGGGTTGCGGCCGCGCCGAGGCCCATTGCCGCAATCCCGCGCGTTGCGCTGCCACCACGCCTTCTTCCACGATCTCGCCCGCCGCAGTCTTGACACAAAAACTGATGGTTTTCTTGTGAACGTCGAATCCGATATAGTGAAGGGCATTCATAGGGTTCTCCGAGTGAGCTTTCTGAGCCAGCGCTTTCCTCGCCGGTCTCAGCATCGTAGCCGCTTGCAGAACCCTTCTTCATTTCACTTATGCATTCATACAGACGGG
>WNGK01003582.1_pt1 | contig 18634 bp, 13 predicted proteins | sample 5400601 | NCBI WGS metagenome assembly WNGK01 (sample SAMN13153376, study PRJNA577476) | soil metagenome | isolation source: 60 cm soil or saprolite under Garry oak tree replicate 1 | place: USA:California | collected 2016-06-15
AGGTGATGCCGCCGCGCACGCGCGGATTCGGGTAAGCTCGCCTGCGGTGGAGTCGCCTAGTGGCCGAGGGCGCACGCCTCGAAAGCGTGTGAGGGGGCAACCCCTCCGTGGGTTCAAATCCCACCTCCACCGCTGAGCGGGGCCGCATGCACGTTTGCGGTGCGCACTGGGGAACTTAATGTCACGTTCCGGACGTTCGCTGTTGTGACCATGTGGTTGTGCGGTGGTGCGCCCTGCCCTCGGTGAGACGGGCCACTGCTGGCACCGGACGCCGGCGAGGAGAACGGGGTGTTTGAGCCGCAAGGGACCGGTTTCTTCCTGCTCCTCATGGTGGTGTTCGGGGGATTGCTGGTCTGGGTGGCCCTGGCCAGGCAGATTGTGTTCCGCGTGTTCGCCGCGTGCCTGGCGTTCCTGCCTGCCATGGTCTTCGGGATTGCCGCCGTCAATAAGTTCTATGACTACTACCAGACCTGGGGCGGAATGATCAACGAGCTGACCGGCCAGGGCGTGAGCAGCATTCCCAAGTACGCGGCCGCCGGGGCCGGCACCAACAAGCAATTCGACAAGAGCATCGGCCGGGTCACCAGCCTCGCCGAAGACGCCCAGGTCGGTTACCTGTTCCAGACTTCGGTCACCGGCGTGCGGAGCCACCTCACCCGCAACGTGTACGTCTACCTCCCGCCGCAGTACTTTCAGAAGACGTACCGGCACTACAAGTTCCCCGTCATCGAACTGCTGCACGGCTCACCGGGTAACCCGCAGGCCTGGGTCGACGTCATGGGCGTGATTCCCACCTTCCTCAACCTGCTGGAGACTCATCCCGCGGACACCGCGGTACTCGTGATGCCCGACAGCGACGGCGGGCAGCAATATGAGCTGCAGTGCCTCAACAACCCGGGCGGTATCCAGGACATGACCTTCGTCGCCCTGGATGTGCCCGCGGCGATAGCGCGGATCGCCCGCGTGCAGCCGCCAGGGCGGGCCTGGGGGGTGGCTGGCTACTCGGAGGGCGGCTACTGTGCCGCCAACATCGCGCTGCAGGACCCGGCGGGCTACGGGGCCGCCGGCGTGATGTCGGGATACTTCGCCCCGATCCGGAGCCAGGTGCCGGCCGGCAACAAGCCGGGAGGCAAGCCGCGGCTGGTCGATGTCTTCCTCGGCCGTCCAGCTCTGCAGCTCATCAACACGCCGAGGGCCTACGTCACCCGGGTGCCGATCAACGACGTGCTCCCCGCCTTCTGGCTCGCGGTCGGCGCCCAGGACAAACAGGATGTCAGCGCCGCGTCGAACTTCAAGCAGCTACTGCAGACCCGGGTGGCGAACGTGCCGTTCGTGATCGTTCCCGGTGGCGGCCATCAGGGCAGCGTATGGCGCGCGGCCCTCGGCCCGATGCTCAGCTGGATGACGCCGCAGCTGGCGCAGCAGGCCGCGAAGGCCGATGCGGCCGCGGCCCGGGCGGCCGCCCGGGCCGCGGCCGCGCGCAAGGCGCACGTCGCCAAGCCCCGGCTGCCGCATGCCCGGGTGGCGCCCAAGAAGCCTTAGCGCCCGGCCCGGCTCAGGGCCGCAGCGCGTCCGAGATGACCGCGAGGCCCTTCTCACCGATTTCGCGGCGGCGCCTGCGGGTGGGCATCCCAGAGTCAATGGCGCGCGATTGGCTCTGGCCGTTCGGCGACGCAGAGTTACCTTCCCTGGCGTTATACGAAAGATATGTGCCTGGCAAAAATGGGCAAATGTATCCGCATCACCCTGCTGCCGATAGCGGAAATTGACGGTCGAACCCGCCTTATCGGGACTACCCCAGGATGGGCGGTCCGGGATTCCGCCGCGTCCGAGGCTGACGTATTGCCGCTTTGACCAGGGCATATTCACCTTCTCGGCCTCCAGTGCACAGGTGAAACCTAATCTGAAGCTACTCTTCGTAATCATCTGAATATAGAGTAAACCGCCTTTCATCGCGCCGCGTCTCGTACATGTAAGGGCGGACATCACTGATGAAGTGGTCCGCTTGGGGGGTTAGGACCTGGCAGTGGCCAGGCTATGGGAGGGCATCATGGTCAGCGACGGAATTAAGGCTGCCCAGATTCAGGCACCCGGCCGGCTGGTCGGCACGCCGCTCCCGGGCGTCCGCTCCTCGGCCGCCGCGCGCCACGCTGACGCGCTCGGCGCGGGGCACGCGGCCGGACCGCTTAGCGCGGGCTACGGCTGGGGACAGTCAGTCTGACTCCGGCCCCGCGATCGCCACGAGGTGGGTCCGGGACTGGGCCGCGGTGACCCGGAGCAGGTTCTCGACGTGCTTCTCCACCGTGCGCGGTGACAGGTGCAACCGGGCCGCGATCTCCTTGTTGGAGATGCCCGCGGCCACCAGGCGGAGCACGTCGGCCTGCCGGTCGGTGATGCCCAGCCGGGACCAGCGGCTCGGCCGCGGCCCGTTCAGCAGCTGGCGGCAGCGCATCGCCAGTGGCTCGATCCCGTGTCGGTCGAACACGCCAGCCGCCGCCTCCAGCCACCGTCGTGGCTGGCCCCAGCCGCCGGCCAGCGCCGGCTCCGCGGCGCACAGCCGGGCCAGGTCGGCCCAGACCGGGTAGTGCTGCAGGTCGACGTCGGCCGCCGCGGCCAGCTCGGCGGCGCGGGACCCGTCACCGGCCTGCCCGGCGAGGATCGCATCGGCATAGCCGAGCAGCCCTCGGTTGGCCCGGTTGACGGTCAGGCCGATGGACCGGGCGTGGCTGACCGCGGTCTGCGCCCGCGCGTCGCCGTGCGAGGCGAGCAGCAGCGGCCACATGCCGCGGTAGGCCGCCGGGCCGCGCTGGGGCGCGGTGTCCAGGACGGCGATTCCCCGGCCGAAGAGGTCCAGGGCGCTAGCCACGTCGCCGTCGAGCAGCGCCAGCATCCCCCGCGCGCCGGCCAGCGCGCTGCCTTCGATCTCCGGGTCGCCGGGCGCGGCGGCGCAGGCGAGCGCGATGAAGCGCTCCATCTCGGCGCGCTCACGCCGCAGCGCGTACACCTCGGCGCGGAAGATGAGCACGATGGCGCTGGTCATGGCCAGGCCGAGCCGGGTGCTCGCGGCCAGGGCGGACCGGGCATGACGTTCGGCCTCGTCGAGTTCGAAGCGGAACATGGCCGCGGCGGTGAGCTGCAAGTCGATCACCGCGCCGGTGCTGGCCGCGCCGAGTTCCCCGGCGATGTGCCGCGCCTCGGACAGGCGGCCGGTGCCCGCGTGGTCGAACATGTCGATCGTGCCGAGCTCGTGCAGCGCCCGCAGCCGCCACACGGCCAGGCCGGCCGCGTCCGCCGTGGCCAGGGCCTGCTCGAAGGCGTCCCTGGCGCCATCCAGGTCGTTCACCCGGCGGACCCGGCCGAGCAGTTCCAGCGCCCGGCAGCGGATCTCGGGGCTCGCCCCGGAGGAGGCGAAGGCGCTCTCGGCCAGGACGCGGGCCCGGTCGACCTCGTCGTCGGCCAGGGCGATTTCGGCGTCAAGCACGGCCGCCTGGGCGCGCAGGCCGGGCTCGGGATGGGCGGCGAGCAGGTCGCCGGCGATGCCGATGTGCCGCCGCGCGGCCGCCCACCGGGTCCCGTCCACCGCCGCGTGGGCCAGCTTGAGGTGTATCGCCGCCCGCCGGGTGGCGGCGGCGCCGCCCGGCGTGAGCCGGGCGATGAGGCGGTCGCCGATCAGCATCGCCTCGTCCACCCGGCCCGCCAGCGCCAGGCCCTCGACGAGCAGCGTTTCGGCCTCGGCACGCTGATCCGGGTCGGTGAGCAGGTCCACGGCGCGGTGCAGTGTGTCGATCGCGGTGGCGAGCGCTCCCCGGCCGAGCGCCGACCGCCCGGACTCGATCAGCAGCGCGCCGGCCCGGCCCGGGTCGTCGGCCTGGATGGCCAGGTCCGCGGCCAGATCGCCGGATGCGCCGGACAGCTCAGGATGGGCCGCCTCCAGCGCGGCGAGCGCCCGGGCGGCGAGAGTGACCCGCCGTGGCGGCAGCAGCTCGGCGGCCACCGCTTCCCGGGTGAGCATGTGCCGGAACCGGAACGCGTCGCCGTCCACGGCGAGCAGTTGGGACCGCACCCCGCGCTCGAGCGCGCCGGCGATGACGTCGGCGGGCAACCCGGTGGCGGGCGGCAGCAGCCGCCAGTCGAACTGCCGGCCGAACAGCGCGGCCGTGTGCAGCACCAGCCGTTCCTCGCCGCTCAGGTCGGCCAGCCGGGCCCGGACCCCGTCGGCAAACGAACTCGGCACGCCCGGCGCGGCCAGCGACTCCTCGACCAGGAACGGGACCCCGTCGGCGAGCCGCTGGACCCGGGCGACGACATCGCCGGCGGCCGTCGGCAGGCACGCGCACACCATCGCGGCGACCTCGCCGGCCGACAGCCGGTCCAGCGCGATACGCGAGGCGGCCCGCCGTCCGTGCAGCCGGGTCATCAGCCCGGCCGCCGCCGACGCGGGCTCGTCTCGGCAGGTGGCCACGCACAAGACCGGCTCCGCGGACAGGTTGTCGCTCAGGTACTCCAGGACCGCGAGCGTGTCCGGGTCCGCCCAGTGCAGGTCCTCGAGCACCAGCAGCAGGCTGCCGGGTCCGGCCAGCCGCCGCAGCAGTTGCAGCACGGCCTCACCGCGCACCGCCGGCGAGTGGTCGCCGTGCCCCGCATCGTCGCCGCCCGCAATCGCCGGGACTATCGCTCGCAGGGCCGGCCGGAATGGGGTCAGGCCGTCGTCGGCGGGAAACGGGAGCCCGCGCAGCGCTTGCAGCAGAGCCTCGGTCAGCGGCCGGTACGGACTGGCGGCGCTGGCGGGAACCGCCCGCCCGGCCAGCACCCGCACACCGCGGGCCCGGGCCTCGGCGGCCAGTTCGGCGGCCAGCCGGGACTTGCCGATCCCGGCCTCGCCGGCCAGGAACACCACCCCGCCCGCGCCGTCCCCGGCCGCGGTGAGCGCGGACCGCAGCGCGTCAGTCTCCGCCCCGCGGCCGATCACCACCGGGCACAGCAGATCCGCCACCAGATCAGTATGCTCCGCCGCCTGGCTGGGGACACCGTCCCACCAGTGCAGATACGTGTTCTCACGCACGTGCCCTGGCCGTTGTCCCGGCGCCCGGCCCGCACCGGCCCGGTGCTACGTACCCGGAACTCGTGTTTCCGCCGATGCGCGTGATCCCGGCGCCCGCCGACGATGGGCGCAGGCCCGCGGGCAGCCGCCCCGGGGGACCACCACCAACGGGAAAGGGAAACAGCCATGGGAACAGGCAAGGAACAAGCGGAGCTCTGGGGTCCGGGGGCGCGCGACTGGTCCGACTACAACGAGCCGATGTGCACGCCTTTCTATGCGGCGGTCTTGGACGCGACCGGGGTAGGTCCCGGCACCACGCTGCTCGACGTCGGCTGCGGCGGCGGCTTCGCGCTGCTGCTGGCGGCCCGCCGGGGCGCCACGGTGTCTGGCATCGACGCGACCCCGGCCCTGCTGGACATCGCGCGCGAGCGCGTCCCCGCCGCCTCGCTCGCCGTCGGCGACCTGGAGGACCCGCTGCCGTTCGAGGCGGGCGCGTTCGACGTGATCACCGCGTTCAACTCGGTGCAGTTCGCCGCCGACCCGGTCACGGCGGTCAAGGAGATGAGCCAGCTGGTCCGGCCGGGCGGGCTCATCAGCCTGCTGGTCTGGGGGCCGCCGGAGCAGTGCGAGAGCGGCGTGATGTTCGCCGAACTCGGCCCGCTGCTGCCGCCCCGGCCCGCCGAGGCGCCGGGTGCCATCGCCTGGAGCGAGGAGGGGCAGCTCGAGCACCTGGCCGCGCTGGCCGGGCTCACCCCCGTCGCCGTCGAGGACGTGTCCAACCCGCTGGTCTACCCGGACCTCGCGACGGCGGTTCGCACCCAGCTCAGCTCGGGGCCGGCCCGCGCGGCCATCCAGCACTCCGGGCTCCCCGCCGTCCGCGGGGCGCTCACCCGCGCCTTTGCCGGAAGCCGCAAGCCGGACGGCAGCTACCGGCAGGAAAACGTGTTCCGCTACCTGGTCGCGAGGACCTGAGCGGGCCCAGAGGTGGCCGGGGCGGGGCGGTCTCATCCGGCCCCACCCGGCCTCCGGGCCGGCGCACCAGCCGTCATGGCGGCCTCTTTTCAGCCGTCTTTGAGACGTTTGCGTGATCGGCCTGATACTTTCAGTGTCTGCCTGGTGAAGGACGCAAGTGTCCATAGTTAGTAAAGGTGTGAATGTACCCATAGGGGACAAAGTGGCACAAGTACAGGTACATAACTTCTCGTACGGGATACTCAATCCTGGCCTCGGCTACTTAGCGTCCTGCCTGGGCGCTTTCCTTGGCCTCCGGTGCCTCACGCGAGCCCGCACCTATACCGGCTGCACGCGCGCCGCCTGGCTGCTGATCGCGTCCGTGGCCATCGGGGCGACCGGCATCTGGGTCATGCACTTCGTGGCCATGCTCGGCTTCACGATCCCCGGGCAGGAGATTATGTACAACGTACCGATGACCCTGATCAGCCTGCTGGTCGCGGTCATCGTCGTCGCTATCGGCCTGTTCATCGTCGGCTACGGCGGCGGCGGCCTGGCGCCCGTGCTGGCCGGCGGCGTGATCATCGGCGTCGGCGTCTCGACCATGCACTACGTCGGGATGTCCGCGATGAGCATGCAAGGTACCGTCCGGTACAATCTCGGCCTGGTCGGGGTATCGGTGCTCATCGCGATCGTGGCGGGAACGGCGGCGCTGATAGCCGGGCTGCGCGTCCGCGGCCTATGGTCCAGCCTCGGCGTATCGCTGATCATGGGTGTCGCCGTCACCGGCATGCACTACACCGGGATGGCCGCGATGCATGTGTATGCGGGAGGAAGCAGGATGACCATGTCCGGGGACTCCCCGGACAGCTTCCTGTTCCGGCCATTAATCGGCGCGAGCGTCCTCACGTTCCTGTTATTGCTGATCATCTCCGTGTCGCCCAACGAGGACGAGATCCGCGCCGACGCCATCTTGAGCCAGCGGCTGTCCTCCGGCGCGACTGTGGTCCGCGTGGGATACGGCGACCCTGAATTGCGCCTGGATCCCGAGATCGCCCAGGACTCAACGAGGCCAGCCGACGCCGTTACGGCGTCCTGGTCGGCGTGGCGGAGGATAAGAGATTCGAACTCTTGAGGGGTTGCCCCCAACACGCTTTCCAAGCGTGCGCCCTAGGCCACTAGGCGAATCCTCCGCCGGGAAGCTTACCCGAATCCACCGGTGAGCGGGTTGCGGAACATCTGGGTCCCGAGGCTGGCTACACTGGCCGATGACCCCCCGCACGGCGTTATCCCGCCAACCCCCCCAGGGCCGGAAGGCAGCAAGGGTACGCGGGCTCTGACGGGTGTGCGGGGGGTCCCCGATTACCGGTGAGGATGAGCTGATGGCAGCAGCCGCGTCGGAACGCGAGGAAACGGCCCCGGCGAGCCTGGCCCAGTCCGGACTAGCGCTGTACCGCAAGTACCGTCCGGCGACGTTCGCCGAGGTGAAGGGGCAAGAGCACGTCACCGGCCCGCTCACCCAAGCGCTGCGCACCGGGCGGATCAACCACGCCTACCTGTTCAGCGGGCCGCGCGGGTGCGGCAAGACGTCCAGCGCGCGGATCCTCGCTCGCTCGCTGAACTGCGTCAAGGGCCCCACTCCCGAGCCCTGCGGGGTCTGCGACTCCTGCGTTGCGCTCGCCCCCTCCGGGCCGGGCAGCATCGACGTGATGGAGATCGACGCGGCCTCGCACGGCGGCGTGGACGACGCCAGGGAACTGCGCGAGCGGGCCTTCTACACGCCGGTGTCCGGACGCTTCAAGATCTACATCATCGACGAGGCGCACATGGTCACTCAGCAGGGCTTCAACGCGCTGCTGAAGCTGGTCGAGGAGCCGCCGCCGCACCTGAAGTTCATCTTCGCCACCACCGAGCCGGAGAAGGTCCTCCCGACCATCCGGTCGCGCACGCACCATTATCCGTTCCGCCTGGTCCCGCCGTCCGTGCTGCGGGAGCTGATGCAGGACATCCTGCGCAAGGAGGGCGTCGCGGTCGAGGAAGCCGTGCTGCCGCTGGTGGTGCGGGCCGGCGCCGGGTCGGTCCGGGACTCGCTGTCCATCCTGGACCAACTGCTGGCGGGCAGCGACGAGTCCGGGCTCAGCTACGAGCGCGCGGTGGCGCTGCTCGGCTTCACCGACGCCAGCCTGCTCGACGAGATCGCGGACGCGTTCGCCGCGGCCGACGGCGCGGCGGTGTTCCGCGTGGTGAACCGGGTCATCGAGGGCGGTCACGAGCCGCGCCGGTTCGCGGCCGACCTGCTGGACCGGTTCCGCGACCTGATCGTGCTGGCCGCGGTGCCCGACGCGGCCGAGATCGGGCTGCTCGACCTGCCGCCGGACCGGGCCGAGCTGATGGCCCGGCAGGCGGGGAGGTTCGGCCAGGCCGGGCTGACCCGGGCCGCCGAGATCGTCAGCACCGGCCTGGACCAGATGCGCGGGGCCACCTCGCCCCGGCTGCTGCTCGAGCTGATGTGCGCCCAGGTGCTGCTGCCGGCCGCCGCCACCGACGAGAAATCCCTGCTCGCCCGGCTGGAACGGCTAGAGCGGGGAACGCCGTCGCCGGTGCCGCAGTCACCCCCCCGCGCGCCGCACGCCAGTCCGGACAATGATCCCGAACGGTCCCGGGGTGCGAGCCCGGCCGCCCGCCCAGCGCCTGAGCCCGCCAGGTCGGCGCCCGAGCCCGCCCGGCCAGCGCCCGAAGCCGCCCGCCCGGCGCCCGAGCCCGCCGCGCCCGAGGCCGGGGTGCCCGCGGGGTCTTCCACGGCTGACTCGCTGCGGAAGAACTGGGACGCGGTCCTGGGGGCGGTCAAGCAGGAGCGCCGGGTGGCGTGGATACTGCTCAGCAATGCGAGCGTGCTCTCCCTCGAGGACGGGGTCCTCACCCTGCGGTTCCCGCGGGACGGGGACCTGAAGGGCTTCAGCGTGAGCGGCCACGACGCCATCCTCAAGCGGGTGCTGAGCACCGGTTTCGGCCTGAACGTGACGATCAAGGGCGTGGCCGGCGGAGACCCTGGCCCCGGCCCCGGTGCCGGCCCCGGCTCCGGCGTAGGAGACCGGCCGGGAAGGGCTGGCCCTGGTACCGCCCGCCCGCCCGTGTCCCGCCCGGGCACCGTCCCACCGTCCCCGGGGCCCGCAGCGCCGCCGGATTTCGCCGGGCCGGATTTCGCCGGGCCTTACGACGAGCCGGACGACATGCCGCCCGATGAGCTGGCCCCGGACGAGCCGTCACCGGACGACCGGGCGGTCCGGAACGCCGAACTGACCGGCATGGACCTCATCCAGCGTGAGCTGGGCGGCCAGGTGATTGGCGAGATCGAAGGCTGAGCCAGCGCGCCGGACCGGCTTAACCGCGCTGGGCTAGTCGTAGGCTCTGCGTAGGAGGGCGATGTGGAACCCCAGATGGATATGCAGCAGCTGTTCGCCGCGGCGCAGCAGATGCAGGAACAACTCATGAGCGCACAGCAGGCGCTCGCGGACGCCGAAGTGACCGGGACGGCGGGCGGTGGCCTGGTCAAGGTCACGGTCAACGGTCAGGGCGAGCTGATGGACCTCAGCATCGCGGCGGCCGCGGTGGATCCCGACGACCCCGAGGAGACGGCGCGGACGATCGCCGACCTCGTGCTCGCGGCGGTCAGGGACGCCTACCGGTCGGCCGAGGACCTGCAGCAGCAGCAGATGGGGCCGTTCGCCGCGGCCATGCAGGGCGGCGGCATGCCCGGCGGTCTCAACCTGCCCGGCGGGCTTGACCTGTCCGGCCTCGGCATCGGCGCTCCAGCCCAGCACGACCAGGAGCACGACGACGAGGACAAGCCGCAGACCTAGAACCTAGGACCTGACGTGTACGAAGGGGTCATCCAGAACCTCATCGACGAGCTGGGGCGGCTGCCCGGGGTCGGTCCCAAGGGCGCCCAGCGGATCGCCTTTCACCTGCTGGCCGTGGACCAGGCCGAGGTCAGGCGGCTCGCCGACGCGCTGATCGAGGTGACCGAGCGGGTGCGGTTCTGCCGGACTTGCGGCAACGTGGCCGAAGCCGATGAGTGCCGGATCTGCCTGGACCCGCGGCGCGACCCCACGGTGATCTGCGTCGTGGAGGAGCCCAAGGACGTCGCGGTGGTCGAGAAGATCCGCGAGTTCCGCGGCCGCTATCACGTGCTCGGGGGAGCGATAAGCCCGATCGACGGGGTCGGCCCGGACGAGTTGCGGATCAAGGAGCTGATGGCGCGGCTTACTGACGGAACGGTGACAGAACTGATACTTGCCACCGATCCCAACCTCGAAGGCGAGGCGACGGCCGCCTTTCTCGCTAGGCTGGTTAAGTCAATGGGCTTGCGGGTGACCAGGCCCGCGAGCGGACTCCCGGTGGGAGGCGACCTGGAGTACGCCGACGAGGTGACCCTGGGTCGCGCCTTCGAAGGACGGAGACTGCTTGATGTCTGAACCGCCAGCTCAGCATCATCTCAGGGGGGATGAGTGGCGGCCGCTAGCGGACCAGATCGCGGTGAACGTGAAGGACTTCATCGACGGCGTGGACGCGCTAGCCCAGGGCGGCGGTGACGAGACGGTGCCGCTGCTGCTGCTCGAGGTGTCCCAGATAATGCTCGCCGGAGCCCAGCTCGGCGCCAGCCGCGACGTGATCCTGCCGGGCAACTGGGAGCCGGAGGTAGGCGACGACCCGGACCTCGACGCGCTGCGCACCGGCTTGGCCGCGCGGCTGTCCGCGGTCGACGAGTATGCCGAGGTGTTCGACCCGTACCAGGACACCTCGTGCCTGCCGTTCCGGATCTCGGACGACATCGCGGCCGTCGCCGCCGACCTCATCCACGGCCTCAAGCACTACCAGGCCGGGCGGTCGCTGGAGTCGCTGTGGTGGTGGCAGTACTCGTATTTCAACCACTGGGGCACCCACGGCGGGGCCGCGCTGCGCGCGCTGCACGCCGTGGTCGCGCACGCCAGCCTCGACGTCGCCGAGGAGAGCACGAGCCCCTGACCGGGGCATGCGCCAAGTCCGTTCGGCCACTTGAACCAGATAAACTCAAGCGTTCATCCACGACCCGGGGAGGTGCGGCGCGGCCGTGGCGCTCGTGGTGCAGAAATACGGCGGCTCGTCGGTTGCTGACGCGGATGGCATCAAGCGGGTCGCGCAGCGGATCGTGGCCACCCGCAAGGCCGGCGACCGGGTGGTGGTGGTCGTGTCCGCGATGGGCGACTCGACCGACGAGCTCATGGACCTGGCCAGCCAGGTGAGCCCGCTGCCGCCCGCGCGTGAGCTCGACATGCTGCTGACCGCCGGCGAGCGGATCTCGATGGCGCTGCTGGCCATGGCGATCGCCACCCTCGGCCTGGAGGCGCGCTCCTTCACCGGGTCGCAGGCGGGCGTGATCACCGACGCCGCGCACGGCCGGGCGCGCATCATCGACATCAAGCCGGGCCGGATCGCCGACGCGCTGGCCGACGGCGCGATCCCCATCGTGGCCGGGTTCCAGGGCGTGTCGCAGACGACCAAGGACGTCACCACGATGGGGCGCGGCGCCTCGGACACCACCGCGGTCGCGCTCGCCGCCGCCCTGGACGCCGACGCGTGCGAGATCTACACCGACGTGGACGGCGTCTTCACCGCCGACCCCCGGATCGTCCGGTCCGCCCGGCGGATCCCGCGGATCAGCTACGAGGAAATGCTCGAGATGGCCGCCTGCGGTGCGAAGGTCCTGATGCTGCGCTGCGTGGAATACGCGCGGCGCTACGGGGTTCCCATCCACGTGCGGTCTTCCTTCACCAACCGCGACGGCACCTGGGTCAGCGGGCACGCGAACGACAAGTCGGAGGTAACCGGGATGGAGCAGGCCATCATCTCCGGAGTCGCGCACGACCGGAGCGAGGCGAAGATCACCGTCGTGGGCGTGCCGGACCGGGTCGGCGAGGCGGCGAAGATCTTCAAGGCCCTCGCCGAGGCCGGCATCAACATCGACATGATCGTGCAGAACGTCTCCGCGGTGGCGACCGGGCGGACCGACATCTCGTTCACCCTGCCCCGCGACGACGGCCATAGCGCGATGACCACGCTGCGCCGCCTGCAGGAGTCCATGGGCTTTGAGTCCCTGCTCTACGACGACCGCATCGGCAAGGTGTCGCTGATCGGGGCCGGCATGCGGTCCCACCCCGGGGTAACGGCCAGGTTCTTCAGCGCGCTGGCCGACGCGGGAGTGAACATCGAGATGATCTCAACCTCGGAGATCCGGATCTCGGTGGTGGTGGACCAGGACGAGGTGGACCTGGCGGTGACCGCGACGCACAAGGCCTTCGAGCTCGACTCCGATCAGGTCGAGGCCGTCGTCTACGGCGGGACCGGCCGATGATCCCCGCCCACCTCCCCATCCCCCTTCACTCCCGGCCGGCGCTGGCCGTGGTGGGCGCCACCGGCGCGGTCGGCACTGTGATGCTCGACCTGCTCTCCACCCGGGAGGACGTCTGGGGCGAGATCAGGCTGATCGCCTCGCCGCGGTCGGCCGGGCGGCGGCTGACGGTCAGGGGGCGCGAGACCGAGGTGGTGGCGCTGTCGCAGGACGCGTTCGACGGCATCGACGTGGCCATGTTCGACGTGCCCGACGAGATCTCGGCCGCATGGGCACCGGTGGCGGCCGGGCATGGCGCGGTGGCCGTGGACAACTCCGGTGCTTTCCGGATGGACCCTGACGTGCCCCTGGTGGTGCCGGAGATCAACCCGGAACAGCTGGCGAACCGGCCCAAGGGCATCGTCGCGAACGCCAACTGCACCACGCTGTCGATGATCGTGGCGGTGGGGGCGTTGCACCGGGCGTTCGGCCTGGAGGGGATGGTCGTCGCCTCGTACCAAGCGGCCTCAGGCGCGGGCCAGGCCGGCATCGACGCGCTCTACGCGCAGCTCGACAAGGTGGCCGGGACCCGGTCGCTCGGGCAGCGGGCCGGCGACGTACGTTCGGCGGTCGGCGACCTCGGGCCGTTCCCGGCGCCGCTGGCCATGAACGTGGTGCCATGGGCGGGCTCGCTGAAGGCGGACGGCTGGTCGTCCGAGGAGCTTAAGATCCGCGACGAGTCCCGCAAGATCCTCGGCCTGCCGGCGCTGAAGGTCTCCGCGACCTGCGTCCGGGTCCCCGTCGTCACCACCCACTCGGTGGCCGTGCACGCCACGTTCTCGCAGCCGGTCAGCCGCGAGCAGGCGTGGGACGTGCTGCGGATGGCACCCGGCGTGGTGGTGGCCGACGATCCGGCCGCCGGTGAGTTCCCGACCCCGGTCGATGTGGTCGGCACCGACCCGTCCTGGGTCGGCCGGGTGCGCCAGTCGCTCGACGACCCCCGGACCATCGAGCTGTTCGTCTGCGGCGACAACCTGCGCAAGGGCGCGGCGCTGAACACCGCGCAGATCGCCGAACTGGTGGCGGCAGAGCTTGGGTCACGCCCGTTACCTTGATCCGGCCGGCTACGCCTTCCCCGCCGGAACGTGAGCATGCACCGGACGTCGCCGGGTTCCGTCCTGTTCAGCACGTACAACCTGCTCAACCTGTTCGCCGCGGGCACGGCGGAGGCCCAGCAGCACTACGAGACGATCGTCGCGGTGATCCGCGCCCTGGACACCGACGTGCTCGCCGTCCAGGAGATCCTCGCCCCGGACCCCGGCACGGCTGCGCAGCGGCTGCGCCAGCTCGCCGACGACGCGGGCATGCGGTGCGAGGTGCCCGGAGCGGACACCGCGGTCGCGTTCGGCGGCCACGGCTACCACGTGGGGCTGATGTGGCGGGACGGGATCGAGGCGATCCCCGGTTCGCTGCGCTGCTACGGGGGCCGGGACTTCTGGCATGGCCTGGCGCTGGTCACCCTGGACGTGGGCGGCACCCGGATCCGGCACGGTGCCTTCCACGCCACCCCGTTCGGCCGGGGGATGCGGGCGGACCAGAACGAGCGCCTGGTGGCCGCGGTCACCCGCCCCGCCGGCGAGCCGCCCGTGCTGGTCGGCGCCGACTGGAACACCGAGTGCGCGGACCGGATCCTGGCCGGCCAGACGTGGCATCTGTACGAGCCCGCCGACCCCTACGCGGGCGTCGACTGGTTCGCCGATCTCATCTACCAGTGCCAGTGGGACTATGACGAGCGCGGCCGCCGCAGGCACTGGGCCGACCGGCGGCCCGGGGACGTGCTCTGGGCCGGCGGCCTGCACGACGCCGCCGCGGTCACTGGCGCCCGGTGGCAGGCCACGGCTGGCCATCACCCGGACGACGTCTACGGCGCGCACGGGGTCCGGCGGCGCATCGACGCCGTCCGCGTGACCGAGCCGCTCGTCCCCGCGATGCGCGCGCACCATGTCCACGACACCGCGCCGACCCGGGCCGCCTCCGACCATCTGCCGGTGACGGTTGAATACCTGCCGGCGGCGGTGTGCGGATAGGGCGGTGCGGTGCGCGGGTAGGGCGTGCGCAGGTAGGGCGGTGCGCGGCTGGGCGGGGTTGCCGCGTGGCGCCGCCGGGCGGCGCATCTGCACCTTCTGTCACTTCTCTTAACACGGCGTCCGTGCCTGGTGCTGCCGCTCCCTGGGGTGGTATAGGCGCCCTGCGGGCGTGCTGTTCCCGTGTCGTTACTGCCCATATATGGGTAAATGTCCAATTTTCCGGGAACAGCGTGACGGCTGGAAATAGACGCTTAAGTGGAGGCGCGGGTGTACAGCCGGAAGAGTTCTGTAAGCAGGGACCTTGCCGGTTTGGCAGATCTGCCGCGGTTGCGGGCGGTATAACAGGTGTGGAGCCGGGTAGCGCGAAGGAGGGACGTGCTGGGATATCGCAACAGTCCTGCTGGCCCAAGGATGCTCCGGCCCTGGATGCCTTGCCCTGCGGCGACGCGGACCAACGGGTCCCCTTGACCCCCCGGTCCCGTGCCGGCTACCTGTCCCCTGCGTTGCGGACCCGTAGTCCGGCCCATCCAGGTCAGCTTCGTGTTCGGTCTTACCCGCCCGAAATCGTTCATATACCATTTCGCCGCCTAAGTGTTATTAGCGCTGGTATAGTCGCGGAGCCACGAGCTACCGGACTAGGGATAACAGCCAGCGTTCTGGGCGTCGCAATTGGTCTTCTCTCGGCTATCACGATCCTGAGGAGGTTACGCGTGCCAACGACCGTCGGCCGTTCACGCGGTCGTCAGGGTGTGCATTCGGGGGCACAGGGAGCGGCTGGCGACCACATGCGGAAGATCATGGCAGTCTTGATCGCCGCCACCGTTGTAATCGTATTCGTACTGGCCGTCACCAAGGTCGGCCATGTTATTGACGCCGCCACACAGCATTTCATGCTGTACTACGCCGGGGTGCTCGCGCTCGTCGGCCTTACCGGGTCGGTGCTGCTGGGCCTGGTGGCCACCGACCGCATCGTCATGACGCCCGGGCACCGGGTGATGGCGCAGGCCGTTCACCGTGCCTTCGCGTTCGGCACGCTGGCGTTCCTCATCATCCACATCGTGACCGAGATCTTGGCCCAGCGGTCGCACGTCATCGACGGGGTCGTCCCCTTTCTGTCGCCGTACCGGACCTTCTACATCGGGCTCGGCACGATCGCATCAGATCTCATCGTCCTGCTCGTGGTAACGAGCATCGTCCGCAAACGGTTCACCGCGCACCGCCTGGCCTGGCGCTGGCGGGCCATCCACTACAGCTCGTACGTGGCCTTCGTGTTCGGGGTCCTGCACGGGCTGCTCGGCGGGCGGGCGGCCAAGCCGTACGTCGACTGGAGCTACGGGTTCGCGATCGCGGTAACCGCCCTCGGCGTCGCGGTCAGGTTCCTGGCCATCTCGCTGCGGCCGAAGGAGAGCCTCGGGTCGTCCCCCAGCGTCGACCGGGCCGGGTCCGCTAGCTCATCGCCGCTGCGCACCGCGGCCATGAGCATGGCACAGGCGCAGCTCAGCGGGACCGTCCAGGTGCTGCCGGCCGGCCTAGGTGGGCCCGGCCTAGGTGGGCGCCGTGCGCCGGGCACCGACTCGTGGGCCGCGCTTCCGGCGCCGGGCTGGTCCCCGGCCTCCGGGCCGCTTCCGGCCCTGGGCCCCGCTCCGGCCTACGCCGGGCCATCCTCGTCCTCCGACGCGTACCGCGACCTCGGCTTCACGCCGCTGGGCGCGCCGCCGTACGGCGACGATGACCCGAACGGGATGCGGGGCCGCCCCTACGTGACCGCGGACCAGCCGCGAACGGCGCTGGCCGGACCCGCGCGGCAGCCGCTCTACGAGCCTGGTTATGACGGACCGCCTCGGTTTGCCGGCGCGCCGAGGGGACACGGCGATGTACCCCAGGACGAGCTGTCCTCCTACCCGTACGGACCGCAAAGCCGTCGGCTGCCGTCCGCGTCACCGTATCCCGAGGACTACACGAACCGCGCCGGATCCGACGGGCGGACCGGGTCACGGCCGGGTCGGCCGGAGCCGGCGCGGCCCCGTGCGGCCATATCCGCGCCACCGCGGCCGGGCGACCGGAGTTCCGGCCCGGTGCCTCAGCTCGGCACCGGCCCCGGCACGGGTCCGATGCCGCGGCCTGATACCGGTCCGATGCCGCGCTCGGACACCGGTCCGATGCCCCGGCCTGATACCGGTCCGATGCCGCGGGTCGGCCGGGGACAGCCGCCGCGTCATGCCACGGGTCCGATGTCGCGTGCGGGTACGGGTCCGATGCCGCGCGCCGACTCGGGTGCCATGCCGCGGCTCGGCACCGGTCCGATGCCGCGCCCGGACAGCGGTCCGATGCCTCGGCCTGATACCGGTCCGATGCCGCGGGTCGGCCAGGGGCAGCCGCCGCGTCATGCCACGGGTCCGATGCCGCGTGCGGGTACGGGTCCGATGCCGCGCGCCGACTCGGGTGCCATGCCGCGGCTCGGCACCGGTCCGATGCCGCGCCCTGATACCGGTCCGATGCCGCGGTCGGACACCGGTCCGATGCCTCGGCCTGACAGCGGGGGAATGCCGCGCCCCGACACCGGCTCGATGCCACAGGTCGGCGGTCGACGGGCCTCCCGCCCGGACACTGGTTCGTCAGCACCGCCAGGAACAGGTCCCATGCCTCGCCCCGGTCAGCCGATGCCGGGCGGCGACCCGGCCACCGGGCCGCGAACCGGCCCGATGCCCAGGGCGGCCACCCGCCCGTCACACCGGGCCAAGTCCACTGACCCGCGGTATCGCGATATACCGGGGCCGACCGGAGGTGACGAGTGGCAATGAGCCCGATCAAGGGCCTTGACGCGCCCACCATCATGAGGATCGGGGCCGCCAGGCTGACGGCTGGCCTCGACCGGATGCCCCGGCTTGACCTGGAAGCCCACCGCGACATCTTCGGTCCGCTGCCCCGGCTTTCCGCCGAGGAACTGATCTCGATGGCCGAGCAGGTCGACCTGCGCGGCCAGGGCGGTGCGGCGTTCCCCTTCGGGCGCAAGCTCAGCGCGGTGGTAAAGAACGCGGAGGCGAACGATTGCGCGCCGATCGTGGTCGTCAACGCCACCGAGGGCGAACCGGGCAGCGCCAAGGACAAGATGCTCATGATCCGCTCGCCTTACCTCATCCTCAGCGGCGCAGCACTGGTGGCCGAGGCCATTGGCGCCGAGGAGATCGTGATCGGAGTCGCGGGCAACGAACTGGCGAACAGGTCCATGGAGGCGGCCATCACGGCCGAACCCGGCCTGCGCAAGATAGCCCGCATGGTCCAGCTACCCGACCGGTTTATCTCCGGTGAATCCGGCGCGCTGGTCCGCGGCATCAACGGCAAACGGCCCGTACCTCCGGGGCGCAAGGTCCTGGCCAGCGATTTCGGCGTCGCAGACCTGCCCACGCTACTGTCGAACGCGGCGACGTTCGCCCAGCTGGCGGTGCTTGCCCTGCTCGGGCCTGAGCGCTTCGCCGCGGTCGGGACGCCGGAAGAGCCCGGGACGGTCCTGCTCAGCGTGGGCGGGTCCGCCGCGCACCCAGCCGTGGTCGAGGTGCCCACCGGTGTTCCGCTGGCGGCGGTCCTCGACATCTGCCAGGCTCCCGCGGGTGACGGCGTCCTGGTCGGCGGCTACCACGGCATGTGGTTGCCGGCCGGCACTGCGTACGTGGTGCCGGTCTCCCGTGAAGGCCTGGCCGCCGTCGGCGGCATGATCGGCTCGGGGATCGTGCTCCCGCTCGGTGACGGGACCTGCCCGCTGGGCGAGGTCTCCCGGATCGCGAGCTACCTGGCCGGCGAGTCGGCGGGCCAGTGCGGACCGTGCAAGCTTGGCCTGCCTTCCATCGCACGGGCCTTGGCGGCGCTGATAGACGGATCTGGGGGCATCGAGGCGCTCGACGTGGCCAGGAGGTCCGCCGCGGCGGTAGCCGGGCGCGGCGCCTGCTCGCACCCCGACGGCGTGACCAGGTTCGTGCTCTCGGCTCTTGACGTGTTCACCGAGGATCTCGCCGCGCACGTCTTCCACTCCTCCTGCGGCCGCCCGGTCCGCGGCGTTCTGCCGCTGCCCACCGGTCCGGAGCAGGAAGAGCAGCAGCGGCTCGTGGTGGACTGGACACGTTGTCACGGGCACGGGCTCTGCGCACACCTGGTGCCGGAGCTTATCCACACGGACGCCCAGGGCTATCCGGT
>WNGK01005960.1_pt1 | contig 18634 bp, 19 predicted proteins | sample 5400601 | NCBI WGS metagenome assembly WNGK01 (sample SAMN13153376, study PRJNA577476) | soil metagenome | isolation source: 60 cm soil or saprolite under Garry oak tree replicate 1 | place: USA:California | collected 2016-06-15
CAGCCAGTGGTTCGACACCGCGTACCCGGCCGGCGGCGGCCGCCACCGGCCACGGATCACCGGCCCCGGCCTGGCCGACGGCGGGTTCTACCGGCCGGGCGGTGGCTGCGCCTAACGGCCGCGCGTGGCGCTGGCGGCGGGCCGGCGGCGCGCGTGGCGCTGGCCGGAGGGTCAGCGCCGGCTGCCGGCTTCCTGCGCCGCCCGCTCCAGCCGGTCCCGGTAGGACTCCCACCACGCTGGGTCGTTCGACGGCAAGTTGTCGTTGTCCGCGCGCAGCCCGGCGGCGCCGTCGATGAGTTCCCGCACGATGTCGGCCTGGCCGGCGTGCCGGTTCGTCTCAGCGATCATGTGGACGAGGAGCCGCTGCAGCGTCACCTGGCCTCGATCACCCCACCACGGCATCTGGCCGATGGCGTCCAGCGCCAGGGAGTCGATCGTCTCGTCCGCATGTGCCCAGGCCCGGTGGTACAGCGCGACGATCTGCTCGCGCGACTCGTCGGCGTTGGCCCACATGTCCGCATTGGGCTCGGCGTCCGCCTCACCCCACGGCATAGGCTCCTCGGCCGGCCGCCCGAAACAAGCGCCGAAGTACCCGAACTCCACCGTCGCCAAGTGCTTGACCAGGCCGAGGAGGTTGGTGCCGGTCGGCGTCAGCGGTCGCCGTGCGTCGTACTCCGACAGCCCGTCGAGCTTCCACACCATCGCCTGGCGGACGGACTGAAGGTAAGAGTGCAGGTCAGATTTCGGGTCAGATCTGAACATGGCGACATTCTGTCATCCGGCACCGACAGCTGACGGACGACCGTGCCCATCACCGTGGTGGCCCGCCTGAAGATCACGCCCGACATGGGCTGCGGCCTGGTGTGCCGATCAGCAGCCGCGGCGGGCCGGCTGACCACTCCTCGAACGGGACCTGAGGGCAGCCTGAGTCCCTCCTGAACGGATTCTCGGCGGGCGATGGGACCGCTTCGTGATCAATTCGGGCACTCAGGTAAACGGGCAGCAGCCTTCCCGCGTCCAACACATCATGAGCGTGATAACAGCCGCCCTCGCTGGTATCGGCGTAGCCGCTTCCATTCTGTGCCCAGTTGCCGTCGGTTTGAGCCGCGCCGCGTGGCTCCGCGGCGTGCGCCGCGGCTACTCCAAGGCCCGCAGCACCTACGACCGGGACGTCATGGAGACCGCGGCGGCCATCCTCAGCCGAGGGCTGGCCGCCAAATCCGGGCCGACCCTGCGCAGCTTCCCTGGCCGCCAGAACTTAGCGGGCCAGCACATCGCTAGCGGGCCACGACATCGCCAGCGGGCCAGTGCATCGCCAGCGGGCCCAGCACATCGCTAGCGGCGCCGCAGCCTGACGTCGAGCGAGTCGCGTAGCGCGTCGCCACAACGGGGCCCTATTGAACGACCACCCGCAGCGCGAGCCTGCGGTTCCCGCCGTGCTGCCGTACGAGCGCGAACCACAGCGGAAGCAGGGCGTCGACCGTCCCAGCCGCTTCGGCATCACCGACGAACTCGGGCTTCAGCCCGACGGCGGTAATGAGTTCCTCGGCGACTGCACGGGCTTCGGGGTCCGCAGCGAAGAACAGGGCGGACGATGGGAGCGGATCAGCGAAGTTCTCCCAGCCCAGGGTGCTGAACGCTCGGACATAGCGGACGTCAGGCGCGGCGGCCGCGATCGCTGCCCGGCTGTTGAATTCCGGCGGGCCGATGCTGTTGGTGGCGTCGATCACCACCTTGCCCGCCAGGGCCGCGCCGTGGGCGGCGACCAGCTCGGCAACCGCACCGCCCGGCGCGGCGAGCGCGACGACCTCGCCATGGGTGAGCGCCTCGCCGACCGCCAGCACCGGAGCACCGCCCGGGCCGTCCCCCGGCGCGCTCCGTGAGCCGTACGCAACGTCATGGCCTGCCGCCCGCCATTTCGTGCCCAGCGTGCCGCCGATATTGCCCGTCCCGATCACAGCGATTCTCATGCCGGGCGGTAACCAGTGCGGCAGCGATCACATTCCGCTAGGCGCGAGCTGGTTACCGCGCGATGTACTCCGCCGCCAGCTTCGGCGGCGCGTACACCAGCCAGCCGTCGGTCAGCACCTCGCGCAACACTGCCTCCGAGACGCTCGGCAGCTGGATAAGAACGGCTGCGTAGCCGTCAAAGTGCGGGATCGTGAAGAAGCCGTCGGGGTGGGCCGCGAGGACGGCTTCCTTCTCGCCGAGATCCTCCACCCGCACCGCGAGGATCGGACCGCCCGGCGGAGTCTCGTCGCCGAACCGCCTCAGATCGGCCTTGCTGAACGGCCGGTCCCAGGCGAAAGCGTGGCCGGCGACGGACCAGGTACGGTTGCCATGCCGCTCGCCCTCGGTCACCTGCGGCAGTTCGGCGGCGAGCCGGGCCACGTCGTCGATAGTCGCCACACTCGTACCGTACAAGGGCGGCGCGGAACACTAGGGTTACTGGGTGATGAATCTTCCCGAGCCGATCGATCCGCGGTCCATGCGGGCGGCCGACGCGGACCGCGAGCGGGTTGCCGACGTGCTCCGCGAAGCCGTGGCCCAGGGCCGGATCAGCTTCAAAGAGCTTGACGAGCGGCTCGACCAGGCCTACGCGGCCAGGACCTATGCCGAGCTCGAGGCCGTCACCCGCGACCTGCCTGCTGCTGGCAGCGACCTGCCGGTCGCGGCACCCGCGGCTGGGTATCCAGTCGATCGCATCGGAGGCACTCCTGGCGCGACATTGGCCGTCGCGATCATGAGCTCGGTGCGGCGACGCGGCAGCTGGGTGGTGCCGCCTAGCTACACCGCCTTCACGCTGATGGGATCCGTCCAACTCGACCTGCGGCAGGCGCGGTTCAGCGAGCCTGAGGTGACCATCGCGGCCTACACCCTGATGGGCGGCGTCGAGATCATCGTGCCCGACGACATCGAGGTCGAGGTCGGCGGCATCGGGATCATGGCCGCCTTCGATCACAGCGCTAACGGCCCCGGCGTTCCCGGCGCCCCGCGGCTGAGGGTGACCGGCCTGGCCCTGATGGGCAGCGTCGACGTCAAGCGGGTGCCCCGGACAGGCAGCTCGGGCAAGGGCGGCCCAATCTCGCCAAGGATCAGCCGGAGTAACTGATGGATCTAGGGTTGGAAGGCAAGGTCGCGGTCGTCGCCGCTTCGAGCCGGGGCCTGGGCAAGGCGTCGGCCCTCGCCCTCGCGCGCGAGGGCGCCCGCGTCACGATCTGCGCGCGGACCGAGGCGGATCTTGAGGCGGCGGCCGACGACATCAGAATTCAAACCGGCCGCGAGGTGCTCGCCGTGCCGGCCGACCTCACGACCGCGGTCGGTGTCGAGAGTGTCGTGGCCGTGACTGCCGAGCGGTTCGACGGCGTCGATGTCCTGGTCAACAATTCCGGCGGCCCGGCACTTGGCCGGTTCGCTGATCTCACCGACGGCGACTGGCGGCAGGGGTTCGAGGTTGTCACGCTGAACTTCGTTCGGTTCGTCCGCGCGGTCGCGCCGTATATGCGCGAGAAGCAGTGGGGTCGCGTGATCGGGATTCAGTCGAGCTCGGTGAAGCAGCCGGTGGAGAACATCGACCTGTCGAACGGGATCCGCCCGGGCATCGCCGGCCTGGCTAAGGCAATCATGCCTGACCTGGCCAGGGATGGCATCACGATCAACCTGGTACTTCCCGGGATGTTCCTCACCTCCCGGCTGAGCCCGGGCCTGGGGCGCGGCGACGCCGAAGCCGACCGGGCGCTGGAAGAGCAGCTGGCGCCGCTGGCAGCGACGATCCCCGTGGGCCGGCTCGGCAAGCCGATCGAGCTCGGCAGCCTGGTCGCGTTCCTGGCCTCGGAGCAGGCGTCCTACATCACCGGCGCCGTCTTCCAGATCGACGGCGGCACCATCAGGTCCAGCCTGTAGCGACTCAGATCGACCCCAGCCGGACGATCCCTCGGCTGAACTTGGCGTTCTTGATGGCGACCTGAAGAGCGAACTTCTCGTTGCGCTCGAGCCGCACTCCGCCGATCGTCACCGGGTTCACGGCGACGTAGACCTGGCTCCATGGGCATTCACGCAGGCACTCATCGCCCCGCTGCCTGACCTGGCCGGCCTGAACAGCGGCCAGCACCTCGTCGTGGAACGCGATCGTGCGAGCGGGATCCGGGTCGGCACGCCAGAGCTGGCGGAGCTTGCTGGCATCAGCCTGATTCGCCCGGCGCTGCGGGCGCTCGAAGGCCGCCGTCAGGCGCCACAGATCGTCCTCCGACGGGACGGCCGGGACCGCGGCCCCCCGGGTGTTGCGGGCCGCACGTTCCCCGTGACGCTGGGTGTCGAGACGCGGCGGAGTTGCGGGCGAAGCCGGCTTCGGCTTGCTCGGCTGAGCTCCGGGGATGAAGCCGAGCCGCTGGAACCCGCGGCCGAAGTACGCCCCTTCTAGGCCGGCCTTGACCGTGAACAGCTGGCCCATCTTGAACTGCTCGCTGCCGATCGCCACGTCCGCGAGCGCCACGAACGTCGAGATCCACGGGCAGGCCTTGCTGAACTCGCCCGGCCGGACCGCCACCTGCCTGGCCTGCACGGCCGCAGTAATCAGCCCGAAGAGCCGGTGCGTCTCCTCCGGGTTCGTGTCGGCTCGCCAGAATGCCTCGAGCTCGGCGATCCGCGTGGGGTCGTTCCGGTAGGTCGACCTGGCGCCGGTGTCTGTCAGCTCCCAGGCGTCGAAGCGCAGACCGAGCCGCTCGCTGAGGGTCGGCGGAGCAGGCGGGGGCGGCGGGGCAGCAGGCGGGCTGGCCGGACGGGCAGCGGTGCGCGGGGCATATCCGCTGCCGACCTGCACCGGGGGACGCCCTGGACCAGCCTGCCGCGACGCGGCGGTACGCGTCGGAGCCGACTGCCGTGCTGGCGCTGCTGGTGGCGGCGGCAGCCGCCGGGCTCGAGCGGCTGCCTGGGCCACTGAGTCGTAGGTGGGAGCGATCAGTGCCGGCATGGCGACCTGCTGACCGGCCAGGAAGTAAAGCCGCACCACCTCCTGGAGCATGGCCCAGATATCCGGGCTCAGCCGCACCGCTTGCCGGTCGCTCTCCGCGGCCTCGACCTGGTCGAGCTTCGCCCTAGCGACCCGGATAGCTCGCGTGATGGTATCGAAGGCACCGTCGTACTTGCGCGGCAGGCGGGACCGGTCGGTTTGCATGTTGTTCAGCGCGTCTTCGACGGCGGTACCGAGCTGGACGGAGGCCTGAATCGCAGCCACGAAATGTGCCGGCGGTGCTTCCGATACCCATTCGAGTCTTGGGGGATTGGCCGGCAGTGGCACCGGAAGTTCGAATTCCGGATCCGCGTCAATTGCTATCAGCGCCGACTGCCCGTGCTCAATCCAGCGAAGTGCCGAGTCATAGAGCTCATCCGCCAGCGCGAAGGAGGCCTCGGGCAGCTTGCCCGGCTCGCCGAGCTGCTTCTGCGCCGTCGCTTCCAGTATCGCCGCCATGTCCTGCAGCGCCTGAGCTGCCCAGGTCGACAGCAGCAGGCCGGTGGTGGCCCTGTCCTGCAGCCAGGGATGGCTCTTGATCGCTATTTCGAGGTGCAGGTCGCTTATCGGCCCATCAAATGCGGTAATCCCGGTAGCAACCGCGCGCCTTTTCTGGCCCAGTCCGGCGGCATCGACTACTTTGCCGGTCAGACGTTCCCAAAAGCTCATTCGCGATGCCCTAGTATCCGAGATTCCCGAAAACCGATTATTAATTACCGATGCTGACAAGTATATATAAATACTACCGGTGGAGGAACGTCAGTGTGTCGGCTCGATGCTCGCCAGTGCGGCGCCGGCCGCGAGGGCACGCCTGGGCTCGGCCGCGCCGGCCGCGCCGGCCGCGAGGTCGATCGGGGTGACCGTGCCGTCGTCGTAGTTGGGGACGTGCGCGGTCTTGCCGTCCGCGGTGATCGCGATGGCTGCGGCGACTTCGCGATGATGTGCAAGATGCTGCTTGGCATCAAGCACCGGGCGGAGCACAGCGGCGTACGCTGAGAGGCAGTTCCTTCGACAGCGGTTCCTTCGACAGCGGTTCCTTCGACAGCGGTTCTGACCGTACGATCCGGCGGTGATTGCGGCAGTGCTGACGGCCCTGAGCCCCGTTCTCTCGTTGCTGGCCGGCCTCTGGCAGGTGACGGGCCATCTCGTGCTGGCTCCCTCCGGCCTGGCTGGTCCTGGCGTGACCGTGCTGGCGGTGACCGTCCTGGCCGGCGCGCTCGCCATGGGCCTGGCCAGCGCGGCCAGGCTCAGCCGGATGACCGACGCTGTCCCGCTGATCAGGCGGTCTGCCGCGCTGCGCGAGAAGTCGTGGCGGGCCGGGTTCGGTCGCCAGCGCGACCCCGATGCAGCCGGGCGCCCCCGGCCCCGAGCGCCTTCGGCCGGCCCGGCGGCCGCCTGACGCCGATCACGACGTGCGCCGGGCCCTGATCCGGGCCCAGACCTGCTGCTGATCGCTCAGCCCGAGGGCTGAACGCGGCCGTCTCCAGCCGTCATCTGTCACTTCTGACCCGCTGGAGGGTTGCTCATCATGTCTGCTTTCCTTGGCGTTCCCGTCAACGCCGCGTATCACGTCGTCTCGCTGCTGACCGGCATCCTGGCGCCGCTGCCCGGCGGCCTGGCCGCCGCGGCCGCGATCGTCCTGTTCACCATGGCGGTCCGGTTGCTGCTGCTGCCACTCAGCTACCGGGCCATGCGCGGGATGAATGCTCAGGTCCGGCTGGCGCCGCAGGTGCGGGCGCTGCGGAAGGAGCATGCCGGGCAGCCGGACCGGCTGCAGCGCGAACTGAGCGCGCTGTATCAGGCCGAGGGGACCACCATGCTCGCCGGCTGCCTGCCGGCGCTGCTGCAATGGCCATTCCTCAGCGTCATGTACGTGCTGTTCCGGTCGCCGGCGATCGGCGGCGCTCGAAACTCGCTGCTGACGCATGGCCTGCTCGGAGCGCCGCTCGGTGATCACTGGCTGGCCGGCGCCGGGGCGTTCAGCGCGCACGGCGCTGTCTTCGCCGGGCTGTTCGTGCTGCTCGCTGGCCTCGGCTGGCTGTCGGCCAGGGCGGCCAGGCGGCACGTACCGGCGGCCCCGGCGACACCCGCCCCGGCGACCGCGAGCCCAGCCGCAGGAGCAGCCGGCGTCGTGGCCAAGCTCGCGCCGTATCTCACCGTGGTCGTCGCCGCGTTCATGCCGCTGGCAGCCGGGCTGTACCTCGTGACGACGACCGCATGGACGGTGGCGGAGCGGACGTTCCTGCCCGTGTCGCGCTGACCGGTTATCGGGCACAATGCAGCCAGGACGCTGAGCTTGGTGCCGAGCTGAGGGGACCGCGGTTGCTGAACGAAGGCGTAGGCTCCTGGACCGCGCGCCGGGCGCGCAAGACACCCGGCGCAGTCGCCGTCGTCCATGGCGATGCCCGGCTCAGCTACGGCATGCTGCATGACCGGGTGGCCAGGCTGGCCGGGGCGCTGCGCGTGCTGGGCATCCGGCGCGGCGACCGGGTCGCCTACCTCGGTCCGAACCATCCGTCGTTCATCGAGACGATGTTCGCGGTGTGGGCCGCTGGCGGAATCTTCGTGCCGGTCAACATCCGGCTGGCCGTGCCCGAGCTGGCGCATCAGCTGGCCGACTCCGGGGCCAGTGCCCTGGTCTACGCGCCGGCTCAGGCTGACCTGGTCGTTGGCCTGCGACCCGACGTGACGGTGCCTCATCTCGTGGCGCTCGACGGCCCGGCCAGCGGCACACTCGGTTACGAGGACCTGCTGGCCGGAGCCGCCGCTGAGTGGGCCGACGAGCCAGTCTCGCTAACCGATCCCTGCCTGATCATGTACACCTCGGGGACGACCGGCCGACCCAAGGGCGCCACCCTGACGCACGGGAACATCACCTGGAACGCCGTCAACGTGCTGGTCGACACCGACATGCGGACCGACGAGATAGCCCTCGTGGTGGCGCCGCTCTTTCATACCGCCGCCCTCAACATGCTCTGCCTGCCGGTGCTGCTGAAAGGCGGTACCGCCGTCATCGAGTCCGTGTTCGACCCGCAGCGCGTACTTGAGGCGATCGCCCGCCATCGCGTCACGGTCATGTTCGGCGTGCCGGCCATCTACGACGCGATGGCTGGCCAGCCTGACTGGCCGGCGGCGGACCTGTCCAGCCTGCGCACTCTGCTGTGCGGCGGCGCGCCGGTACCGCACGCCACGATCCGCGCCTACCTGAACCGCGGTCTGAGCTTCATCCAGGGATACGGCATGACCGAGGTCTCGCCGGGCGCGCTCCTGCTCGACTCCGCGCACGCCGAGATCAAGGCAGGCTCGGCTGGCGTTCCGCACTTCTTCACCGACGTCAAGATCGTCCGGCCCGACTCCGGCGAGGCGGCAGCCGGGGAGCGCGGCGAGATCGTGGTAGCCGGGCCCAACGTGATGAGCGGGTACTGGAATCAGCCGTCGGCCACCGCCCAGGCCCTGGCCGACGGCTGGCTGCGCTCTGGCGATGTCGCGATAGCCGATCAGGACGGCTATGTCTTCGTGGCGGATCGCGTGAAGGACGTGATCATCTCCGGTGGTGAGAACATCTACCCGGCCGAGGTGGAAAGCGCCCTGCGCGGGCACCCTGACGTGGCCGACTGCGCCGTCATCGGAGTCGCGGACCAGAAATGGGGCGAGGTCGGCCGGGCGATCGTCGTGCTGCGCCAGGGGGCCGACGTGGCGGACCGAGACATCCTCGCCTTCCTCGACGGACGCATCGCCCGGTACAAGATCCCGAAATCGGTCCGCTTCGCCGACGGCCTGCCCCGCACGGCGACCGGCAAGATCGTCAAGAAGGCGCTGCGCGAGGCCTACGGCGACCAAGGGGCGTGTTGAATGCCGACGCAGAAACCGGCCACGCAGTGAGCGAGATGGCCGCGGTCTTCGAGCGTCCGGTCGATGTCAGGTGGCGTGACACGGACGCGCTGGGTCACGTCAATCATGCCGTCTTCCTGACCTACCTGGAGGAAGGCCGGGATGCCTTCTACGTCCAGGTCATCGGCAGCGACCCGTTCTACGTCGTGGTCCGGCTCGAGCTCGACCTGCGCGCGGAGGTCCGCCACCCGGACCGGCGAGTCACGGTACGGATAGCGGTGGAGCACCTGGGGACGACGAGCCTGACGACGCGCGAGACGGTCCTGACGCCGTCCGGGGAGGTAGCGGCCGAGGCCCGGGTCGTCACGGTTCGCTGGGATGCCGTTGGCGGCCAGCCGATCCCGTTCACCCCGGCCGAGCGGGCTCGGCTGACGGCAGCCCGGCCCGGCTGAACTTACGCGCGACGCCGCAGAATTCGTCCACTTCCGTCGGCTGCCCGGACCATGAAGTGAGGTCGGGCCGCCAGCGTGAGCAGGAGATCACCCCAGGCTCCAGCAGGTCCATCCCGTCGAAGAAGCGCGTGATCTGCTCCGGGCTGCGCAGCGTCATCGACGGCGTGCCGACTCGGTTCCAGTGCCGGACCGCCTCTTCCATGGCCTCGCCGTGGACCGCGCTGGTCGAGTGGTTGATGACCAGGAAGCTGCCCGGGGCCAGCGCGTCCTTCAGCCGCCCGACGATCGAGTACGCCTCACCAGTGTCCGGAATGTGGTGCAGGATGCCCAGCAGCATGAGCCCGATGGGCTGGGCGAAGTCGATGGTCCTGGCCGCCTCGGCCAGGACCAGGTCCGGGTCACGCAGGTCGCCTTCGACATAGTCGCAGGCCCCATCGGACGTGCTGGTCAACAGGGCCCGGGCGTGGACGAGCACCAGCGGATCGTTGTCGACGTACACGATCCGGGACTCCGGCGCGATCCCCTGGGCCACCTCGTGCGTGTTCTGCGCGGTCGGCAGGCCGGTGCCGATGTCCAGGAACTGGCGGATCCCCACGTTACCTGCCAGGTGCCTGATCGACCGTCCCAGGAAGGCCCGGTCCGCTCTGGCCTGAGCCACGATGCTCGGCAGCATCGCTGCCACCTTGTCGCCAGCCTCGCGGTCGGCGGCGTAGTTGTCCTTGCCGCCCAGCCAGTAGTTCCAGATCCTGGCCGAGTGCGACACGGTTGTGTCGAGGCCGGGATGCGACGGCGAAAGGGGGTCGGCCGTATCGTCTGGCATCGGTCATCAGATCCAGGTACTCGACGGCGGCGTGCCTCTTACACGGCTCACGGAGAAGAACGACATGTCTAAAGACTACGGCTTGGCCGGATATGACCTCATCTCCGGTCGGCCAGATGCAGGACAGGCATGAGGATAGCTGGATCTGTCGCACTAGTGACCGGAGCCGGCCGCGGGCCGGCCGGGTCTAGGCCAGGGAACTGATCAGCCGGGGTGCGGCCAGTCTGGTGACGACGCACCGCTCGGCGGCATCGCGAGCTGATGCCGCCGAGTCCCCGTCAGCCGAGCTGGGCGAGTCCGGACTGGAGATCGACGCCATTCATCACCGGCGCCAGCTCTACGTCGGCATTCAGCTGGTTGAAGAACGGCTCAGCGAAAGGCGGGATGTCAGACGCATCGGGCAGGTCGAAGACCATGAACGCGGTCCGGCGCCCGTCGAAGGTCGTGAAATACATGCCCTCGGGCTTCCAGCGCTCGGCAGCCTGCTGCATAGCGGCACCCAGGGACCCGTCCTTGATGGCGCGGTTTCCTGACTCGACCGGAATGCTGATCCTGGCCATGACTCGCATAGGTCTTCCCCCCGTTGCCTACGTACTGACCCCCACGATGATCATACGGGGACACGGTTGGGCGGCCGCCCCAGGGCCGTCGCGAGCTCGCGGTCAGCCGGCCTTGCGCTGGCCGGCCGCCTCGAGGAGCAGGTCCATCTCGTCGACCAGGTAGCCGGCCAGCGCATCGATGTCGGGGACCAGCTCGCGGCAGGAGACCAGGCCGAAGTGCAGCTGGCCGAGATAGCCGATGACCGTGATGTTCAGGCCCTGGCCGTCGGTGATCACGGAGACCGGGTAGTGGGCCAGCAGCTTCGCGCCGCACAGGTACACCGGAACGTTCGGGCCGGGGATGTTGGAGATGCACAGATTGAACGGCGGGAGCCGGTGCAGCACACCCGTGGCGAACACCACGCGCGCCGCGCGCGCGGTCAGCGCAGGCGGGGCGAAATCGCTGATCTTGTCGACCAGTCCCTGCGGGATCGTCGCCTGCTGCGACTTCGCGATCTTGGTCGCGGCATGCACGATCTCCAGTCGCTGGCCGGGGTCGGCGACGTGGGTGGGTAGCATGGCCAGCATCGCCGACACCTTGTTGCCCAGTGCGCCGTTGCTGGCTGGGTCGCGCACCGATACCGGGATCATCGAGATCAACGGCTGGTCGGGAAGCACATCGTGATCGGCGAGCCAGCGCCGCAGCGCGCCGGCGCACATGGCCATGACGACGTCATTGACCGAGACACCGAACTCGTTCTTGATCGCCCGGATGCTGTCCAGGTCGACGCTGCGGAACGCGAGCCGCCGGTGCGGCGTAATCGGCTTGTTGAACGGCGTGGCCGGGGCCCGCCCAGGTGCGGTCGCGATGACCTCGCCGTCGCCGCGATTCAGCCCGAGCATGCCACCGACCAGCATGCTGAACGCCGGCGCCAGGCTCGGCAGCACGCGGACGAGCTCGTTGGTGACGCGTACCGTCTCCACTGGCCGCCAGGCAAGCCGCGCGGCCGCCAGCGCGGCCAGCCGGGCCGGGCCAGGTCGTCCTTCGGGCGCGAACGGCGCGGTCGCGGGCAGCTCGCGTCCTTCGGGGACGAGATCGAGCAGGACGGTCAGCAGCTCGGCGCCCGATGCGCCGTCGATCGCGGCGTGGTGGATCTTCGTGTAGACCGCCGCCCGGCGCTTGGCTAGTCCCGTGATCAGGTAGATCTCCCACAGCGGCCTGGTGCGGTCAAGCGGCCGCGCGTGCAGACGGGCAATCTGCTCGGTTAGCTGCGCGTCCGAGCCGGGACGCGGCAGCGCGATCTCCCTGATGTGGTACTCGATGTCGAAGTCCGCATCGTCGATCCAGTACGGCTGATCCAGTCCGAGCGGCACGTTCAGGAGCTTTCGGCGCAGCACCGGCACGAGCGGCAGCCGCTCTCCGAGCACCTCCGTCAGCCGGGCGAGCGTCAGAGTCCGCGGGGCCTGCCGGGGATCCAGCACGCACACCCCGCCGACGTGGCCCGTGGTGCTGGCTGTCTCGAGAGCCAGGAACGCGGCGTCAAGACCAGTGAGCTGCTGCATGGCGAATGCTCCTCAGCGGGTGGCCAGTCAGTGGGTGGCCAGTCAGTGGGTGGCCAGTCAGTGGGTGGCCGGTCATCGGCCTGGGTAGAGCGAGCGCAGCGCCGGCGGCGGACTGAATCCGCGCCGCTGGCCGGGAGAAACCGCGAGCCGGTCGGCAATCAGCCACAACGTCGCCGGATCGACGCCGAACCCGAGGTGGGCGCACCGGACCTCGACGTTCTCGTGCAGCTCGGTCTCCGGGCCGATGCAGGCCTGCCAGGCGACGATGCCGTCGCGCCGGGAGTAGACGGCCGTCGACGGCACGCCGATCGGCGCGGCGACCTGCTCGCTCGTCGGCACCCGCCCGGCCGCGTGCCGGTAGCCGTGGCGCTGGTAGACGCCGTCGGCGCGGCTCTGCCGCCGGTCGGTCAGCGCGAACGGGCTGGCCAGGGTAATCACCTGCCGGACTAGCCCCGGATGCTGGCGGGCCAGTTCCCTGGCGTAGATGCCGCCCAGGCTCCAGCCGATCACCGACACCGGACCGTGGCTGCTCCCGGCCAGGGCGGACAGCTCCTGCGGCAGCTGATCAAGCACCTGGTCGGTCGGGCCCAGATTGCGGCCGAGATTCCACCCCTGCGCCCGGTAGCCCAGCCGGCCAAGGAACCGCCGCAGCACCGCGGTACTGACATCGGAGGCCAGCAGCCCCGGTAGCACGAGCACGCCGTGATGATCCCCGCGCGGCGCGAGCGCCAGCCACGGGGCGGCCAGGGGCAGCCTGGCGAGCCCGCCCAGGCTCCTGACTGGCTCGGAGAAATAAAGCCCGGCCGACGGCCCCCGCACCTGGTCAGCGTGGCCAGGCGCTGACGCCGGTTTCCCGCCCGGATTCACCTCGGCCCGCTCCAGCCAGATCGGTCGCCGCGACCTCGGCCAGGCTGCGACACACCCCTAGCGTAAGTCGGGAATGCGCCGTCGTAACGGGATCAGCGCGACGACTATCGCGGCGATCATCGCGGCGAGGCAGCCGTCACCGCGGCCCGGACCGCGCCCGCGAGGCCCTCGAGCGGGAACTTGCCGTCGATGCGCTCACCATCGACGTAGAACTTCGGGGTGGCGTTCACGCCGTTCCGGATGCCCTCCAGCACGTCGCGCTCGATCCTTGCGGCATAGACATTGCCGATGACCTCGCTCTGGAACCGGCCGACGTCCAGGCCCACGCGCTCGGCGTAGCCCAGCAGGGAATCGACGTCGAGATGGGACGAGGGCCGCAGCAAGAGCTCGTACATCTCCCAGAACTTGCCCTGCCCGGCCGCGGCCTCGGCGGCCTCGGCGGCCTGCTCGGCGTGCGGGTGCAGCTGCGGGATGGGGAAGTTGCGGAACACGAACCGGATCATGCCGGGGTGCAGGTCGAGCAGCCGGTGCACATCCCGCGCCGCTCCGCGGCAGTACGGGCACTCGTAGTCGCCGTACTCGATGACCGTCACCGGCGCGCCGGCCGGACCGAGCACATGATCGTCGTCGGTTACCTGCGGGGCAAGAAAATTCTCCACCTCACCACCCTGTCCTCAGCTGGCTGACTGGACCTGGAGTTTATCCGGGCTGCCGCGCGGTGGTCAGGGTCTGCCCGGCCGCCCTGAGCCGTTCGGCGAGCGCGTCGCCCATCGCCGTCGCCGGGGTGAGCACGCCGGCCCTCGCGGGCAGGCGCTCGCGGTCGAGCGCGAGGCAGAGCGCGCTTTCGCCGAGCATCACCGACGTGGCGGCGTAGCCCGGGTCGCCGCCGGCCTCGACCTTGCCGACATACCGCTGCCCGGCGGACGTGCGGGCATGAATCTCCATCCGGAAGAACCCGGTCCGGCGCGCCTTCTCGCTCGGGCCCTCGCCAAGCACCGCCAGCAGCCGGCTGGCCAGCGCCCGGGACGGCCAGAACGCCATGCCCGCCGTCAGTGACTTCAGCCCCGCGGCGAGCGCGGCGGCCGGGATTGCCGCGGCTGGGCCGGTGCCGAAGCCGGTGACTTCCCGGTAGCGGAACCGGCGGCCGTACGCCCAGTTCTGCAGCGCGTTGCTGCGGCGCACGACGCGGGTGTTCAGGCCGGCCATCACGAACGGGCCGGTCCAGCTGCCCAGGTCGCCGTCGTACCTGAACCACTCCAGGTCGCGCTGGTCGCCGAGATCGGGCTCGCCCGGCCGGTCAGGGCTGAGCGCATACGCGTCCTGCACGAGCCGGCGGCTCTGCGCGCTGGTGGCCATTTCCTGCCACTGGCCCAGCCCGGAGGCCAGCGTCCCGCCGCTGACGCCGCCCTTCATACCGGTCAGGACCAGCGTCGTGTCCTCGAGGTCGCCGGCGTCATCGGCGCGGGCGGACTCGTGCAGCGCCAGCACTGCGAGGTCAGAGGGGATGGAATCGAATCCGCAGCAGTGCACGATCCGTGTCCCGGTGCCCGCGGCCAGGTCGTGGCAGCGGTCGATGCTCTCGCGCAGGAACAGCAGCTCCCCGGACAGGTCCGCGTAGTCCGTGCCAGCCAGGGAGCAGGCCTGCACCAGCGTCATGCCCAGCTGGCGGTAGGGGCCCACCGTGGTCGCGATCACGCGGGTCGCCTGCACCATGGCCGTTACCGACTCCGGATCCGCCGAATCGGCGACCAGCAACGGCCACTGCGACGCGACCACGCCAAGCCGCGCGCGGAGTTCAGCCAGCCGCCCCGCCGACCGCCCGGCCAGTCCGATGCGGACGCCGTCCGGGGCATGACCGGCCAGGTAGCCGGCGACGAGCCGCCCGACGAAACCAGTCGCCCCGAACACCACCACGTCAAGCTCACGGTCTGCGGCCTCGCTCACCCGTTCATCCTAAGGACGGCCCGGTCCTGCCGGGCGCCGCCGGAAGCCGCCCGCTGTCGAACAGGGAGCAGGCGTCAAGGTCAGGACATTCGCAGCGGGCCGCCGCCGCCAGCCATTGCCGCATCACCACGGCACGCTCGATCATCGCGTCCACCTGCTCGAGCTTCCGCCCGGCCACCGCGCGCAGGTTCTCGACCGCCACGGCACCTTCTCCAGGCGCGCCGGCGAGCAGGACCTTGATCTCATCGAGTGCCAGGCCCGCGCGCTGCGCGGTGTCGATAACGGCCAGCCTGCGCACCGCGAGATCGTCATACCGACGCTGGCCGCTGCGGCGGACGGGCTCGGGAAGCAGGCCGATCTCCTCGTAATAGCGGATCGACGACGCGCGCCTGCCGGTCAGCCGCGCGAGTTCTCCGATGGTCAGCAGATCCTCTGGCAACGGGTATGAGCCCTTTGACTTCAAGCCGACTTGAACGTGAATCATCGTATCCGCCATTCCCGCCCGCCACCGTGGAGGAACCGATGGAACCAACCGCAGACAGCACCCCGATCGCCTGCTCGCTCGGCCAGGACGACCTTGCCGACCGGCAGCGCCGCTGGCAAGCGCTCGCCGATCGCGCTATCATCGACGCCGCCCCGACCGGCTACGGCCTGCGGATGCGCTTCCGCGACGAGCCCGGTATCGAGGCCGAACTGCAGGACCTCGCGGCACTCGAGCGCGACTGCTGCGCCTTCGCCGACTGGGCCGTTCGCGCCGACGGCGGAGTGCTCGCGCTCGACGTCCGCGGCAAGGGCGCGGATGGCGTGCCCGCCGTCCAGGAGATGTTCACCAGCCTGCGTCCCCGGGCACCACGTCAATCAGGTTGAACGTGCGTGACCGACGATGTAATGATGTAATCAATCCCCTGGAGCACACTGCTGGAGGATGGAGTTCTGGTGAGCAGCGATCAGGGCGGGATAGAGCACGGCCGGGCAGGAGGTCAGGGCAGGCTGGCCGAGGTGCTCGCCACCCGCGGCGGCCGGGCCGCGCCGGAGGCGCCGTTCGTGATCGAGCACCGCGAGGCGCTGATCTACATGCTGTGCGAGGCGGCCGAGCTGGAACACGGCATCATGTGCCAGTACCTGTTCGCCGTGTTCTCGCTCAAGCAGGCGGCAGCCGAGGGACTGAGCGCGGAGCAGCTCGACGCGGTGCTGCGGTGGCGCAAGCAGATCTCGCACGTTGCGGCCCAGGAGATGCTGCACCTGGCCCTGGTGCACAACCTGCTGTCGGCGATCGGCGCGGCACCGCACCTGGCGCGGCCGAATCTCCCCGCTCCGGCCGCCCACTACCCGGCCGGCGTGCGGCTGGCCCTGATCCCGTTCGGCGAGCAAGCCTTGCGGCATTTCATGTTCCTAGAGCGGCCGGAGGGGATGGATCTGGCCGACGCCGACGGGCTAGCGGCCACCCGGCAGGCTGCGCCGCTGATGAACGAGCGGGACATAGTTCCTCGCGGCCAGGACTTCGCGACGGTCGGCCACCTGTACCGGTCCATCGAGGCCGGCTTCGCCCACCTCGCCGCGCGGAACGGCGAAGACTGGCTGTTCGTCGGGCCGCCGGGAGCACAGGCGACGCAGGAGCATTTCGGCTGGCCTGAGCTGGTGCCGGTGACCGATCTGGCCAGCGCGCAACGCGCGATCGAGGAGATCCTGGAGCAGGGCGAAGGGCCGCGCGGGCACTGGCGTGACGCTCACTTCGGGCAGTTCGTGGCGATCCTCGATGAGTACCAGCAGCTGACCGAGGCCGATCCGGCGTTCGATCCGGTGCGGCCGGTCATGGCCGCCAACGTACGCGCGCCTGAGCGCGAGAGCGCGGTGCCGTTGATCACCGACCCGCTGACCGCGCGGGTGGCCGACCTGTTCAACGTGGGCTACGAGATCCTGCTGCAGATGTTCGAGCGCTTCTTCGCGCACACCGACGAGTCCGACGCCGAGCTGAAGGTGCTGGCCGACGCGACGGTCGCGGTGATGCTCAGCGTGATCAAGCCGCTCGGCGACCTGATCACCACGCTGCCAGCCGGGGACGGCTACCCCGGGCTGATGGCCGGCCCGAGCTTCGAGCTCTTCTACGAATCGGATTACCTGATGCCGCACAAGGAGGCGGCGTGGGCGCTGCTGGCCGAGCGCCTGGATGAGGCGGCCTGGCTGTGCGAGGCGATCCGGTCCGGCCGCGGCACTGCCCTGGCCGCCCGCCTGGAGCCGGTCCTCGGCGCGATGCGGGACATCTCGCGGACGCTGGCGGCGCGCCTGCCGGACCAGACCGCGCACGCCAGGCTGGCCGTTCCGCCGGCCCGACTGGAGCAGCCGGAGCTCGAGGCACTCGTCCGCCGCGCGGATGACCTGGCGGTCACGGCGACCAGCGGACGCGCCGGCGCGGGTCCAGGCCGCGAGCTGAGCGACCTGGCCAGGTCCGCGCACGCGATCGTCGCGCGAGCGGCCGCGGGGCTCGGCTGCGACGCCGCGCAGCAGGCGATCATCGTGCCCCGGCTGGTCGACAGCGTGCTGCGGCCGCTGGCGGCGGCGGCAGGACGGGTGCCCGCCGACCAGGACGCGAGCGCGACCGCGGCCGCTGACGGGGTCGATCCGGCTGCGGCCGCGGCTGATCAGCACGGCCAGCAGGAGCCGGCGGTCATGCTGGCGATGGAGGTCGCTTCGGCGGCGACCGTGCTGCGGGCCCGCCTGGGCCGCGCCGGCTCGTGCCCGCCCGAGCTAGCCGAGGCCACCGCCGCCCTGCAGCACCTGGCCTGCGCCCTGGTCCCGGCGGGCGAGGCGCAGGCGCGCCGGGCCAGGCTATGGGAGCTGCAGGCCGGCTTGCCGCCGACGATCCAGGCCGCGTCCAACGGCCCTTACCTCGTGACCAACGTGGCCAGGCTGACTGATTATCTGGGCGGCAGTGCCGATCCGCTGCCCCAGATCGCGCTCTGCCGGTGCGGCAACTCGGCGATCAAGCCGCTCTGCGATGGCAGCCATCACAACGGCTTTAGCGATAACAAGGACCCCGGGCGGGTCCCCGACCGGAGGGATACCTACGACGGCCAGCAGCTGACGATCTTCGACAACCGCGGGATCTGCCAGCACTCGGGCCTGTGCACGGATCGGCTGGCCACGGTGTTCCGCGCCGGCGCCGAGCCGTTCGTGGCCCCAAGTGGCGGCCGGATGGACGAGATCATCCGCGCGGTCCGCGACTGCCCGTCGGGCGCCCTCAGCTACGCGATCGACGGGACCGAGGCCCGGGCGCAGGCCAACTGGACGGACACCCGTGAGCCTGCCATCGAAATCACCAGGGACGGGCCGTATCGGGTCACCGGCCGGATCCCGCTGACCGGGGCGGCCGGCGAGCTACCGCCGCGCGCCGAGGGTTCCTCGCTCGAGCACTATGCGCTGTGCCGGTGCGGCCACTCGCAGAACAAGCCGTTCTGCAGCGGCATGCACTGGTACGTCGGGTTCCGCGACCCGGTGGCCCGGCCAGGGCACGAGGCGACGCTGTTCGAATGGGCCGGCGGGCTGCCCGGACTGAGCCGGATGGCCAGGCTGCTGTACGAAAAGCACGTGCCGGCCGACCCGGTGCTGGCTC
>WNGK01005937.1_pt1 | contig 18629 bp, 20 predicted proteins | sample 5400601 | NCBI WGS metagenome assembly WNGK01 (sample SAMN13153376, study PRJNA577476) | soil metagenome | isolation source: 60 cm soil or saprolite under Garry oak tree replicate 1 | place: USA:California | collected 2016-06-15
CGGAGCCGCTGCCGCTTCCTTCTTTTGTGTAATCGCTTTCAGCACGTCTCCCGGCCGGGAGATGTGTGACAAGTCAATCTTGGTCTTGATTTCTTCTTCGCCGCGCAGCGGGCGCGCGGACTTCGCCGTCGACGTCGACGCTTCGGACGAGCCGCGGAGGTGGATCCGCACCTTTTCCGCTTCATGTTCCTCGAGCGAGCTGGAATGGGTCTTCTTCTCCGTCACCCCGACGAGCGGTAGCGTGTCGAGAATGGCTTTGCTTTTAACTTCCAGCTCCCTTGCGAGATCGTTGATTCGAACCTTGCTCATCCGGCCTTTCTTGTACTCCGCGTTGTGCTTAGGTCTTCATCGCAACCTCACGGAGTCAGCGTCCTGCATTCGCGTGTCATCGAAGATGTTCGCGCGTGCCATCACTATTCAGTTGTTTCGGGAGCGGAGCCGGCCTTCGGCCCATGCTCTTCGTCGTTGTTTTTGTTTTCGTTTGAAGCGGGGTTTTCCGGGGCGGCTTCGGCTTCCGACGTCGCCTCAGCAAGAGCCGCCTGTTCGCTTTCCGCGGCAACTTCGCCGGCTGCCTCTTCTGCAGCAGCTTCCGCGGCAGCTTCCGCGGGTACAGCTTCACCCTCTGCGGCCACGCCCTCCGCCGGCAGTTCCCCTTCGGCGACGCCCGCCTCACCCTGCTCCAAGCTCGCAAAGTAATTATTCACCGCGAGGCTGATTTTTTCCACCGTTTTAGGCCCGATGCCTTCAATGGCCTCAAGCTGTTCCGGCGTCATATCGGCGAGGGCTTCGACCGTGGTCACGCCCGCGGCGCTCAGTTTTTCCACCAACCCTTCGCCCAGGCCCGTCACGCTTTCGAGCGGGGTCGTGGGTGGCGGAGCCATCGCGGCCATCTGCAGTTCGACTTCCTGGCGCTTCTCTTCCTCGCTCTTGATGTCGATCTTCCAGCCCAGCAGCTTCGCGGCCAGGCGAACATTCTGCCCCTTCTTGCCGATGGCCAGGGAAAGCTGGCTGTCATCCACCACGACTTCAAGATGCTTGTCGCCGCTGTCCACAATCGTGACGCGGCTTACCTTCGCGGGCTGCAATGCTTTTTCCGCAAAGGTCACGGCATCTTCGTGATATTCGATGATGTCAATCTTCTCCCCGCGCAGTTCGCGGATGATCGATTGCACGCGCATGCCCTTCATGCCGACACATGCGCCCACCGCGTCCACGTCCTTGTCCTTGGACATGACCGCGATCTTGGTACGCTCACCGGCTTCCCGGGCAATCGCCCGGATCACGACCGTGCCATCGTAAATTTCCGGAACTTCTGTCTGGAACAAATGCTGGACCAAGTCCGGAGCGGCGCGCGAAACCACCACGCCCGGACCTTTCGAGGCTCTCTCTACGCGGGCAATCACCACGCGCACACGCTCGCCGATGGCAAATGATTCCAGCCGCGACTGCTCCTTGCGCGGCATGCGCGCTTCAGCCTTGCCGATATCGAAAATCACATCGGGGCCCTCGACGCGCTTCACCGTCGCGTTGACGATTTCCCCCACGCGCCCGATGTACTCGTTGTAGACCGTGTCGCGTTCCGCTTCCCGCACCTTCTGGAAAATCACCTGCTTCGCCAGTTGCGCCGCAATGCGTCCCAGAATCCCCTCGGTCACCTTGGGAATGTGCAGCTCGCCGCCTACCTCCAGCGTAGGATCAACCTTGCGCGCATCTTCAACCGTGATCTGCAGGTTCGGATCTTCCACTTGCTCTGGAGTCTCCACCACTGTCTTCACCGCGAAGGCGTTGATCTTGCCGGTTTCCTTGTCCAGCTTGGCATGCAGATTTTCCTGCGACTTGTAGTACTTGCGCGTGGCCATGACAATGGCGTCTTCCACCGCGCTGACCACAATCTGCGGATCAATCCCTTTTTCCCGGCTCAGTGCGTCGATCGTGTTGTAAAGCTCGCTTGCCATAAAAGATTCCGTTATGAATGCTTGTCGCGCTGGGGTCTTAGGTCTGAGGTATTAGGTCTTAGGCAAAAACCAAAAACCTAAAACCGAATACCCAACACCTGCCCTTAGATTTCCGGCACCAAATTCGCCTTTTCCACGTTGGCGAACTCAATCTCAATCTTCTCGCCGGCCGCCGCGCCCATCTTCTTGCGCGACTTGTGGCTGGCCACGCTCAAATCCAGCGTCAGACGGCCGTCTTTGAAACTTTCCAGCCGTCCTTCAAAGTGGCGGTTATTATTAACGCCCACCGGTTGCCGGGTGCTCAATTTCAACCGGCTGCCGGTAAAACGGCTAAAATCCGCAGCCTTGATCAACTTCCGATCCAGCCCCGGCGACGAAACTTCCAGCGTGTACGACCCTGGCATGACGTCTTCAACATCGAGGATCGTTCCAAACTCGCGGCTGAAGTTCGCACAGTCTACGTGCGTCACCCCGGCCAGCGGATCATTTTGTGCGACGGGCCCCGCCGCTGCCTTATCCAGAAACACCCGCAGCATGCGCGCCTTGCCTCCGCCGAGGAACTCGATCTCCACCACTTCGAGCCCGCTGGAGGCCGCTACCCGCTCCGCGATTTCCCGCACACGTTCAACGTCAAGTGCCATGAATCAAATAGCTTACAGGCGATGGCGGCACCAACCCGAAGGGCCCAACTAAAAAGTGGGCTTGCGCCCACTGGTGTGCTTCGCCACATGCCGGTACACAGCAGTTCTCAGTTACTTAATATACGCCCGTGGTGCTTAAAAGACAAACGGCGGAAACTGGGTTCACCGCGCCAAATAATGGTTTGTCATTCCGACAGCGCGTGCTTGGCTTCACTCGCGGAGGAATCTCAGCTGCTCCTGATTGACGGTTCTTGTAAGGGCCTCCACTCGGACCACTCGGCGCCGGACCATGCTCCCATGAAACCGCGCAACCAGGATTTGCCTCAATCCCCCGCCGTCTCTAAAATGAATACTCATCCCATACGGCTGGGAGAACTCCTGAGAAACTTATGATTCATTTTCCCGTTCCTGAGGCTCTTACTTTCGATGACGTTCTTCTGCTGCCCGCTCGCTCCGATGTGATTCCGGCGCAGGCCTCCACCCAGACGCAACTCACCCGCAACATCAGCCTGAACATTCCGATCGTGAGCGCCGCCATGGACACCGTCACCGAGTCGCACATGGCGATCGCGCTGGCTCAGCAGGGCGGCCTCGGCATCATTCATCGCAATCTAAGCATCGAGCAGCAGGCCAATGAAGTCGACAAAGTGAAGCGCTCGGAAAGCGGCATGATCGTCGACCCCGTGACTATGTCGTCCTCCGACAGAGTCAGCGACGCGCTCGAAGTCATGCGCAAGTACAAGATTTCCGGTGTGCCTATCACCGAGCACGGAAAACTGGTCGGCATCCTCACCAACCGCGACCTGCGCTTTGAGACCCGTTTCGACATTCCCATCGACAAGGTGATGACCAAGAAAAATCTCATCACCGTGCCCGTCGGAACCACGCTCGAAGACGCGGAAAAGATTCTTCACGAACACCGCGTCGAAAAACTTCTCGTGGTCGATGACAAGTACAACCTGAAGGGTTTGATCACGGTCAAGGACATCCAGAAAAAGCTGAAGTATCCCAACGCCGCCAAAGACCCGCAGGGCCGTTTACGTGTAGGAGCAGCGATCGGCGCTACCGGCGATTTCCTCGAGCGCGCACAGGAGCTTGCAGAAGCCAAAGTGGACGTTCTGGCTATCGATAGCGCGCACGGCCATCAAACGAAAGTGCTCGACGCGGTGAAGCTGGTGAAATCGAAGCTGCCCGGAGTCGAGCTGCTCGCCGGAAACGTAGCCACTTTCGACGGCGCTTGCGAGTTGGCGCGCGCCGGAGCCGACGGCATCAAGGTCGGCATCGGACCCGGTTCCATTTGCACCACGCGCGTGGTGACCGGCGCCGGTGTGCCCCAGATAACAGCCATCGCCGAAGCATACCGCGCTCTGAAGGACGCCGGCATCCCCATAATCGCCGACGGCGGCATCAAGTATTCCGGCGACGTCACCAAGGCACTGGCCGCGGGCGCAAGCGTCGTCATGATCGGATCGCTCTTCGCCGGCACCGACGAAAGTCCCGGCGAATTGATTCTGTATCAAGGCCGGTCCTTCAAGTCCTATCGCGGCATGGGCTCGATCGGCGCCATGGCACAAGGATCGAGCGAGCGCTACTTCCAGAGCACGGAGGGCGATTCTTCCGCAGCCGTTTCGGCGGCAGATGGCGAATCGAACCGCCTGGGAAAACTCGTCCCCGAGGGAATTGAGGGACGCGTTCCCTACCGCGGCTCCGTCGCCATGATCGTCCATCAGATGGTTGGCGGATTGAAGTCTGGCATGGGCTACTGCGGCTGCGCCACGATTTCCGAGCTCCTGCAAAAAACGCGCTTCGTACGCATCAGTGGCGCCGGCCTCCGCGAAAGCCACGTCCACGACGTCATGATCACTCGCGAGGCCCCCAACTATGCCATCGAGTAGAAATGGCCTGCGCCCCGGTGCTAAGAAACCGGGTGGTAAGAAAAATGAGGGTGCCCCATCCTTCGCGTTTTTTGCGAAGGGTGGGGATTTCCTAACCCCGGGTCTTCCACTCGATTGACCACCGATCGCCACCATGTTCTAAAAGCGTGGATCGCCGCGATTCTCTGGCTGATCGTCATCGCCATTGAGTCAACCACCTATCTCTCCGCCCGCAACACCAGCCGCATCCTGTATCCTCTGCTGCATTTTCTGTTCGGCCTGAATCACGCGCGCTTCGAACACTGGCACTTCTACCTCCGCAAAGGAGGACACGTCTTCGGCTACGGCCTGCTGAGCATCCTCCTGTTCCGTGCGTGGAGAGAGACCCTACCCACGCCCGGAAATCCGAAATGGACGTTGCGCTGGTCGACTGTTGCAGTTGTGGGAACCGTGCTGGTGGCCGGCCTTGACGAGTGGCACCAGAGTTTTCTTCCGACGCGCACTGGCACCCTGCACGATGTCATCCTCGACACCTGCGCCGGAATCGCCGCTCAGGTTTTGCTGTTCCTCTCAGCGAGATGGTTTTAGGCCTGCCGATGGAGTCACTGCATTGTGTCCGGCGTACACGTCGTCCCTACCGCCGGAGGATTCGGAATGCTCGAAGCCGCCGGTGGAGTCGCCCACGGTATGCCGGTGAAGTCGAAGAAATCCATCAAGTCCGGCTGCGCGGCATCACGACTGGTGAGATACGCCGATGGTCCAATGAAACGGTTCTCAACGAATTTTATGATCGCAGTGTGATCCATCGGCACGTGCGAAACATAATGCTTGCGTGTAAACGGTGAGATCACCATGTTGGGCAGCCGGAATCCCAATTGCGCCGCGAATCCCTGCACCGCGGGCGCGTCGGTTGAAACCGCGCCTGGGTCGGTCGACACCAGATCGCAATGGCTAGTCGGCGTCCCGTTAGGTGGCAGGCACGGCCCGTAAGAATCTGCATCGACGGCGATGCTGCCAATGTCCGGGATGCTGCCCAGCGGCAGGAACCCCATGTTGGCCGTGATCGTGTTGTCGTTCGAATGTCCCGGCACTGGAGGCACGTGGTCGTACGGGCCTCCACCCTCGTCGTAACTCAGGAAGAAGACTGAATCAGCCCAGGATGGGCTGCTCATTAAGCTGTTCAGAAAATTCGCAACCTGTGCCTGCCCCGTAAATATTGACTGCCCCGAGCCCGGATGCTCATCGCTGTGGCCAAACGCAGGTTCGATATACGAGAAACTGGCCAACGTGCCCGCAGCCACGTCCGTAAAAAACTGGCTCGCCGGCGCGATGTGTGTCGTGTCGATACAAAAAGAGTTGGATGTGTCTCCGACCGCGCTCGAGCCTACTGTGGGGGCAACGCAAGGCGCTTGCGTAGTATTGTTGTAGAGATATTTGCTGGAGTAACTGAAATCCGAAAAGCTGGTTACCGGATACAGGCTCGGATTCGTCTTGTTGCCACAGTCTCCATCGACCTCGTCGCAACCGCCTTGCGTCACCGAGTAGTAGATCCTCCACGACACCGCCGGACTGGCAGAGTCCAGTTCCTGAAAAATGGTTTCCACGCCGAACGTGGGCAAATGGTCATTGATAAACGGATCCTTCACCAGTCCCTGCGTCGTTCCGCCGGTCAAGGTCGCAACTCGGTTCGGCGTGCTCTTGCTCGAAACCGGTGAGAACCAGCGGTCTGAAAGCGCAAACTGCGACGCCATGTAGTAGTAGTAATTCAATTCCGGCTGCCCTGAGACTGCCGTATCGGTGTAGTACGCCATGGCGCGCTGACCCGTCAGGTCGGTGAACGTTCCATCCCCGAAACCGCCTTTGGCATAGCCTTCCGCCGTGTGCACGAAGCCATCCATCAACATGGCCCGCGTGGGGCTGAAGTCGTACCGGCTCACGTCGCCGTAGCTCGCAATCCAGTCGGAACTCATATCGTCCAGGCAACTGCTGATCGTATGGAACAGCGGGAACGCCGTCCCCTCGTCGTCCACATTCGACGTGGTCGTCAGCTTGTCGTCTATGCCGTCCACGTTGTAGGTGTTGCCATCGTCGCCCACATTCAAGCCGCTGGCCACGCGATACGGATTCAACATGCCGAAATACGAATCGAAGCTGCGGTTCTCTTGCATCAGGAAGATGACGTGGTTTATCAAATTCGACGATCCTGCCGCGCCCACCGTAACGATGGCTTGAGCCGTTGCATTACCGCCTGTTCCAGTCGCCGTCGCCGTATACGTTGTTGTCGCAGCCGGTGAAACCGGCTGCGTACCTCCGCTGCCACCCAGCGTGAATGTAGTGCTGTCGACGTTGTTGGAGATCACTACCTGAGTCGCATTGCTCGCGGTCACGGTAAGCGTGGACGAACTCCCCTGCGCAATCGCGGTTGGACTCGCGACCATCGTGACGGTCGGGACGCCAGTCGCGGTCACACTAATGTTCACCTGAGCTACCGCCGTACCTCCGCCGCCGGTAGCGGTCGCCACATAGGTTGTGTTCGTGGTCGGAGTCACCGCTTGAGTTCCTCCGCTTCCAGGCAGCGTGAACGTCGTGCTGTCGATATTGTCCGAGATCACTACCTGAGTCGCGTTGCTGGCGGTCACCGTCAACGTGGAGGCCGTGCCCATCGTGACTGTGGTCGGATTGGCTGCAACGGCTACTGTGGGTGCCGGCGGAGGCGGGGATACTCGGGCGCTGCTGCTGCTGCTGCCGCAAGAGGTGAGGCTCACCAGGGCGACCGATGCGAGGGAACCCAGCGCGGCGACCCGCAACAGACCTAAGTGTAGTTTTAGCTCTGCCCGAGTTCCCTCCGGGCTTTTGTCGGACTGACCCGTGAAAGACTCAGTTATTCCGCTGAAAGCCGCCGAAGACCTCGCTAAAATCGCACGGTTCACTTGGTATGCTCTCCGCCCAGTACAGATGCGCTGCGCCTGGGAGGAACAGGGCTCGGCAGCGACAATTGGATGGCGGAGGCGTCTAGAAGGTTGCTGCCCGGCTTGTCCGCAGGGCCCCGCCGGGCCTGATCACCAGCAACATCGCCGAGAACGCGGCCAATCCTGCCGAAAGGTAGAACGGGACGCTCGCGCCGTAGTGCTTCCACAGTTGCCCGGTAATCAGGCTGGCTGCCAGCGTTCCCACGCTGGTTGCAAAGAAATACACTCCCAGCGCCCGCCCTCGCACGTCCTGCCCCACGGTCTCAACCACCAGCGCCTTTAGCACGGGCTGCGTCAGTGCGTAGTACAAGCCATAGACTGCCATCGTGATCCAGATCGCCAGTGTGGATGGCGCAAGTCCGAAAACGAAATAAACCGCGGCGAAAATAAGATATCCTGCGGCCGCGATCCAGCGCCGCGAGAAATGGTCGCTGAACCATCCCGCAGGCCACGACCCAAGCGTGTACGTAATATTGAAGATGAGTCCCAGCAACGGCGCCAGCGCCACCGGGATGCCCACATTCTGTGCACGCATCACCAGAAACATGTCGCTCGAATTCCCCAGCGAGAACAGAGTCACTGCGATCAGGGCCATGTAGAATGCACCCGGCAGCGCAATGCTGGATGCAACCGGAGTCTCGGCAGATTTCTTCGCAGGCGTCAGGGCGGAATTCTCAGACGTGCCGCACTTGGTTTCGCGAATTCCGAACAGAGCCACCATCACGCACAGTGCCCCCGGAATGGCGGCGGCCCAAAAAACACTGCGGATTCCGTAACGCGCCAGTAGCACGAGAGCCGCCAGCGGGCCCGCGATCGCACCCGCCGAGTCCATCGATTGAATAAGCCCGTAGGCCGATCCCAGTCGCTCCTTCGGCACCGACTCGGCGACCATCACGTCGCGCGGCGCCCCGCGCACCCCCTTTGCCAGGCGGTCGCTAAACCGAATCAGCAGAATGTGCCACCACGCGCCGGCCACGGCGAGCAACGGCTTCACCGCATTGGCAACGAAGTATCCCGCCACCACCAGCGGCTTGCGGCGCTCGATGCGGTCGGTTAGATATCCCGAGAACAGCTTGGCAAACGATGCAACACTCTCAGCTACTCCCTCGATCAACCCCAACTGCGCCGGCCCCGCCCCCAGCGAAGCCAGAAACGCCGGAAGTACCCAGTACGCCATCTCCGAAGCAGTATCGTTGAGAAAGGAGGTGATGCCGAAAGTGTAGATGTTGGGTGCAGGGGAAGACTGAGAGTCAGAGGATGAAGCGGCCATAGAAAAGTTTTACCACGGGGACAATGAGGCCGGAGGCCGGAGGAACTGAGATCACAGAGGTAAAGGGCTAACGACCAACGACGGCCCTCAGTACATCGCGTCGTATTTTGTGACGGCCCAGTCGGAGCCCTGGTGCGCCAGGGTCAGAGTAAAGAGATCCTGATCAATTCCGGGTTGAGCTGGGCCAGCGTTGCTTGCCCGCTTACCGCGATAGTGCAGGATGATAAGCGGCTGCGCCTCTTCCCAATCGACCAGTTCCCATGACAGCAGCGGGTGCTGCGCCTCGGAACTGCAAATGTACTTTGCGTATTTCTTATGGTAGTCGTGCTCCCACTTGGCCAGCAGGTCGTCACAATGCCCGTCACGCAGTTCGCGCAGAAATTTATTCGCCGCCTTCTCAGTCGAGCGGTCGCGCAAGGGATTCATCTTGATGCTGACCGGCAACCCCGTCAGCGGATCGTGATCCTCCGACCGAGCCAGCACCGGTCCCTGATTGCTCAGCCACCACAAGTAGCCGACAAAGATTCCCACCAGCAGAACTCCGGCGCCGGCAGCAATCCCGATCTGTGTGCGAGTGAACCCCATTAAAAGAAGTTTAGGGAAATGCAGGAAGGGAGGAAAGATTACCAGTGGGAAGCGCGGGGGACATGTACCAGTGCGGCAAGAGCGCAGGCGCGCAAAAGAAAAGGCGCGGCTCCAGGCCGCGCCCTTCAGCAAACACAAATGACTACTCTTTCTTGTCGCCGCCCTCGGCACCTGCGGCCTCGCCCTCAACCTGGGCCTGCGCCTCGGCCTCTTCCATGGCTTTCTTGGTTTCAGCGGCCTTCTTAGCGCGGACTTCGGCACGCTTTTCCTTCTTCTCGTCGAGGATTTTCTCGCTGCCCAGCAGTTCGAGGAAAGCCTTGTCGGCGCCGTCGCCTTTATTCCAGTGCGTGCGGATGATGCGCGTGTACCCGCCCTGCCGGTCGCCGAAACGCGGTCCCACGGTGTCGAACAACTTCACCAGGGCCTCATCGGTCATGAGGTACGCGCCAGCCAACCGCCGCGCCGCGAGGTCGCCACGCTTGCCCAGCGTAATCATCTTCTCGACGATGGGACGCGCCGCCTTCGCCTTGGGAACGGTCGTTTCGATTCGTTCCTCCACGATCACCGAGGTGACCAGGTTGCGCAGCAGCGAGCGCCGGTGCGCCGTGTTCCGTCCGAGTTTGTATCCTGCAACTTTGTGACGCATGGGAAACCCTCAGCTTCTAGCTACTAGCTTTTAGCTCAAAGTCAAAATCCAGTCTTGCTGGAGACCCGGCTTCCGGAAGCCGGAAGCCGGGCGCCGAAAGCCGTTCTACAACTGATCGTCCGGCCCGTAAGCCGAAGCCGGCAGCACCTGGTTCGAAGTCGGCCCGGGCACGGCATTGCCATGCTCGTCGATCTTCATCCCCAGGCTCAGACCCATCGACGACAGAATCTCCTTGATCTCGTTCAGCGACTTGCGTCCGAAATTCTTGGTCTTCAACATTTCGGATTCCGTCTTCTGCACGAGTTCTCCGATGGTCTGGATGTTCGCGTTTTTCAGGCAGTTGTAGCTGCGCACCGAAAGCTCGAGCTCTTCCACGGAACGGTTGAGGTTCTCGTTGTGAATCTCGGGCTTGCGATCATCCGAAGACGACGTGCCGGTTTCAATTTCTTCCTCGAAGTTAATGAAGATGTTCATGTGGTCCTTCAGCAGCTTCGCCGCCAGACCGAGCGAGTCGGCCGGCGTGATGGAGCCGTTGGTCCACACTTCGAGCGTGAGCTTGTCGTAATCGGTAATTTGTCCCAGACGCGCGGCTTCGACGGTGTAGTTGCACTTGCGCACCGGCGAGTGAACCGAGTCAATCGGAATGAACCCGATGCCCAGATCCTCGTCGAAGTTCTTGTCGGCGGAAGTGTACCCGCGCCCGCGCTTCAGGCGCATTTCCATGTCGAGCTTGCCGCCCTCGCTGACGGTCGCGATGTAGACGTCTTTATCGAGAACTTCGACGTCGCCGTCGGCTTCGATCATGCCGCTGGTGACCACGCCCGGCTGATCCGCGCGTAGGTAAATCGCCTTAGGCGCATCGCCCGAAAGTTTGAACGGAATCTGCTTCAGGTTAAGGATGATGTCGGTCGCGTCCTCGACCACGCCGGGGATCGATTGGAATTCGTGCAGCACGCCTTCCATCTTTACGGCGGTGACGGCCGCGCCTTCAATCGAGCTCAGCAGGACGCGCCGCAGAGCGTTGCCCACGGTCGTGCCAAAGCCGCGCTCAAAAGGCTGAGCCCAGAACATGCCGTACTTGTCGGTGAGGCTGGAGGTGTCGGTGGCGAGACGTTTCGGTTTCTGAAAACCCTTCCAAAGCATATGTTTCTCCTTCGGCCGTTTGGCTCAAAGCTGACTCCCTGAATCGGTCCGGACTCAGGTCGAACGTCAGCCAGGGCTGATCTGGCTCGAAAATGGACCGAGCAAAACCTTACTTGCTGTACAACTCAACAATCAGCTGCTCATTGACCGGCAGCTGAATATCTTCGCGCTTCGGCAGCGACAGCACCTTGGCCGTGTAATTATCGCGATTGACTTCCAGCCAACTTACCGTCGTTCCATGGCTGGCAAATTCTTTCGCCAGTTCCAGGACGGTGAGTTTCTTGCTCTTCTCGCGGATGGCGATCTCTTCCCCCGCGCTCACTTCGTAAGAAGGAATATTGACCTTGCGATTGTCCACAGCCACGTGCCCGTGACGCACCAACTGGCGCGCCTGGCGCCGCGACTGGGCGAATCCGAGGCGGTAGACCACGTTGTCAAGACGCCGCTCCAGCTGCTGCAGCAACTTCTCGCCCGTCACGCCCTGTGAGCGCGCCGCCTTCTCAAAGTAGTTGCGGAACTGGCCTTCCTGCGTGAAGTAGATGCGCTTGGCTTTCTGCTTTTCGCGCAACTGCAGGCCATAGCCAACAATCTTGGCCTTACGGTCCTTCCCATGTTGTCCGGGAGCGAAGTTGCGCTTCTCGATGGGACACTTGTCGCTGAAACATTTTGCGCCTTTGAGGAACAGCTTCATGCCCTCGCGGCGGCATAGACGGCAGACTGCATCGGTATAACGTGCCAAGTTTCTTCTCCTTTAGATGACCGGTTTACGGGTTTGGCTTCACCCTTCCTCCCGGACAAGTTCTCAGTTCTCGGTTCTCAGTTCTCAGCAAAACCCCAAGTCCCCTCGCTCTCGTTTTTACTGAGAACTGAGAACTCTTACACCCTACGCCGCTTCGGCGGACGGCATCCATTGTGCGGAATCGGCGTCACATCGCGAATCGAGCGCACTTCAATGCCCGACGCAGCCAGCGCGCGCACGGCTGACTCGCGCCCCGATCCCGGACCGCTGACGCGCACATCCACGCTGCGCACCCCGTGATCCCGCGCCATATTCGCGGCATTCGACGCGGCCTGCTGGGCCGCGAAAGGCGTGCCTTTCCGCGATCCCCGGAAGCCAAGCGATCCCGAACTTTTCCACGACAGAACGTTGCCATTCATGTCGGTGACGGTCACGATCGTGTTGTTGAAGGACGCCTGCACATAACACAGACCATGGGGCACGTGCTTGCGCTCCTTCTTCTTGAAGGTTTTCTTCTTGCCCTTTTTCTCCGGTGCGGCTGCTGCGCCGCCCGCTGCTGCTGGTTTTGCCATGAATCAGTTCTCAGTTCTCAGTTCCCAGTTCTCAGCAAACCCGGTTCGCAACTGAGAACCGAGAACTGAGAACTGAGAACTGCTTCTAGGTTTTCGCCGTCGCCTTCTTCTTCTGTGCGACCGTTCCCTTGCGCGGACCCTTGCGCGTCCGGGCATTCGTGTGTGTACGCTGGCCGCGGACTGGTAGGTTGCGGCGGTGGCGGAATCCGCGATAGGAGCCGATTTCGATGAGACGCTTGATGTTCATCGAGACTTCCTTGCGCAGATCGCCCTCCACCAATCCCTCGGCCTCAATGACCGTGCGGATGCGGTTGACCTCTTCTTCGCTGAGGTCCTGCACCTTCTTCATGGGCTCGACCTTGGCCTCATCGCAGAGGCGGCTGGCGCGCGGATGACCGATGCCGTAGATATACGTCAGCGCGATGTTGATGTGCTTCTGGCGCGGAAGATCGACGCCTGCAATACGTGCCATTGTTTCTGACCTCTCCTACCCTTGCGGTGGATGACCTTGCACTTGTCGCAAATCTTCTTTACCGATGCTCGTACTTTCATAACTTATTCTCAGTTTCCATGTGGGGACGGCCGACTCGCCCGTCCGCCGAGCGCAGCTCGGCGCTCTTTCTACTTATACCGATACACAATCCGTCCGCGATTCAGGTCGTACGGCGAAAGCTCCACCGCGACCTTGTCCCCCGGCAGAATGCGAATGAAATTCTTGCGCATCTTGCCCGAAACGTGCGCCAGCACCTGGTGTTTGTTTTCCAGTTCCACCCGGAACATGGCATTGGGCAGCGGCTCCAGCATCTTTCGTCACCGCCACGCAATGCTCAAAGTGCGCGCTGAAACTTCCGTCCGCGGTCACCGCCGTCCATTTATCGCCCAGCACTCGCGTCTCGGGCTTGCCGGAATTCACCATCGGCTCAATCGCGATCACCATACCCTCACGCAACCGTGCCCCATGCCCGCGAGCCCCAAAGTTCGGAACCTGCGGCTCTTCGTGCAACTTCGTCCCAATTCCATGTCCGACGAACTCTCGCACGACGCTGAATCCCGCGGCTTCTACATGCTCCTGCACGGCCGCACCCACGTCGCCCACCGAATTCCCAATCCGCGCCTGCTCGATGCCGCGGTACAGCGACGCTTCCGTCACTTCCAGCAATTTCTGCAACTCCGGCTTCAGCGCGGCGCCCACCGGAACCGTGATCGCCGCATCGCCGTAATAGCCGTCGAGCACTACCCCGCAGTCGATCGAAACGATGTCGCCTTCCTGCAACACCCGCTTTTCCGACGGAATGCCGTGCACAATCTCTTCATTCACCGACGTACACAAGACGCAGGGATAATCGTAGTATCCCTTGAACGCCGGCTTGGCCCCGAGTTCCTTGATCTTCTTCTCGGCCGCCCGCTCCAGATCCATCGTCGACACGCCCGGCGATACCAGCGTTCTGACATGGTCGAGAACCTGGCGTACGATGCGGCCACTCTGCCGCATCTTCTCAATCTCCGCCGATGATTTACACACAATCGCCATTCGCCATTCTTACGCGCGATTCTTACGCGTGATGATCTTCAAGGATCCGGAAAATCTGCTCCGTGACGTCGTCCATTGGCAGATCCCCATTCACCGAGATCAGTCTGCCCGTACGCTGGTAGTAGTCCGCTACCGGACGAGTTTGCTCCTGATATGCCGTGAGTCTGGGCTGAAGCACTTCCAACCGGTCGTCATTGCGGATCACCAGCTTTTCCCCAGTTTCGTCGCAGAGTTCGTCCACGCGGGGCGGCTGGAAGTGGATGTTATAGATCCGTCCACAGGAGGGACAAGAACGGCGTCCAGTAATCCGGAGCAACAATTGATTATAGTCCACGTCCAGGCGGATCACAATTGGCCATGCCCGGGTGGGACGCGAATTGTCAAAGAGCTCATGTTCGAGCAGCGCATCGAGCCATCCGGCCTGGGCTGCAGTCCGGGGAAACCCGTCCAACACATAACCGCGCTTGCAGTCCGGCTGCATCAGCCGTTCGCGCACCATCACGCATACCAGATCGTCGGAAACTAACTCTCCCCGCGCCATCACCGCTTTGGCGACCAGCCCGAGTTCCGTTCCGCGGACGACGTTCTCCCGCAGCAGGTCTCCCGTCGATACCTGGGGAATTCCGTAGCGTTCCATGATGCGCTTGGCTTGAGTGCCTTTTCCGGCACCCGGTGGCCCGAGCAGCACCACAGGACCCACTTCACGCGAGGTTTCCTGCGCCATCGGCTTGACTAAAGCCTCCCGAGCTCAGTCTCCCCGGCGCCCCAGAACAAGCCGGGGTGCGGCAAAAGGTGCAGCAACCCCACAACGTGCAAAATCCATTCTCCGTGACGATTTCCGCCCGCTACCAGGTGCGGCGGCCGCGAATGCGTCCACTGCGCGGCGTAAATCCGTCGTAATGGCGCATAATCAATTGCGCCTCGATCTGCGTAACCGTGTCCATCGCCACCCCGACCACGATCAGCAGCGACGTTCCACCAAAATAAAACGTCACACCCAAACCATTCGTCACCCAGTTCGGCAGCCCTTCAAAGAATCTCCCGAGAGGCCCGTAAAGATGGTTGAGGTGAATACCCGTGATCATCCACTCCGGGATGAACGAAATAATGATCAGATAGAGCGCGCCCACCAGCGTGATCCGCGTCAGCACTTCGTTGATGAAGTCCGCCGTGCGCTTCCCGGGGCGAATGCCGGGAATAAATCCGCCGTACTTGCGCATGTTGTCCGCGACTTCACTGGGATTGAAAACGATGGAAACATAAAAGTACGCAAAGAAAATAATCCCCACCGCATAGAGCAGGGTATACAGCGGCTCACCCCAGCCCAGCCAACGGAAGAGGTCCCCAAAGTACCGATTGGTTTTCAGGCCATAGCCGATCGTCTGCGGCAGCGTCAGAATCGACGACGCGAAGATCACCGGCATCACGCCGCCAGCATTGACGCGTAGCGGCAGGTGCGTCGACTGTCCGCCCATCACCTTGCGTCCGACCACACGTTTGGCGTACTGCACCGGAATTCGCCGTTCGCTTCGTTCGACATAAACGATGAATGCCACCACCGCAACCATGAAGACCAGCAGGAACACCATCAACGGGAACGTCGCCGCGCCCCAGGCGGCGTTCTTGGCCTTTTCGATCAAGTCCACGACGCCGCGCGGTAACCCCACCACAATGCCGGAGAAGATCAGCAACGACATTCCGTTGCCCACGCCGCGTTCCGTAATCTGCTCGCCCAGCCACATGATGAACGCGCTGCCCGTGGTCAAGGTCAGCATGGTCATCAGCCGGAAGCCCCAGCCCGGGTTCAGCGCGAAGCCGCCCTTTTCCAGGCCAATCGCGATGCCAAACGATTGCACCGAACTCAAAATCACGGTGATGTAGCGCGTCCACTGCGTGATCTTCTTGCGCCCCAGTTCGCCTTCTTTCTGCAGCTTGGCTAGCGGCTCATAGACCACGGTCAGCAACTGCAGAATGATTGATGCCGTGATGTACGGCATGATGCCCAGGGCAAAAATCGTCATCCGCCGCAACTGGCCGCCGGAGAACAGATCGACAAATCCCAGCAACGATCCGCTCGTACCGCTCTGGGAAAAGAAACTTTCCAGCTTGGCGGTATCGATTCCCGGGGTCGGCAGGTGTCCGCCCAACCGGTATACGAACAGCATTCCTAATGTAAACAGAATGCGTTTGCGCAGGTCCGGTATCCGGAAGATATTCGCCAGTTTGTCGAACATTACTGCCCCGCCTTCACTGCCGCCTTCACTGCTAAGACCTCGACCTTGCCGCCCGCCTTGGTGATCTTGTCCTGCGCCGACTTCGAGAACTTGTGCGCGTGTACCGTGATCGCAACCGTCAACTCGCCGTCGCCCAGAATCTTTACCGGATGCTTCGTCTTGATAACTCCAGCCTTGCGCAGCACTTCGGGAGTAATGGGATCTCCGTGGAACGACTCGCCCATCTCCACCAGCCGCGCCAGGCTCACAATGTTGAATTCCTTACGGAAAATGTTGGTGAACCCGCGCTTCGGCATGCGCCGGTGCAGCGGCATCTGCCCACCCTCAAAGCCGCGAATCATGCGCGACCCGGTGCGCGAACGCTGCCCTTTATGTCCGCGGGTGGACGTCTTGCCCATCCCCGAACCCATGCCGCGCCCCACGCGCTTGCGCTTTTCCGTCGCCTTCTTCGGTGCTCGAATATTCGATAAATTCATAAGTAGACCCTATTTCACAAACTCGACCAGATGTGGAACCTTCGCCACCATCCCGCGAATCGCCGGATTGTCCGGACGCTCAATCACCTGATTCAGCCGCGTAAATCCCAGCCCTTTGATCACACGCTTCTGTTTCACCGGGGCGCAAATCGCGGAGCGCACCCACTTCAACTGGATCTTCCCGCCACCCGAATTCGTTTTCTTCGCCGTCATTTCAACCTCAGTTCAGCCGTAACTGACCACTGGCCACTAGCCCCTGGTCCCTGTCCTTAAAATCCCTGTTCTTAAAATCCGGCTCTTAAAGTTCCTGCGCCGTCTTCCCACGCATGGTCGCCACACCTTCGCGAGTCTTCAACTGCTTGAGCGCGTCGAACGTAGCCTTAATCACGTTATGCGGATTCGTCGTGCCGATGGATTTCGTCAGCACATTCTGAACGCCCGCCGAAGTCATCACCGCGCGCACCGCGCCGCCCGCAATCACGCCCGTGCCTTCCGGAGCCGGCTTTAGCAGCACTTTGCCCGATCCATACCGTCCCAGCACGAGATGAGCAATGCTGGTCTGCGTCAAGTTCACCTTAATCAGATTCTTTTTGGCCGACTCGATCGCCTTGCGGATGGCCTGCGGAACTTCCTTGGCCTTCCCGGAACCGTGTCCCACCACTCCGGCCGAAGGATCGCCCACCACCACCAGCGCGGCGAACGAAAGATTCTTGCCACCCTTAACCACCTTAGTCACACGATTAATGGCAACCACCTGGTCCTTCAGCTGGAACGAATTCGCATCAAGTTTCTTAATCACTGTTGGCATTATTAACCCTAGCTTTCAGCTATCAGCTTTCAGCTATCAGCCTGTCGCTCCAGCTGAGAGCTGAGAGTGACAGCTGAGAGCTGTCTTTAGAACTGCAATCCCGCTTCGCGCGCCGCTTCGGCCACAGCCTTCACGCGCCCGTGATAAATGTAGCCGCCGCGGTCGAACACAACCTTGGTCACGCCCTTGGCCTTGGCGCGCTCGGCGATGATCTTGCCCACGGCCTTCGCTGAGGCCACGTTCCCGCCGGTCTTCCGGTCTTCCTTCTTGCCCTCGGCGGTGCTGGCCGAAACCAGCGTCGTGCCGTGCAGATCGTCGATCACCTGCACGTAAATGTGATTCAGCGAACGGTACACGTTCAGCCGCGGGCGCTCCGCGGTCCCCTGCATCTTCTTGCGAATGCGGTCGTGTACATGCCCGCGCTTCTCGTTTTTCGTAACTCTTCTCAGCATGATTACGCTCTCAGCTCTCGGCGATCAGCCATCAGCTAAATCCAAACTCCAAAACTTCGGATATTACGAAGTCACTGAGACCTGAAAGCTGACAGCTGAAAGCTATTTTGCTCCGGTCTTTCCAACCTTCTTCTTCAAGCGCTCGCCCGCATAGCGGACGCCCTTGTTCTTGTACGGATCTGGCGGACGCAGCGACCGCATTTCCGCCGCCACCTGTCCCACCTGCTGCCGGTCAATGCCCGTCAGCGCGATCTTGGTCTGTTTCGGATCGACCGCCGCATCCACGCCGGTCGGCAACGGATACTCGATCGGATGCGAGTAGCCCAGGTTGAACACCACCATTGACTTGCCCTTCATCTCGGCGCGGTAGCCGATGCCGACGATTTCCAGTTCGCGGGTCCAGCCCTTGGTCACGCCTTCGACGGCGTTGTTGACCAAAGCGCGCGCCAGTCCGTGCAGCGCCGCCTGCGAATCGTTCTGGCGAACCGCAACGATGATGTCGTCCTTCTGCTCGACCGTAATGCCCGCCGGCAGCGCGGTATCCAGTTTGCCCTTCGGCCCCTGCACCAGAACAGTGTTGCCTTCCACTTTGACCGTCACCCCTTTGGGGATCGGTATCGGCTTTTTTCCAATTCTTGACATAAGCTTTCAGCTCTCAGCTTTCAGCTCTCAGCTTCTCTTCCAACCGCGCCTTTACTGAAGGCTGACGGCTGACAGCTGACAGCTTCTTTTCT
>WNGK01015107.1_pt1 | contig 18623 bp, 14 predicted proteins | sample 5400601 | NCBI WGS metagenome assembly WNGK01 (sample SAMN13153376, study PRJNA577476) | soil metagenome | isolation source: 60 cm soil or saprolite under Garry oak tree replicate 1 | place: USA:California | collected 2016-06-15
TGCCGGGGAGGGGACCGGCTCGCCGGGAGCGGGGGCACCGCGGCGGGCGAAGCGGACGGGCAACCCGCCGGTGAGCCGGACCTGCGTGTGGATGGATGTGCCCGATGAGGTGGTCACGGTGTCGCTCCTAACTAGCCGGCTGTCGTGCTGCTGCGGGTGACCTCGCGGGCGGGCGCGGGGCCGGGCAGGGCGGGCGGCTGGGTGCCCCGACGGCTATGGGCTCATCGGAGGAGGGTGCCTCGGGTGGTTCGACCTGGAGGTGCGGCAGCCAGTCCAGCCAGCGGGGCAGGTACCAGCTGCGCTGGCCGAGCAGGCTCAAGGTGCTCGGCAGGATGACCAGACGGATCAGCGTGGCGTCCAGGATCAGGGCTGCCGCGACGCCGAAGCCCATCTCCTGGAACTGGAGGAGCTGCCCGCGGGCGAAACCGGCGAACACCGCCACGATGATCAGCGCCGCACCGGTGATGATCCTGGCCGTGGATGCGACACCACCTGCCACCGCCTGCCGTGTCGAGCCGCCTTGGTCATAGCGCTCCTTGATCCGGCTCATCAGGAAGACCTGATAGTCCATTGACAGGGCAAAGAGCACCGAGAACATGAACAGCGGGACCCACGCATCGATGGCGGGAACCTTCTGGAACCCGAAGATGCCCGCGCCGGCCCCGTGAATGAACACGAGTGTGAGCAGGCCGTAGGCGGCCCCTGCAGACAGCAGGTTGAGCGGGATCGAGACGGCCGCGATCGTTAGTGACCGGAAGGCCAGCAGCAGCAGAAGGAAGCTGAGTCCCAGCACGAAGGCCAGCACGTACGGAGTCGGGCTGGTAACGGCATGGAAGTAGTCGGCCTCATCGGCGGTCTGCCCGCCGACGTAGACCTGTGCGCCGGAACCGGCGAACGCCGACGGGATCAGCTGCTGGCGCAAACTGAGTACAGCCGCCACGTCCTGGCTGGAGACGACGTCACCGCGGATGGGAACGGTCAGTGTGAGGATCTTGCCGTCAGGCGAGGCCTGAACGACGCCGGGCCCGAAGCGCGGGTCGCCGGCCAGCACGGCTTCGAGCTTCGCGAGGTCTGCCCGGGCAGTGCCGGTCCCTCCCACCGAGACGATCTCGACCGGGTCCTGGCTCTGGCTCGGGAAGTAACGCTGGACGGCCAGGTAGCCCTGTTTGGATGGCAGGTTGTCAGGCAGCGTGGTTACTCCGCTCTGACCGATGTGAAGGCCGAGCACCGGTACCGCCGCCAGGACCATGAATCCTCCCGCCAGCGCGAGGCTCACGGCTGGACGGCGCATCACCCTTCCGGTCACGGCTCTCCAGATCCGGGCTTCGGCAGCGTCGGAGCGCCCGAGGTTCTTGCCCACGATGGGCAGGCGCAGCGAGTTCACCCGATCACCGATGAGGCTGAGCATCGCCGGCAGGAGGGTCAGCGCGGCGGCGACGGATACGACTCCGACGATCACCGCGCCGGCCGCCAGGCTGCGAAGGATGGTGACCGGTACCAGGAACATGCCGAGCAGGGCGACGACGAAAGTGCTCCCGCTGAGGAGAACGGCGCGGCTAGCGGTGGCCCCGGTGATCCGGATCGCCGCCTCCTTGCCGCGGCCGTGGCCGCGTTCCTCCCGGAAGCGCGAGATCATGAACGAGATCATGAATAGCGAGTAGTCGATGCCGAGCGCCAGGCCCATTCCGGTCATCATGTTGACGATGAAGACCGAGAGGCTGAACTCCCGGGCGAGCAGCGCAGCGATGCCCAGGCCCACGATGATGGAAAGCAGAGCCATCAGCGCCGGCATCAAGCCGGCGACCACGGCGCCGAACACCAGCAGCAGGATCACGATGGAGATCGGCAGCCCGAAGTCCAGTTCCCCGTGCTGGAGGTCGCTCGCCGACAGGGTCGTGAAGTCGTTCCCGGCCGTGTGGTCGCCGGTGACGGCCACCGAGAATCCGCCGCTGCCGTTTGCCGCCTGGACGTCTTTCACCACCGGCTTTATGCCGGCGTCGCTCGCGGCCCGCAGTGCGATCAGGGCTGCGTGATGGTCGGACGAGACGAACTGGCTTCCAGCGTTCAGATCCGTGGCCACATGCGTGACGCCAGGAGCCGTCCGGACCTGAGCCGCCAGCCGGGCCACGAACTGCTGGAAGCTGCCGTCGCTGACGGTGGAGCTCTTCGAGCTGACCACGATGACGTCGGTCGGCCGCTGGCCGGCCGGCGCGCCCATCGCCTGGCGGTACAGGGCTTCGGCCTGGCTGGACTGCGTCGTCCCCACCACGTGGGCACTGGTCGTCAGGCCGCGCAGCGAGGTGCCGACGAGAATCAGCGCCACCACCACGGCGATCCCCCAGATCGCCAGCACGCGGCGCGCCCGCCTCGCGCTAGCCGCCGCCAGCCTTTCGGTCAGGCCAACGGAACCGCGGCCTTCCGATGGCTTCGTGACGACGCCCGTTTCGTGGGCGGCATCGGGGCTAACGGCCTGCGCCGCTATGGGATGCGCCGGCGGGCGAACTCGCAACCCCGAGCCTGGCGCGTCATGGCCTACCTCATCCGAATTTCGGGAAGAATCGTTGTGCATCGTGGTCTCCCTTATTGTGCCCTGACGGTCCGGCGCCAGCGTGCGGCGGGCGGCTACTGGACCGGGCCGATCTCGGCGCCGGCGAGCTCGGCGTAGATGAGGAACTTGAACGGGTCGAACTGCTGGTACTGCTCCATGAGGCGGTGCAGCGCGGTGCGGCGCAGCCCGGCCAGTGTGCTGCTGGCGGGGTGGCGCAGCAGGCCCGGCTGGATGATCTGCAGGGCGAGGGCGTGATCGCCTTGGCCGATGAGGGTGGCAGCGGCGGCGGCGAACTGCTCTTGCCTGCCTCCGGCCAGCAGGTCGAGCGCGGCGGCGTGCTCGGCCGCGGTGGCCGGCTCGAGTCCCCGCCCGTCTGGCTGCCAGTAGCCGGTGCGCTGGTGGTAGAGCCGCTCGGTGAAGTGGTCGCGGATCACCAGGTAAGGCACGACCGCCGCGGGGTGATCACGGAGCACTGCCGGGAGGCTGGCCTCGGCCAGGATGCCGGGGAGGGTGCGGCCGCCGCGGATGCCGTCCAGCACCTCGCCGTGCAGCTGGGTCAGTGCCGCCTCAAGGCCGGGGACCGCCTCGGCGGTGAACTGCTCGGTGAGCGTTGGGTGGCCGTGGATGAGCAGGCGGGGCCGCAGGGTGCCGATGAAGGCGAGGGTCTCCAGGAGCCCCTCCGGGGAGCCTTCGGCGGCGAATGGCTGCCCCAGGTAGGGCATCATCACGTCGCCGGTGAACAGCACGCCGCTCGCGGGAAGGTGGACCATCAGCGCGTCTGTGGTTTCCCCGCCCGGCGTTGGATACAGGACAAGCTCGGTGGCCCCTACGGTCAGTGGCGTCGGATGGCTGATCAGCTGGTCGGGGACGACGGCCGGGGGGACACTCCCGGCGGCTCCGGCGAAGTAGCGGAACGGTGGCCGGTCACCCTGCTCACGGTCTGGTCCGGCGGGGAAGCCGGCCTGGGCGATCACCCGGGTGCCGGGCCCGCGTAGCGCGCCCGCGCCGCCGATGTGGTCCCAGTGCGCGTGGGTGAGGATCAGGTGGCTGATCGCGCCGTCGGCAGGCGGGTCAAGGCCGCCGAGCGCGGCCTTGACCCGGTCCTGGGTGGTTCCGGCGTCGATCGCGACGACGCCGTCGCTGGTCGTGATGAACGCGAGGTCGCTGAAGTCGTAGCCCTGGGCGATCTGGATGCCGGGTTCCGGGCGGAGGATCCTGGGGGAGGTGAAGCGGAACCCGTCGGCGGCGGTCGCCCAGAAGCCGCCGAACATCAGTTGCGTGTCGGCCGGGGCCGCGCCGAGCCCCGACTTGCGTTCGGCCTCGGCGGCCTGGTCATCGTGGCCCAGCATGGCATGGGCGGCGGCGAGGCCGTGGTGCGCGGCGCGCAGCAGCAGGGGCGGGAACTGGTCCCGGACGGCCAGGACGAACTCCAGGTCGGCCACGGCCTGTTCGGCCCGCCGCCGGTCCGGCGGCAGCCCGGCCAGGGCCAGCCCGCGGAAGTACTGCGGCAGCCCAAGATCGGTGGCCGCGGCCTGGTCCAGCTTGGCCAGCGCGGCGTCCGCATCTTCGCCCAGCCGTGCCTGGAAGAACCCGGCGAGCGCGAGCGGGAGTGCCTCGCCTGGCTGGGCGTCGGCAAGCTCGGAGAAGTAGCGGTATCCCTCGGCGTCCGCGCGGGCAGCGGCGAGCCTGGTGGCGAGGATGACCGTGGTGGCCCGGTCGGCGCCAGGCCAGCGGGCCGCCCTCTTGAGTGATTCGATGCAGCGGTGGCGGGTGATCGGTCCGGTCATGATCGTTGGTTCCCTTCGGTGCTAATCGGGTGTGGCGGCGACCCGATCCGGGGCCGGGCGAGCCGCGGTTGCGGGAGCGCGCGGATGAGGTTGGCGAGCAGGTTGGGGTGCTCGCTGGTGGTGAGGTGGCCGCCGGGCAGGTCGTGGATGCGCACCAGCGTTGGATCGAGGCGCTGGCGGGCCGCGCGGATCTGTCGTGGTTCGAACGGGTCGAGGGCGCTGCCTGCGATGTCCCAGGTGAGCTCGTTGCCGAGGGCCGCGGTGAGGCGGGCGAGGTCCCAGCGGGCCGCGTTGCGCTTGTGTTCGTCGACGAATCCGGCGCCGTCGTGCAGGAACCGCACCCCGTCGTGCCGGGCGAGGACGTCGTACATGTCGCCGATCTCCTCGTCGCTGAGCCGGTAGCCGCGGGACCACATGCGGGATGTACGCAGCACACGCGCAAAGGAGGCCGGGTGGTTCTGGTTCCAGGCCATGGCCAGGTCGCCGAGCCGGGTCTTCATGAACGGGGTAGTGCGCCAGGGGTGGGAGTGGGCATCGGCGAACAACCCGCCGTTGACCAGCAGGACGCCGCTGATGCGGGTGCCCTCAGGGTCACCGGCGGCGCGGCGGTCGAGGCGGCGGGCGAGCAGCTCAAGGACCACGAGGCTGGAGTAGTCGAACGACACCGCGACCGTGCTGGTGACGTCGTGCGCGGCCCACAGGGCTTCGACGAGGTCGGCGCGCTCGATGGTTGAGTACGCGTGGTTGCGGGGTTTGTCGGAGTCGCCCTGCCCGAGGTACTCCATGTACAGGCGCGGGCTTGGGATGTCGTGCAGCTGGGCGTCGACCTGCGCCCAGCCGTAGGAGCCATCGGGAAAGCCCGGCAGCATGCTGACCCAGTGCCCCGTCCGGTGAGGGTCACCGTGGACGCGTTCGAACACGTGCGGCAGGCCGGCGTGGCTGCCCGGGGCCAGCGTACGGCGGGCCGGGTCGTACGGGCGGCGCCTGCCGCCGGCGAACCAGGTCGCGGGCCGCACCCGTCCGGTCGCCGAATGGGCGGGCGACGCGTCGGCCGGGCTCATGATGCGTCCGCGGCGTTCGCTGTCCTGGTGGCGGGTGATCGGTTCGGTCATGGCAGTGATCCCTTCGGTGTCAGTCAGGTGTGGCGGGGCAGCAGTTTGCTGCCGCAGGGTTACCGGGCCGCTGAGGCGGGGTGCGCTTGGGTCTCGGCAACGCGGCGGCCTTCGGCTGTTCCGGCTTCATCGGCCGTCGGGCTCGCTGGGCGGGCGAGCTGGATTGGCGGTGCGGGCTGGGCGGGCAGGAACAGGACGGCCAGCAGGGCCCCGGCCGCGGCGACGCCGCCGGCGACGAGGCAGCCGACGGCCAGGCCGTGCAGGAATGCGTTGGCGGAGGCGTGCCGCAGTGCCTGTCCGAGGACCGGATGGCCGAGGGCCGCGATCTTGCCGGCGGCCGCGTAGGCGGCGCCGACGGACTGGTGGGCGATCGCCGCGGCCTGGCCGGGCACGCTGGCGGGCGTGGTGGCGGTGAGCCGTGATCCGTAGACGGATGCGGCAACGCTGCCGATCACGGCGACGCCGAGGGTGCCGCCGACGAGCCGGGTGGAGTCGTTCACGGCCGAGCCGACGCCGGCCTTGCGCCGCGAGATGGCGCCCATGATGGCCTCGGTGGCCGGCGCCGAGGTCAGGCCCATGCCGAGCCCGTACAGCACCATCTGGGCCGCGATGATGTCGTAGCTGAGCGTGGCGCTGGTCGTCGCCGCCACCCAGCCGTAGAACGCTGCCATCGCGACCAGCCCGATGGTGACGATGAGCTTGGTCCCGGCCCGCACGGCGAGCTGAGTCCCGGCGACCGATCCGGCGCCGACCGACAGCGCTACCGGCAGCAGGCGCACCCCGGTCGACAGCGGGCCGTAGCCGCGGACGAACTGGAAATACTGGGTCATCAGGAAGATGAAGCCGAACAGGGTAAAGAACGACACCGTGACCGCGGCGCTGGCCGCGCTGAACCGCAGGTTGCGGAACAGCCGCACATCGAGCATCGGGTGCGCGGCACGCCGCTCAGCCGCGATGAACGCGGCCAGCAGGACCGCCGAGGCGGCAAACCCGGCCAGGCTCCGCCCGGCTGCCCACCCGTAGGCCGGCGCCTCGATGATGGTGAAGACCAGCACCGCCATGGTTGCCGAGGACAGCACCAGGCCGGCGATGTCGGGAGCTGCCGCGTCCGGGTCCTTCGACGTCGGAACGACCAGCGCCACCAGGATCGCGGCCGCTGCCGCTACCGGCGCCATGGCGATGAAGATGCTGGCCCAGCTGAAGCGCTCCAGCAGCCAGCCACCGACGATCGGCCCCGTCGCGATGGCCACGCCGGCGATCGCGCCCCACAGTCCGATGGCGCGAGCCCGTTCCCTTCTCTGCGTGAAGACGTTGGAGATCAGCGACAGCGTCGCCGGGAATGTCATCGCGGCGCCCAGCCCCATCACCGACCGGGCCGCGATGAGCTGCGCCGGGCCGGACGTGAAGCCACCGGCGAGGCTGGCGGTCCCGAACACGGCGAGCCCGGCCAGCAGCATGCCCTTGCGGCCGAACCGGTCGGACAGGCTGCCGAAGGTGAGCAGCAGCGCGGCGAAGACGAGGTTGAACGAATCGACGACCCACTGCAGCTGGGTGGTGGTGGCATGCAACTGGCGCACCAGGGCGGGCAGCGCCACGTTCACCATGGTCGTGTCCAGGTTGATGAGGAACGCTGCGAGCAGCAGCGCGACGAGGATCATGGGCTTGGGTCGCATGGTTGAAATACTCTACTTACAAGTTTAAAAAGTCAAGTTCTTAGACTTGAAGATCAACCAAACGTCCGCTAGGCTGGGGTTGTGCGTAGTTATGGTGAGTACTGCTCGATCGCCAAGGCGCTGGACGTCGTCGGCGACAGGTGGACGTTCCTGATCATCCGGGAGCTCCTTATTCGCGGCGCGTGCCGGTACACCGACCTGAAGAACGGGCTGCCGGGAATCGCGACCAACCTGCTCTCGGACCGGATTCGTGAGCTCGAAGCGACGGGCCTGATCCGGCGGGAAGACGCCCCGCCTCCCGTCGCCACGACGCTGTTCCACCTGACCGAGGCAGGCGCGGAGCTGGAATCGGTCCTCGACGCGATCGGCCGGTGGGGCGTCAGGTACATGATCGAGCCGGCTGAGGGCGACGAGTTCCGCGGCCACTGGTTCGCGTTCCCGGTCTCGTTCTTCCTGCGCGACCGCGATCCCGGCGGGCCGCCGGTGTCGATCGAGCTTCGTACCGCCAGCAGTCCTGTGGTCGTCGAGGTATCTGGCGGCTCAGCTCGCATGCGGCTCGGCACGGCCGCAGCGCCCGACCTCGTCCTGCGGGGCGAACCACGGCTCATCCTTGCCCTGTTCTCCGGCCATCTCACCGCCGCCGAGGTGGCCGATCTCGGCCTGGAGATCAGCGGCGACGCCAGCGTGCTGCAGCGCGTCCTGCCGGAGTGCGTCAAGCGCACTGAAGGCTCGTAACGAAGCGTGATCGAGGCGAGCTGCCAGGGCCGGGTGGATCGAAACCTGTCACTTTATCCCCGGGTTATTGTCGCGGGGGGGGGGAGCCTGATCCCGCCGCCGGGTGCCGCCACGCGGCCGGGGTCGATCCTGCCCCGGTGCGCGGCCGGGCTCATCGGTGCGTCCGGGGCCCGCTCGTCCGGGCCGGCGGCGAGCGAACGGATCTGCGCGGGGCTGATTCCGCTCAGGCACAGACCCGGCAGCAGAGCGTCCCGGCCCGCTCGCGGTGCGCCTGCGGCGGGACGAACCGAACGGCTCCGGGCCCGGGATGCCGGCGTTTCCGCGGGCCGGTGCCCCGGGTCGGCGGCGAGATCCTCGGGAATCGTCAGCGTGACGCGGCTGACCAGGCCGATTCCGGCCGTGGCCCCGGTTCCGGCCGCTGTCCCGGTTCCGGGCGCTGTGCCTATTCCGGGAGCCAGGCCGGGCATGCTGGGTCGGCGGGGGTCGCGGGGGCGGGGGATCCGGGTGACGGCCAGGGCCGCGCCCTCGGGCGTGGTCACGATGATCCGCCATTCGGCGGCGGGGTCACCGGCTGCGCATTCGGCGATGCGGCGCGCCTGGGTGGCGGTGACCGGCCCGATCCGGCCGAGGTGCCCGGGCCCGGCGGAGATCCCGGCCAGCACCTGCCACGGCAGCGACACGTCGAGCAGCCCGGAGCGGTTACTGCCGGGCCAGGCGCCATCAGGCTGAGCGCCATCGCCGGGCCGGGCGTCACCTGGCCGGGCCTCGGCCGGGCAGGCGCCATCGGCCGTAGCGCCGGGGCGGGCGAAGGCGGGCGGAATTACAGCGGGCAGGCTCGGCCAGTCAGCGGCCGGCCAGCGGTCATCGTCGTCATCCTGGCCGGGGGCTACCCAGCCGCCCGGGACCGGGCCGTCGCCGGGACAGGGATAGTCGTCCTCGCCGCGAGGGGCATCGGCATCCCCGGGCGGCGGCACGTCGCCGGCGGGCGGCCGGTCGTGCCCGGGTGGCGGGTCACTGCCGGCCGGCGGCCGGTCTCGGCTGGATGGCGGGTCATTGCCGGCCGGCGGCCATTCATTGGTCTCGCCGGGAGGCGTTCCGCTGGCCGGCGGGCGGCCGCGCGTGCCCTGGCCGGCTGGGCTGCCTCCCGGTGGCGCTGCGTCGCGGCGGGATTGGCGGGGCGGCCCGGTGCCGGTGTCGCCGCGGGGGCCTGGGCTTTGGCCGTTGCCCGGGCTGCCGGGACCGTCGGCGCGGGGAGCACCGGGATCATGATCGTCCGCGTTCCCGGTTGAGGGCTCGCCTGGGCCAGCGCCGGGCCTGCCGGATCCGCGTGGCGGGCGCTGGCCAGATCCGCGTGGCGGGCCCTGGCCGGGCACGTCTCCCGGCGGGCCGGGCGGCGCGGGCGGGTCCGCCGGGCCGGACGGGTCCGCAGCTGGCGGGTCCGGCGGGCCGGGTGGAGCCGGCTGGTCTGGCGGGTCCGCGGCTGGCGGGCCGGGCGGGTCATCGGGCGGCGCTCCTTGGGCGGGCGGGATCAGCGGCAGGGTGCCGAGCAGCAGGCCGATGTAGACCTGGGCGCACAGCAGGTCCATCCCGCCGCCGGCGCCGCAGGACTTCAAAGCGCGGGCCATCGCCTTGATCCGCGCCATCGCCGCCGCGGCGTGCACCGTGGGCAGCCGCTGGCCCGCCAGCGTCGCGGTGTTCTCCTCGTCGGGAAACAGCACCACCCTCGCCCGCCGCTCCGACTCCTTGCGGCGTTCCTCCGCTCCCCGCGGATCGGCGGCGATCACCGCGCGGCGCAGCGCGGCGCGCAGCATCCCGGTGGTCTGTTCCCCGGCCGCGGGCAGGACGCGTTCCTCGACTGCCCGGGCGGCTTCATCGGAGAGTGCTCCGGTCGCCTCGGCGATCAGCCGGGCGCGCGGCAGGTCGATGGTCCCCTCGGCCAGGGCAGCGCCAGTAGCGGCCAGTTGCCAGCTCAGCGTGACGGCGAGGTCTGTCCACCACGATGCCCCGTATTGCGACATCGTCAGCTCCAGCGCCACTTCCGCCGCCGCTGATGCCGGGACCCGCGCCGGGCGGCCGTCCGGGCCGGTCCCGATGTCCTTATCGCGGGCCGCGGCCCGGGAGGCGATCTGGGCGACCGCCGCCAGCTCGCGGGCCTGCGCCCAGGAGGCGACCCGCCGCCATGATCCGGCGACCGCGGCCAGGTCACCATCGTCCAGGGTGTCGGCCGGCGCCATCGCCAGCCACGCCGCCAGGTCCGGGCCCGGGGCCAGCCGCTCCGCGACCCGCCCGGCCAGCGCACCGGCGGGCAGCCGCGGGCCGTCATCCTCCTCCGGCCCCGGGCCGCCTAGGTCATCCTGCAGCGCATTCGCGTCATCGAGGGCAGCCTCGTGGTCCGGCTCCGAGCCGGTACCGGAAGAATCGGCGCCGGAGGCGCCGGGCAAGGAAGGATCGGCACCAGCGATAGCGGCCATCAGCGCGTCGAAGTCCAGCTCCCACGACCACGACAGGCCCTGCGGCGCACCCGCATCGGTCACCTCCTCCGGCATCTGGCGCACCTCCTCCGCCGCGTCCCGCGATCTCTGACTGGTCGCTTTAGATAACAGTAGCGACCGGCACTGACAAAATGAGGTGTTGCCTGTTCCGGTATTCGATTTAATGCTAGAACGTTGAAGATCAGGGGACCTCAGAGGTCGCGCGGACAGGGACTGGGCGGCATCGCCTCGACTATCGAGCTGGTGGCTGCGAGCTTGCGATGGACCCCGGCAAAGTCTCGGCTGGGATAGGCAGCAGTGCGCCGGGCGGCGACTACTACTGGATGGCGCCCCGGTGCATCGCGCTGCTCCTGGCCTGCGACCAGCGCCGGGTCCTCGTTTCAAATCTGGGGTCCGGTCCGTTTCAGCGCCGGGCATCGATGGATGTCAACAGTGCGGTCAGGCCGTGCGACAGATTTGAGCTACGCCTGAGCGCGTGCCCGCAGGAGCGTCACGAGGTGGCCTCGTTGAGCCAGCCGGTGAGCTCGGCCGCGGTGGGGGCCAGCTCGTAGGAGTGGTAATGGCAGGCGCGGCTGAGCGCGGCCGACAGGTAGCCGGCCCGGGTGGCCGTATCCTGGCCGAGGTAGGCGGTCAGGCAGAGCAGCTGCGATCGCATGCTGCAGCGCTCGAGTGCCTGCCGCGCGAGCAGTGCGGCGGCCCGCGGCCAGACCCCGGCGGTCGCGGCATCCGGCCGCCGGATGAGGCGCCCGGCGGCAGTCAGCAGGTCCTCCGGTGTCATGGCAGGCTGCCGCGGATCTTCTCGGCGAGCTTCCTTGCGTCGCCGACCAGCACGCCGAGATCACCGGCGTGCGCGGCGTGTGCGCCCTTATTGAGCGCCTGGAAGGTGTCGGCGAACCGGCGGCCCCAGGCGTTGAGCCGGGGCAGGACCTGGCCGCCGTTGGCAGCGTCGCCGGTCAGCGCGAGGCCAGCGAGGAGGTTGAGGCTGGTGGCCGCCTCCAGGGCGGCCTCGATCTCGGCGTGGCCGCGTCCGGCGCTGAGCTGCCTGCGCCAGATCGTCTCGGTGAACGCTGCCTCCACGGCGGTCCGGCACAATCCGGGCACGACGCGCGCGGCGACCTCGGCCGGCACCGAGCGGTCGGCGGCGAGCGCGCCGGCATCCCGGAGCGCCTGCTGCACCGGATCCAGGCAGGCGCGCACTTCCACCGCCGAGGCGGGACGCCTGGTCACCTCCAGGATGGCGGCCGGAAGCCTCAGTTGCCTGACCGCCTGCGCCAGCCGGTTGTCGTGGGTGAACACGATCACCTGCCGGTCGCCTGCCGCCTTCTCCAGCACCCTGGCCAGGCCATCGACCTTGGCCGGATCCATTGCCTGCACCGGATCGTCGAGCACGAGGAAGCGAAACGGGCTGGCGGGCAGCCTCGCGCGCGGCAGGAACACGCTCAGTGCGAGCGCGTTGACCTCGCCCTGGCTCAGGCCCGACGGGCTGCCGAAGAACGCCTCTAGCTCGCTGTGCGACAGGAACGGACGGTAGTCGGCCAGCGCCTTGGACCAGTCCAGCCGCTCCAGGCCAGTCCGCTTCTCGCCGGCGAACTGCACGGAAGCCGACGACTTGGTGAAATCCGCGCCCTTCGGCCAGGTCCGCTGCGCCGTGGCAGCGCCGGTGCCCTGCACCAGGAACTCCGCGGTGATCTCGGCATCTTCCGGCTGGTGCATGCTCCGCCAGCCCTGGTGCCAGACCGCCGACAGCTTCTCCCAGCGGCTCCCCGGTGAGCAGCACCTCCAGCGCCTCGGCGAAGCTGGACTTCCCGCTGCCGTTGCGGCCGACGACCAGGGTCAGCCCCGGACCGGGCGCGAGGCTCAGCGTCGCGGGCTTGCCGATGCCGCGGAAGCCGCTGACCGTGAGCGACCGCAGGAACGCGGCGGCCGGCCGTGGCGATGCCACGCCCGCTAGATCGCCGGCCGGCCGCTGCCCGGCCTGACCGCCGAGCTGGGCCGACAGGCTCTCCTCGCCGTCCAGCGCGGCCAGCAGCACATTGGTCGCCTGCTCCGCCAGCGGAGATTCGGCTAACCGCTTGAGCGCGATGTCCAGCAGCACGTCATCCATGTCGTCCCGTTTATCACCGATCGCGCCGCTCCGTCAGGGACCCAGCCGAATAGAGGTCGCTCACCGGGCACGAGCCGAGCGTGTCGCGGACCGGGAGCGGCAAGAAGTTCTGCGTCCATGTCGATCTGACTGCCGCCCGTTCGATGCGTCAGTAGAGGGGCCTGACAGCCGGTCCCCGCCACCAGATTCCGAGGAGATGTGATGAGGAAGATCGTCGCAGGGCTGTTCATCTCGCTGGACGGCGTCGTGGAGGCGCCGGATAGCTGGATCGGCCCCTACTTCAACGACGAGGTCGGCCAGCACGTCGGGTCACTGATTGCCGCAGGGGACACCCTGCTGCTTGGCAGGGTCACCTACCAGGGGTTCGCCGAGTCCTTCGGCGGCCAGAGCGGCGGGATGGCTGACACGATGAACAACTTCCCGAAGGTGGTCGTGTCCACCACCCTGGACCGGGCCGACTGGCAGAACTCGACCCTGGTCAGCAGCAACGTCGCCGCCGAGATCACCAGGCTGAAGGCGCAGCCGGGCCGGAACATCAACGTCAGCGGCAGCGGCACTCTGGTCGCCTGGCTGCTGCGCCAGGACCTGCTGGACGAACTCAACCTGCTCGTGTTCCCCGTCGTGGTGGGCCGCGGCAAGCGCCTGTTCGAGGACAAGGGTGATCAGGTCGCCCTGAAGCTCACCGAGTCCGGCGCCTTCGGCACCGGCGTCCTGCGCCTCACCTACCAGCCGGCCACGTAGTCCGGGCCGGTTCGGGCACTCCTACCTGACCACGCGGTAGCGCAGATGCGTCACCCCTGGCGCGTCCACTATCTCCAGGCGTTCCAGCTCCACCGGGTCGTCGCCGAGGTGATCGAGAAGCCGCACGCCGCCGCAGAGCAGCACCGGGATCAGGTGGATCTCGATCTCGTCAAGCAGCCCGGCCCGGAGGGCCTGCTGTACGGCGGCGGCGCCCATCAGGCTGACGTCCCTGCCGCCTGCCGCCACGCTCGCCTGCTCGATGGCGCTCTCGATGCCGTCGGTCACGAAGGTGTAGACCGACCTGCCGTGCGGCACGTGCTCAGGGACATGATGAGTGAGGACGAACAGCGGCGCCCCGGGGAGCGGGCCGTCTCCTCCCCACCCGTCGGTTATGTCGTAAGTCCGGCGGCCCGAGATGACCGCTCCGACGCGCCCGGCCATCGTGTCGAAGACCTCGGCGCTGGCCGCTGACAGCTTGAAGGATTCGTAGTACCGGCTCGGGATGTCCCCGTCTGAGTACCAGTCGAACAGCCGCATGCCGCCCCTGCCCAGGGGCTGCTGAGGGCCGTCGTCCGGCCCCGCGATGTAGCCGTCCAGCGATGCCGACAAGGCGGTGAAGATCTGCGTCATGACCTCTCCTTTTCGCTCGGGGGACCACCACGAGCCTTTACAGGCCCGGGAGCCGGCCGCGGCCAATTGCCTACGGGACTGCCCGGCTAGAAGGTGAGACCGGCAGGGGCCAGCGAACTCACCGGAGCGAAAGGCACCCGGCCCCGGCGGCCCCGGGCGACCGCGGCCCTCGGGCGCGGCGGGCAGAGGCCAGGCCGGCGTGCGGGCCGCGGACGGCGGTCATCCGTAGCTGTGCGCCTGGTCCGGGTAACGGCCGGCGGCGACATCGGCCGTGTACCTGCGGGCGGCGTCGAGCAGCCCGTCGTGCATGTCGGCGTAGCGCCTGACGAACCGCGGGAGCCGCCCGGTGGTGAGGCCCGCCATGTCTGGCCAGACCATGATCTGGGCGTCGCAGTCCGGGCCCGCGCCGATCCCGACGGTGGGTATCCGCAGCGCCTCGGAAACCCGCCGGCCGAGCCCGGCAGGCACCGACTCGAGCACGACAGCGAACGCGCCCGCGCTCTCCAGCGCCAGCGCGTCGGCGAGCAGCTCGTCCCCAGCGTCACCACGGCCTTGCACGCGGCGCATCCCGCCGAGCACGTTGACGCTCTGCGGGGTCAGCCCGAGGTGACCCATTACCGGGATGCCAGCCCCTACCAGGGCCGCGACCTGCGGCAGCACACGCCGGCCGCCTTCGAGCTTGACGGCCTGCGCGCCGCCCTCCTTAAGGTGCCGCACCGCGTTCGCCAGCGCCGCCGCCTGGCCCGCCTGATAACTGCCGAACGGCAGGTCCGCCACCACCAGCGCGGTCCGCGTGCCCCGCACGACGGCCGCCACCATGGAGACCATCTGGTTCATGGTCACCGGCAATGTGTCCGGGTAGCCGAGGACGACCTGGGCGCTGGTATCGCCGACAAGCAGCGCACGGACCCCGGCCTGCTCGAACACGCCAGCGGTGAGCGCGTCGTAACTGGTGAGCATCGACCACCGCTCACCCCGGTCAGTTGCCGCCTGCAGGTCGCGGACCGTGATCCGCCGGTCCGCGGGCCATGCCGTCACATCGGACATGACGATTCCTCCCTGGTCGCCACCGCCACGGTTGACGCCGACCCCATCCTGCACCCGAAGCCAGGCCGGGCGCTCGCTCCCAGGCGCCTTCGGTGGTTACCTGCACGAACCGTCGAATATGCTGTGGGCCGGCGGTTGTCGATCCAGTCGGCAGAGGGCTGGATCATGTCTGCTCTGGCATTGTCCGCCCGGCGCCTGACTTGGAAGGGCACGGTTATGCCTGAGCAGGAGCGCGCACCGGATGCTGCGACGGCGGTGCCGGGCGCGCTGATGCAAGCCGAGGACGAGTACCGTTCGGGCATGAACGGGCCAGCTCCAGCGGACGTCCCGTTGGCCGCGCAGGACAGGCTTCGCGATATCCAGCTGATCGCCGATGCCGAGCTGTCCCACCTTGATGCCGAGCACTTCCTGGCAAAGCTGCTCGACCGGCTGAAAGGCATTTTGCAGGGCGATACGGCTGCGGTGCTGCTGCTTGACCGTTCCCGCAGCCAACTGGTCGCGACCGCTGCCAGCGGCCTTGAGGAAGAGGTTCGCCAAGGCGTGCGGATTCCGGTCGGGCAGGGCTTCGCCGGACGTATCGCCGCCGAGCGGCAGCCGGTGATCATCGACAAGGTCGATCACACTAACGTCCTTAATCCGATCCTGCTGGCGAAGGGCATCCGCTCGCTGATCGGCGTACCGCTGCTCGCCGGCGGGGCCGTCATCGGCGTGCTGCACGTCGGGTCGCTCAGCCCTCGCGCGTTTACCAGTGACGAAGCCCACCTGCTCCAGATCGCCGCCGACCGCGCTGCCATCGCGGTACAGTCGCTGCTCTCGCGTTCTGACCGCGCTGCAGCGGCGGCGCTGACGCGAAGCCTGGTTCCCGCGGCTCTTCCGGCGATCGGCGGCCTGGAGGCGGCCGCGCGCTACGTGCCCGGTGACGGCGATGTGGGCGGCGACTGGTACGACGTGTTCGCGTTGCCTTCCGGCGAGGTGTGCGCCGTGATCGGCGACGTGGCAGGCGCCGGCCTGAAGGCAGCCGTCGCGATGGGGAGGATGCGCAGCGCACTGCGCGCCTACGCGCTGGAAACCACGGATCCGGCCGACGTCCTGCACCGGCTCGACCGGAAGATGCAGCATTTCGAGCCCGACGTGCTGGCGACTGTGCTTTATGCGGTATTCGACCCGGACCAGGCACAGGTGCGGATCTCCTCTGCCGGGCATCTCCCTCCCGTCATCGCCGCCCCGGGCCAGCCCGCCGTCCTCGCCGACATCCATCCCGACCTTCTCATCGGCATGCTAGGAGCTGCGGACAGGCATTCCACCACTCTGCAGCTCGCACCGGGCACCGTGCTGTGCCTCTACACCGACGGCCTCGTCGAGCGCCGGGACCGCCCGCTCGATGACGGCCTGGCAATGCTCTGCAAGACGATCATCGCCGGACCGCCCGAGTCGGTATGTGGCTCGGCAATGGGCGCGCTCATCGGCAACCAGCCATGCACCGACGACACCGCCATACTCGTATTCCGCAGACGGCCGGCCTAGCCTCGGTCATGCCCGCCAGCCCGGCTCGCGAGCCGGCCAGCCCGGCGAGATGTGCTGGTCCCCTGGGTTGACCGGGTTGACCGGGTTGGCCGGATTGACCGGATTGACCCAGTGAAGCGGGGGAATCGGCCGAAGTCACCATCGCTTGCGTACATGTCGGGCATTGTGCTCTATCGCGAGCGCGGTTAATCGAAACTGATCGCGAGCTTCCCGTTTCGGCCAACTCGCGCCTCGGTTTCGCTAAGCTAACGGAGATTACAATCTGCGATCGGCGGGTGTGCCTGCTGAGACTGGGTAGACAGAATGGCATCGCGGAGTAATATCAGGCGGACTAAGCTGGTACGCCATCGCTAGCTCGGCCATGTACCACGTTAGACTCTCGTAAATATCTATGTCGGTACCCAAACCAGACACCTAGACAGGCCTAAATCCCATGATAGCCACTGAGGACAAGCGGTCGGAGTACCCGTCCGACCTGGCAGATCTGCGCCGGATCCCGCTCGCAGACATGCCGACGCTGAGCGAGGACGTACTGGATAGCGCGCTGCGGCGGCTGGTTCCGGCGCCGCTTACCGGGCAGGTTCCGGTAGCCGCGTTCAACTCCTCTATCTGACCCGGGGCCCGGCATGGGCCTGCCTGCGCTGCCGCTGCGTCAGTTCGTCCTCAAGGTCCACAGCCGCTGTGACCTTGCCTGCGATCATTGTTACGTCTACCAGGCTGCCGATCAGAGCTGGCGGGGCCGGCCGATGGCGATGTCCGGCGAGACGATCGCCTGGACCGCGCAACGCATTGCCGAGCACGCGAAGGCTCATCGGCTGGCCGCCGTGCACGTTGTCCTGCACGGCGGGGAGCCGCTGCTGGCCGGCCCGGCCCGGCTGCGGCTGGTCGCCGAGACCCTGCGGGCGGCCTTAGCCGGAGTGTGCGATCTCGACCTGCGGATCCATACCAACGGGGTGCTGCTGGACGAGGGGTTCTGCGAGCTGTTCGCCGCCTGCGGCGTGGGAGTCGGCATCTCGATTGACGGCTACCGGGCGGCGAACGACCGGCACCGCCGGTATGCCGATGGCCGAAGCAGTTACGACGAGGTGGTCCGTGCGATCGGGCTGTTGCGCACGCCGCGGTACCGGCACCTGTACGCGGGCTTGCTCTGCACGATCGACGTGGCCAACGACCCGGTCGCGGTGTATGAGTCACTGCTGGGGCTGGCTCCGCCGCGGATCGACTTCCTGCTGCCGCATGCCACCTGGGATGAGCCGCCGGCCCGGCCGCCGGGCGCGGCGACCGCCTACGCGGACTGGCTGATAGCCATCTTCGACCGCTGGCTGGCAGGCGGACGGCCGGTAGGAGTCCGGACATTCGACTCGATCATCTCGACCGCCTACGGCGGCGACAGCCTCACCGAGGCGCTCGGGCTCGGGCCGAGCGACCTGGTAGTCGTCGAGACCGACGGCAGTTACGAGCAGGCCGATTCGCTGAAGGCCGCATTCGACGGCGCTCCGGCCACGGGGTTCGACGTCTTCACCGAGAGCCTGGACACGGTGGGGCAGCATCCGGGAATCCTCGCGCGCCAGCAAGGACTCGCCGGGCTGTGCGAAACCTGCCGGGCCTGCCCGGTCGTCACCAGCTGCGGCGGCGGCCTTTACGCCCACCGCTACCGCACCGGCACAGGCTTCGCAAATCCGTCTGTCTACTGCGCCGACCTGCTGAAACTGATCAGCCACGTGCGCAGCCGGACCCATCAGACCGAGCGCGGCAGTCCCGGTGCTGTCAGCCCGGCTCACGTCGCCCCGGCCGGCGCCGTGGCGGCTAGCCCGGCCCATGTCGTTCCCGCCGCCGAGTTCCGCGCGCTGGCAGCCGGATTCGGTGCGGCGAGCGCGATCGGGCATCTCGCCGAGACGCAGCACAGCATGCGCCGGGCGCTGCTGAGCGCGGTCTATCAGGCGGCCACCGCCGTCCCCGGCGCGGCTACGATCCCCGGCGCGGCCGCCCTGGACCTGCCGGCCGCGTGGGGCCTGCTGACCAGGATTGACCAGAGCAGCCCGCAGGTACTCGCTGATGTACTGGCGCATCCCTACGTCCGGGTCTGGGCAGCTCGCTGCCTGGAGCAGCTGAGAATGCCGCCGGGCGAGCGCGCGCGCAGTGCCCCCAGGCTCGCTGCCGACCTCGGCCATCTCGGCGCGATCGCCGCCGCCGCCGCCATCCGCGCCGGCGTCGGCGCCCGGGTGAAGAT
>WNGK01002890.1_pt1 | contig 18617 bp, 17 predicted proteins | sample 5400601 | NCBI WGS metagenome assembly WNGK01 (sample SAMN13153376, study PRJNA577476) | soil metagenome | isolation source: 60 cm soil or saprolite under Garry oak tree replicate 1 | place: USA:California | collected 2016-06-15
AACACGAGCAAAGGATACTTCACAAAGTTGAACCTTCCGAGCCGCGGACCCACTGTACTGTCGCGTCTATCAAGCTCGCCCGCGACAAACGTAGCTACAACCCAACCAAACCCGACTCCCCACAAGAGTCGGTTATCGAAGAGGTAGCCCTCGATGAGATAGAAGTGTGTTGCATTTAATGGAATGGTCAGCCATGCTAGCAATACGCCAGCTGAACCGAAGAGAAACCCTCTATCCAACATGTGACTGTTCTGAGCGAAACCGTAGACGCGTCTCCACGGAACCGGCCCTGGTTCTTGGAGGTCTTTGTCTGCATACTCAACTAAGCCATGTGGATCTTCTTGGTAAAAGTAGACATGCTTGGTGGGGTCGAGGGGTTGCTGGACCCCCTGCGAGTCATACATTCCTCGCTTCACCAACCTTGTGATGGGGAAGAACCATTCGACTCCACGGTCCTTGACTGTCGTGAAAGAGTCTTGTAAAACGTGCAAGAAAACTCCTAGGGAAAGGAACGGGCTGATGAGATAGGCGAAGGCCATCACGAAAACGTTGTGCAATCCAGCTCTGTGAATCTGCTCATCAGCATAGACCCGAGCCCTGAAAAACCAATACTCCCGATCGAGGTCCGGCAGCAACGCACCCAGACCTACCATCAACGCGATTTCCGGGTTTCCAAAGAAAACAAAGCTAACTGCCAGGCCAAATAAAAAGTGCGTGGGGAGATCCAAGAATCGAAACCCGGCGACCTAGTCACGTGGTGTCTTCAAGAATTATTATTCCTTGCCGAAAAATAGTCGTGAGTAAGAACACACACGCACCCCTACTTCGAAGCAATCCCTGATCGGCCGCGAACCTTCACAAACTGGCAACAGCCATGATTATTAACTCTATTTTTTACAGGTCCCAGGGCAATCCAGGTTTGACGATCTGTATGATGGATCAATCCGGAACCAAGAAGCTTCGACACATACTGCCTAGTAGATGGCCTATTTCGAAGTCTCTAAAGGGAGGAGCAAGATACCTGGGTCTAGCGTTCGTCGCCCTCCTAGGTCTCAACGTGGAAAACTACATTCGTTCGATTCCTAGCAACCCTGATCTCAACTACGTTGCAGGAGGAATAGCAGCCGCGGCGATCGTTGGTCGTATAGTCTTGCGCCACAGTCGCTTGCGCGACAGCAAGTTGAGCCTTGGGTATGAGAGAGGCATCTATACTTCGATGGCATGGACGTTCACGACGATCGGGTTCATACTTCTAGGATTCCCAGCGCAACTCGTTTCGTTCCTTCCCTTGAAAGCTCCTCTCCTGCAGAATGTCGCCCTTGTGTTTGGGATCGGCGTTGAATTGGCCGCGGTAGGAATACCGTTTTCCATGGCCGATGGTGCAAGGGAATCGGAAGACCTTGCCGTGGCAGAATGGACAAAGAGAGAATCGACCTTGGACTACGACGCTATCGTCCGAGCCGAAGAGTTCAGCTAGTCTGGCTCTCTCTTGGTTCCTCAGCAGAGTTCTAGGTTCTTTGGAGAGACTGGTAGGTGACTCATAAAACGCCTTTAGTCTCTCGACCCCTTTTTCGAAAACATTCAGGATGTCAGGACGAGTCAAACGATTGTTCTCACCCATATGGCATGTGAACCCACGGATACGAATTTTATGTCTTGTCCGAATTAGGAGTCGCTTCCGAAGCGGCCACCTGGCCGTGGCAGTGGGTATATTCGAGTCTGGACTCTGGTAGCCCGGGGGAGATTCGAAGCGCACCTAGCATATACCTCGGTAGGCTGAAACTATTCGTGAGGCTATACGCGGAGGCTAGGAAGTAGCCATTGCATTCGCTGCTAACGGGCTAGCAAATTTGTTTCGAATTGTGGGAAAGCCAGAAAGCCTAGAGAAGAAGTCTCACCGTTGCGATTGTAAGGTGAAAAGAATTAGGACGCTGCATCTCGTAGTACTGGCCTTCTTGTCAGTAGCCGTTGTGGAAGGAAGCTTAGTCGCCGTTGCAATCTCGGCGCAGAATCAGACCGTAGCCCTTTGGGGAACGGGTGTTGCGGAATCAATCCTTTTAATTGCTATCGTTGCATACGGTTTGGTCGACCAACTCGGATGGAATCCGAGGAAGCTCACCGCTGACCCCTTGCGCACTTGGATGCTCCTACACGGGATCTACTGGCTTGCAGGTGTGTTGAACGGGATAATACTGTACGGCCTTCTTCTGTACGTCGCGGTCGGCATGTTCTCGTCGACCTGGATTGCATTGACTGGCATTAGCTTTGTATTCGCTCTCGCAGCCAACTTTCTTCTCATGCGGGTCCTTGGCCAAGAATACCAGAGCCTGCGTGGTTCCTGTCTTACCGGAGCTGCCTCTTTTGCCCGGCTGGCGAGGGGAATGATCGAACGCCAGAATCGATATGGTATCAATCAGTTAATACTCGCCATGAAAATGGCTAGAGGTATCTTTCGTGGTCTATTCTTTATCCCGCATGATATGGATGCAGTTGTCGCAACACTAGTAACATTGAGAGAAACAGGTTCATGGACAGGCGAAGCACTATCCCACGTTGCTCAGTCACTGGAACAACTGCCGAAGCCGGATTCCCTCCCCGATGCGTTCAGAAGGTTTCTCGACATGCTGGCCTGGCCTAAAGGATTCAAGACCATTGAGGGCTCAAGAAGGTATTCCGACTACCCCAAATTGATGATCATCTTCACCGCAATTCTTGCCGTAGCAGGAGTCATAGCACTGTTTTCTGAGCCGATTCGACAGGGCGGTCTTCAGACTCTCGGAAACTTAGCAAGTCAGAACTCATTGAAGCTCGGCGGAGTCGCTGCTCTTTCGGTAGCCTTCATCTTGGTTCTCCGGACCCTCTCGTGGCCCTTCCCTTTTCTAGGCCTAAGATATTGGCCTCGCGAGAATGCAACAGCCCAAGGGAACAAGTAGTTTCCTTACTTCTCCCCACCGAACAGTATAAGGCCGAACCCAAGGATGGAGAGTTGGGCGGCCGAAAAACGTGATTCTGGGCTGATTCTTTTGAATGGCACTTGAGACTGTTGCGGCAGAGCAAAGTCCGCCTGTTCACAGCTCACGGATTGCTGGACGGTGTTGCTTCCACTAAGCGAAAAGACGATGATATTTCCACCTGCCTCCAGGCCTCCGTTTGCTTTTAGACGAACGAGACGGAGAGGGCTCACAAGCTTATTCGTATGACTACACCTGCGGGCCTTCCCCCGCCGCTACCAAAGTAGGCGTACCCGTGGTGGCTGTCAATGACTACGGACAATAGAACGTTGTTTGGATAGGCGTCTGTGAAAACGAAAACGGTGCCCGCCTCAGTGAAATTGGCTAGGTCGATCCTTACAACCCCAGGATGACCAAGACCCAGTCCAAAATAGGCAAACCCATTGCTGATGTCGATTACAGCCGAACGCATTTCAGCCTCGCCCTGCTTGAGGGTAAGCGAGCCAACCTCTCTCAAGCTAGCCAGTTGAATCTTCACAACAGTATTACCACCCCCAAAGTAGGCGAATCCATTGTCGGTGTCTACGATAGCTAAGGCTAGACGGCCGCTAGACGGCCTAAGCCCGCCCCTTCTAGGGCGACGGACCTTACCTCCGTGAAGCTGTGAAGGTCAACCCTCACAATTCGATCATTGAAGGCACCGAAAAGAGCGAAGCCATGAACAGTGTCGATTACAGCGGAAGTCAAGTCAACATCACCTTGCCTTAGTGTTAGAGAGTCTACTATTCTGAAACTGGACAGGTCCATTTTCAGAACCCTGCCAGGCTCAGTGGACGTTCCAAAATACGCAAAGCCATGGGTGGTATCAATGACTGCTGTGCACAGACAGAAAAACTCGGTATCGCTAACGGTAAGCGAGCCAACCTCCGTGAACGTGGACAAGTCAATCTTCACGATGGTCGCCGGATGACTAGGAACGATCTGGGTTGTAAAGTAAGCATAACCCTTGTCGGGATCAATAACCCCGGCCAACAAATTATCTTCCCCAGGTTTCAGGGAAAGGGAGCCGACCACCCTGAAGCTGAATAGGTCGACCTTTACAATCCTACCCGACCCAAAATCGTTGGGCTGACCAGTGCCAAAGTATCCGAATCCGTGCTTGGTATCTATGACCGCCGAGAATAAACCGTCAGGGTCTGCAGTCAAGATTTCGCTGACCGCGAAGGTTTCCGCTCTCACGACGGGAAGGAGAAGGAACAAACTAAGCAGACCAATCACGATGAGGCGTAGCATCAACTGTTGACGTTCATGTCTCGGAGAAGGGACTTTATTATGACCACGGGAAAACATGTGGATAACCGCTCTTGTCCCAATAGTTTAACGTATTGGGAATCTCCTCGAAAAACCGGTCCCTTGTCAACAAATTCAGCTTCTCGTTTGCGACGGCAACCCCCTAATCGTGCCTATCCGTAGGATAGGACTAGAGAAACGGAACAGGGTCCGCTCGGTTAAATTGCGGTCCGCTTTACAGCCTGTCCATGTGCCTTTGCGACCAACAATGGATGATGATCCGGAAGGACAAAGGCAAGACGGAAGCAAAACGACCCTAAGCATGACGAACAAGGACCCTCAAACACAAGGCGACGACTACAAAGTAGACATGTCCGTTGATATTGCTGGTAGAAATGCCAGCGTAGGGGGATCTTTAGGTCAGTTTACGACTATATTGACTGTTAGGCTGGGTGGTATCGTGTTGCCGTATTGACTCGCTTGGTGAACCGTCACAGTTCCCGTGTATGTTCCTGCCACAGTACTGGATGCGGTTAGAGTGAGTGGGCTGAAGCTGGGTCCGCATGAGGGGAAAGTTGACTGGCTGACTGCGAGCTTTACCAGAAGGGGTTTGTTTACTGCGGTCGTGAGAACTACAGTTGTTAGGAAGGGTGGGGCGCATTTGAACGGGTCCGTAGCGCTACCCGCACCAGTTGTATGTGAGAAGGTTATGGTTATCGGGTTTGTTGTCCAGACAACCTTTGGCGGGGAACTGGAGGAACTGGAAGCGAAGACGGAGGCGTATGAGACGCCAAGAATAGAGATCAAAGCCGCGGCTACGAGGATATGTGGTAAATACTGCATTAGACCGCGACGCATGGCGGTCAAGCCTCTGAGGTTAAAGTAGTTAAGATTTTCCCAGTGAAAACGGTCGATTTCATACCCAGAGGTTCCCGAGGATAGCCCAAGGTTGCTTTATGTCTTGAGATCTCGGTAGGGGTCGGAATTATAGGCTGGAACTCATCCGAAAGTCCTGCTGGTCGACCCACAACGACTATACCACGCTCTAAGTTAGTAACCGCTACTCTAGCGATATTGGTAGGGATCGAAGTCGTTTCCCTTGTGGAGCAAGCTATCGCGCCAGAATTTTCCGTTGTGGAGTTCAATCTCCCAGTTGTCATGAGCACCGTGTTTCAAGTTCTGGCTCCTTTCTCTCCCTTGTTGATTATTCTCATACTCTATTCATGGTTGGGAAGACTGATCTCAGATATTCTACGCAAACATGAAACGAACCGAACTCTATTCGTGCGATTTAGTTTCCTATCCCGATTCTTCGATCGGTTTCCCGCATCCTGGGATGGGAACAATATCCCTCTACTCAAGAACCCACTTGCCGTGCTGGCAATCGGAATGGTATCGTCATGTTTTCTAGCCTTCACACCCTATCGACCGGATATCAACGCCGCGGGGACTCCGGTAGGCACTGATACACCGGTGTACATCTTGTGGGTGAATCAGATGCTCCAAAGGCCGATTCCTAGTGCTCTAGCCTACGCCTTCAGCCAAGCTTCGAACGGATCAAGACCCTTGTCACTAATCTTTCCGTACCTAGTGTCCGGTCTCTTCGGAGTTCAGGCAGATACTGCAGTGAAAATCTACCCACTCTTCCTAGCACCATTACTTGTTGTTGCATCATTTTTGTTCGTCTCCCTCGCACACGGCGACAAACATACGGCAGGGTTGGTTGGGCTGATGACTGCCTTCTCCTTCCAGTTCACCGTTGGAATGTGGGCTGGATACTATGCCAATTGGCTAGCCCTTGCCGAGTCCTACGTTTACCTCGGTATCATCGTTAGATTCTCCAAATCGGAATCCAAGACCAACTTCATCGGTATATCGTGCTTGTCTGTCGCGCTGCTATTCACACATCCATGGACTTGGGACCTCATGCTCTTGCTCTCAGTAGTTTTCATGATCGAACGTTCCATTACAAGTCATGATTTCAGACCAATGAGATGGACAACTCTACTGGTTGCCATCAACGTGGCTGCGGATTCCATAAAGTCCTTCGCGCTAGGAGGTTACGGCGGTGGCAGGGCAGGTGCAGATATCGCCACTACCAATCTGGGACTCTCGCAGTTGGTTATGTTCTGGCCAGATGTTGCGCAGACCTTCGTTCAGTACTACTCGATGCTGTTGGCTGACGCAGCTACTCTCGGCCTCGCCGTGATAGCAATCTGGCGCTTCTCGGTCGATCGTCAGGGTTTCACTAGGCTTGTCGTCTTCTGGGTTGCGTTAGCTTCGTTGCCCTTTCCCTTCTTGGAAAGCGTGCTGCAATCTAGGATCATTTACCTCCTCCCGGTACCCGTTCTAGCGTCAGGTGCAATGATCGGAATCCTACGACTAGGACAAGGAAATGCTCAGAAGGGACTGATTCTATTGTTAATATTGCTCTTCAGCGCGAATTATGCGATGAGTTCGATGTTTCAGCTATGAACTTGTTAGTTGGAGTCTAGGGCTATCCCAGGATTTCCTGAGGTGTCCTCCTTCTGGATTTCTTGTGGTGTATTCTTTGAGAATTTCCTTCCAAATGGCGATATGGTTAAATGCGTGTTAGAATCGAAGGCTGGCTAACCACGGAGTTCTAGGTTCTTGGAGAGATCCCCGCACGTCAGTGATTCGCGTCGTGTGTTATTACTTGGAGGGGCTGGCTTCATCGGGAAGAGAATCTGCTCCACTTTGGCCGAACGAGCTGTCAGTTGTGACGTTCTGCCTCAAGTCTCGTCTAGCCATTCGGTTTCAGTGCAGGGAGATGTTCAGGATGTTCCAAGACTAGTCGAAATAATGAAGCGTTTCGAAATAACAGATGTTATTCACCTAGTAGGCTTACCGCATATTCCAACTTGCCAGCGAAGCCCTCATAAGAGCTTCGGGCTAAATCTCGGCAGCGTCAGTTCGGCCCTCGAAGCAATGAGATTGTCCGATGTGAAACGAATCATTTTCGCATCTACTGCAGCAGTCTACGGAAAGCCTCCCAGTAATCCTATTAGAGAAACCTCTCCCACGAACCCTGTTTCCACTTATGGATATCACAAGCTCTTAGCCGAGAAACTCCTCCAGTGTTATGTCCAGAACTACGGCCTATCCAGCTTGGTTTTCCGGATTTTCAATGTGTATGGAGGTGATTTCAAACTTCACGAAGACGCAATTTCGATTTTCATCAGAAATGCATTGGATGGAAAACCATTGAATGTGAACGGAGGAAACCAGATTAGAGACTTTATTCGAATCGACGACGTGAGTGATGCATTCATCCAAGCCATTGACTCAGATTACCAAGGATTCGAGATCTTGAATTTGGGGTCTGGAATACCAATGTCGATTTTGGCCGTGGCAGAAACAGTTCGGCGGGCCTTCGCGGCCAAGGTCGTCAACGACCCGAAGATCCTTCCGAACCATTACGACATATTTGCAGACAACGCGAAGCTTCGCTCCACACTCAAGATGAACCCGTCAGACCCTGTCATCGGGATTCCTGACTTTGTGAGGGGAGTGTCGGAAACCATCCTAGTTGCGTGAGATAATGAATGGCGCCGGCCAATTGGAAGGCATCATGGTTCTAGTGCCTGCTTACAATGAGGCTCCGACAGTTGCGGAAGTAGTGAAAAAAGCGGGAGAAATTTCCAACGATTACCATGTCTTCGTAGTTGATGATGGTTCGAACGACGGAACAAGTCGTTTAGCAAGAGAGTCTGGAGCACAAGTCGTCACCTTACCCTTTCATTGCGGAGGCAGATGGGCAATGGTTATCGGGTATAGAATTGCCATCTTGAACCGATACAAGTACTTGGTCAAGGTTGATGCGGATGGTCAGCACAATGTTTCGGATATCAATAGGCTACTAGCAAACCTCGTCCAAGGAGCTGACGTCGTCGTGGGCTCACGATACCTCACCAGCGAGGACAATGGTGAGATGAGTGATTCTCACATTAAGCACTGGGGAAGAGTTCTGTCCTCAGCTATGATCTCGACGGTTGTAGGAATGAGAATCACCGATGTTACTTCGGGGCTCCGAGCTTGGCGGTGTGATGTATTGAAAGATCTGATCGCCAGCTACGAGAAGCATGGGTATGTTGATGATTCCGTCTTCTGGTTGAACGAGACCATATTGCTGCGAAAGCTTGGAAAGACGATTTCGGAACTACCCGTCTCAGTAAGCCCTAGGTTGCACGGAACCTCGAAGAGCTTCACCCGCCTGAAAATGCTCAATTACCCCGTTAGGGTAGTCACAACCCTGTTGCGGTCATTATTTTGGGGTGAATAGCTATACCAACCTATGTTGATGTCGGGCTTCTTTTCTCGCTTTCCATAATCCTGGTTTCTCTGTATTTACTCAGGAAACATGCGATCTCGTCTCGACTATTCGCAGGATGGTTCCTTGTTGGAGTCGGACTTGTCATAGTGTTTGGGGTGCCTACATTTTTCTCAACCCTGCAGGAGCTTCTCGGAACTCAATTCTTGTTATCGTCGGTTGTGTTCGTGGGCGCGATAATTGCGCTCTCTCTAATATTCTACCATCAGTTGAAAATGTCTGATTCGGAAAATAAGATTCGTAGCTTGGCTGGCGAGGTTGCTCTTCTGAAGTACAGAATGGATGAACGGTTGGCCACGTCCGGAGAACAACAAGGGTCGAAATAATGAAGGTTCCACTTTACAAGATCTTTTGGGACGAGTCCGATGCTGCCGCCGTCGCCGACGCTGTCAGAAAGGGTAGCGATTGGGCAATCGGGCCCAAAGTCGCAGAATTCGAAGGAATAGTGTCAGAATACCTAGGTCGAAAATATTGCGTTTCTTTCAACTCTGGAACGTCTGCACTTCATGCAGCGCTTCTGGCCCTTGATGTCGGTTCAGGTGCAGAGGTCATTGTTCCGTCGTTTACGTTCATTGCCACGGCAAATTCTGCCCTTTTTGTGGGAGCGAAACCGGTCTTCGCAGATATCGAAGCAGATACCTACGGGTTGGATCCGCTAAGCGTAGAAAATGCGATAACAAAGAAAACTCGAGCTGTCATTCCAATCCATTATGGTGGAGGAGCATGCAAGATAGAGGAATTACGGGCTATCGCTGATCGGCACGGCCTAGCTCTGGTAGAAGATGCCGCGGAGTCTCTGGGTGCGTCAACGAGTACGGGGAAAGTCGGGTCGTTTGGAGATGTCTCGGTCTTGAGCTTTTGTGGAAATAAGGTCATGACGTGTGGAGAAGGGGGGATGGCCGCGACTGATTCTCGCGATATTTACGAGCGACTTAAGCTCGTGAGATCTCATGGCCGATTGGAGACTGAGAACTATTTCACTTCGGCAAAGATTTTCGATTATGTGACTTTGGGGTACAATTGGAGAATGTCAAACATCACAGCAGCCCTGGCGATTTCGCAGTTTCGGAAGCTGGATAAGATGGCAGGAATGCGACGCGTTCATGCGGAGTTGATGTCCAAGCAACTCTCGCAAAGTTCGCTGATCACGACACCTATAGCCGTGGGCCGCAAGCAACATGTGTATCAAATGTATACTATCAGGCTTCAGAACAATGAGCTGAGAGAAGGGGTACGTGATCATTTGGCAAAGCGAGGTATCAGTGTCAAGGTCTACTTCGATCCCGTTCATCGCACAAGCTATTACCAGAAACTAGGTTTTCAAGATCTCCGCTTGCCGGTAACTGATCGGCTGTCGAAGGAGGTTCTTACCCTTCCGATTTATCCCTCCATGACTTCCGAAGAGCGCGATTACGTAGTGTCTAACGTCCTTGAAGATGTGAGTAAATCGAGTGCGAGTGAAGACAAAGTATCGGTCTCTGTCGCTCAATAAGAGCGTTGTGTAATCGACTGAGAATCTCTGTCTCGTGAAGGACTACGAAGAAAACAAGAGTCGTTGTGGTCGGAGCCGGAGGATTCGGAAGAGAAGTCATGGAGATTTTGAAGGCGCAGAACGAGATCGAGAACCGATGGGAAATCTTGGGATTCCTGGACGATAGTCAAGAGCTTCGGGGTAAGACAATTAACGGTTTCCCGATTCTCGGAGGAATCTCCTGGTTGTCCGGGAGGCAAGCTGAAGAGATCAAATGTATCTGCGCAATTGGTGATACTGCCACCAGAAAGAAAGTTGTTGACAAGATTGTCAAGAGCGGGGGGCAGTTCTGCCAAGCAATACACCCAACCGTAATAACCTCGGAAACGGTAGAGCTAGGTGAAGATGTGATAATATGTGCCGGGACCATTCTCACCGTTAACATATCAATCGACGACCACAGCATAATCAATCTGAACTGCACAATTGGGCACGATGCTGTAATAGAGAAGTTTTGTACACTTAATCCTACGGCATCCATTAATGGTCACGATCACCTGGAAGAAGGGGTCTATATCGGCTCAGGTGCCACCCTGATTGAGGGCGTTAGAATAGGAAAATGGACTACTGTTGGGGCTGGTGCGGTCGTCATTGACGATATTCCTCCAGGAGTTGTAGCGGTGGGAGTTCCCGCAAAACCCATCAGGAATAAGGCAAGCGAAGAGATGCCTCTTTCCCAAATCAGGGAAAACGTGACATAACTGTGATAGCGGTCGCCCTGACTGCCGACACAGGCAATTAGTGACCCGTTTGTAGTCGACCGGACAAACAGACGCGTTTCAATAGCTCAGCCAAACTCTCGAATGATCGCCTATGTATTGGTGGCTCTTTGACTTTAGTCAGGTTCATCGACATGCAGGCTACCCAGAGGCATCCGCCACGACTAGCATCCGAACTTAGGCGCACCGCAAGAACACTCGATAAGATTAATGGGGTGGCCAGGCCTACGAATAACATGCGAATAGAGTCGTCTTACATTGGCGAGAATCTTGATGATAGGCTTGCGATACAACGAGGTGCCAGGCGGCTGGACGTTTTTCAGAGAAATGGCCAAGCGACTTGCCTCCGTAGGGCACCGCATAACTTTTCTGACCTTCCGTTTACCCAAAACGAGTCGCCACGACCTAATTGATGGAGTCGATGTTTTCCGAGTGAGGTCGCTTTATCTTCCGCAAGTTCCCCTTATAGTACCAGATCCCGTTGACCTACAGAATGTCCTGAGACTTATTCTCCGTGAAAGAGTTGAAGTCGTCTACGACGTCTCATCGGGAGTCTCTCCGATCAGTTCGTTGGTATATCTCTATCTTAGGGCATCGAGACTCAAAACCCCATGGATTACCCACGTCTGCGGTGAATTGAAGGATTTCGCAGGCAGCTCGCTTCGGCGCATCCTGTTTGAGTTCTACCTAAGAGCAGTATCGAAATTATCTATGAGCCACAGCAATTTCGTTCTCGCGGCCGGAGAAACTGTCCGTCATAGGGTATTATCCCTCTCTATAGCGCCTGAGAAGGTGAAGATAGTTAGAGTGGGGCCTAAAGAATTTGCGGCGGAGTTCACCAATAAAGACATGCGTTCCGTCGCTGCCCGACACATGCTTGGCTTATCCAGTTTGGATTTTGTTGTTGGTTCTGTAGGAAGACTTGCCTTCGGTAAGGGACTTGAAACTCTGATAATCGCTTGTGGCTTATTGAGCAAAAAGATCCCGGAGTTGAAACTTGTAATAGTGGGCTCGGGTGCTCTCGAGGGCAAGCTTCGAAACCTGGCCAGTCAGAGGTTGACTCTGGAGAAGGTTCTTTTCACGGGATGGGTTGATCGCCCCAACGAAGTTTTCCCCGCCATGGATGTGTTTGTTTCTGCTTCCTCCTCTGAGGCGGGAATATCTGGCGCGTTAATCGAGGCAATGTCGAACGGCCTAGCCTGCGTTATTACTCCCTTCACGGATTTCGTGAAGACATTGCAAAATGGAATCGTTATTTCGAAGCCTGATCCACCTGAGCTGGCTCAAGCCATAGTCATGCTTCGCGGCAACCCCATTCTGCGGGAAACCCTCGGACGAAATGCGAAGTTGTCGGCTGAGCGTGCCCTAAGAATTTACGATTGGCAAGCCTACTGCACGAAGGTGGATGAGACAATCTCGTTTCTCTTGGGTTCTGGAGCTGATAGGGAGTCTTTGCAAATTGGCTAACGTCTCGACGGTCAAGTCTGGATAATGCGTAGCTCTGTTAATGGTGCACACTCTTGACATCAGAACGATTCACCTTCTGCCTCTCGGAAATAGATTAAACTCTGGCTGACGCTTTGGCAGACAATTAGATCAGCCTGGAGTGATATCCACGAGAACCGTCGATTACGAGTTTAGACCTGATGTCATGGTAATAGGATCGATGCTTAGCGAACTTGCGATCGCTCCTGCGCTTCAGGATCTAATTGATGCGTTGGCTTCTTCGAAGTGTGGGAAAATCACAGTCGTCTCGAGACCATTTCCTTCCATTGTTGATAATCAAAAGAATGGACTCACACTCATCGCATTACCTCAGGTCCTAAGGTATCATGGAAAATGGCGGTTGTTAAGGTGGTGGAACAGCTTTTCGAAGTACGTCGTTGCCCAAGCGCTAGTCTTTTTGAAGTTTCTGGAGTTGGCAAGAGACCACGAGATATTCATTTTCCAGTTGTCTGAACCGTTCCCAGTTGCTCTTCTTGCCCGTGCAATGCACAAACCCACAATATACTACGTTGGGGGTTCCGGACTCAAGTCTATGCTAGCCAAAGCAAGGACCTCAACCCCTCGGTTCCTTCTTGCACACCTCATAAAGTTTCCACAGATTCTCATGGTCGTTCTGTCCTCATTCTTGGCGGCCCCTTCCTGGAATACTATCCAGGAGGCCGGTTTCGGACGGTACGCCGAGAAGACTAGGATATGCGGGCTATATGTTGACCTGAAGGCCTTTGGCGTTCTGAAGCCTTTCGTTCTTAGGGCATCGTCTGTTGGCTACGTGGGAAGGCTAGAAGAAGAGAAAGGATTCAGGCAATTTGTCGAGGCCGTGCCTCTTGTTAGAGCGAAGAAACGCGAAATCCAGTTCGTGGTCTGCGGCGGGGGTTCACTCCAGAGCCTTTTGAAGGAACAAACGGTGGACCGCGAAATAGAATTTCTCGGTTTGGTTCCGAATGACAAAATGCCAGCTGTAATGAATGAACTGAAGCTCCTCGTCGTGCCTTCCTTTACTGAAGGATTTGGTCGGGTCATTCTTGAGGCAATGGCATGTGGTACCCCGGTCCTCGCCACAGGAGTTGAAGGAGTCAAGGCCTTGATAAGTGATGGGAAAACTGGTTTTCTAATCGACAGAAACGACTCCCTATCAATAGCACGTAAGATTGTGTCCTTGATGAGTAGCCCGGACTCGCTACAGTCGGTGTCGATTGAGGCAAGGAAGTATGTCGAAGGAACGTTCACTTTTGACCAGAGGGCGGACAGTTGGAGACGAATCTTGCTTGATGCCCATGTTTGGAGGCAAGACGATTGAATATTCCAAGTGTTACTGTATTCTATTCTGCGATAAGCGTACTTCTCATACTATTCAAGCCATATTCGCCTTTGATACTCGCAGTAGCTCTGTTTCTTCTGCTGTATCTACCGGGCTTCAGATTTTGCTCGCTGTTCCTGCCTCAACTGAACAAGGTTGGATTCGGGTTGATTTTTGGGCTTGCCTTGCAAGGCTTCTCTATACTGATTGCATTTGGAACCATGCAGAGGCTTCCATTCGATCTAGCTACGTTCCTAGTGTTGACTGCATTCGGGATCAATCTACTCATTGACGGTGCTTCAATTCGGCTGAAGCGGCCCGAACTTCTGAGCCTTTCCTATCTCAGTGCTTCGCATACACAAGAGTTGCGGAGCCCGTACGTAAGATCCTCAATAGTTTTTTTCATCTTCGCGCTGATCATTAGGCTGCTTTATGCTGCTGTGAACACTTCTTCAATAGCGCAGGATGCAGCACTCTATGTCAACGCTGCAGGCCATTTGGCTAGCGGAGGGACGTTTTACGCAAATATCGTCAATGATATCGGAGCGAGCTTCCCGTTCGAATACCAATCTGGATTGATTCCCCACACATTTACTTGGTTCTTAATGGCAATCATTTTCTCGTTCGCTTCTCCTTCCTTTGATTCCGCTAAGCTGTTCCTCTGCATAATAGGCGCTTTGCTTGTGTTTCCGGCGTATGAACTCTCCAGGTTATGGTTCGGAAAGGGCGCTTTCTTTGTTCCGCTATTAGTTGCAATAGATCCTGTTCTCACATTCTACTCTGTCGTGCCTTTCGGTCCTGAGATTACCAGCACAGTCTTTTCGCTAGCTGCGATTGCGGCTCTAGAGCGGATGAGAGACAGGCGTGCGTTCAGTCCTATCTCCGCGGTTCCGATAACTGTGCTCGCCGCCGCTGCTACGCTCTCTTGGAGCAGCACCTACTTCCTGCTGTACTTACTCGCCTTCATCCTCGGTGCTTCAATAGCGCTGCGACTTTCGCTCAAGAACACACTGCTATGCGTTGGACTTGGTGGAGTTCTATACGTGACTCTGATATTCGGGCTCCAACTTTGGTTGAGGTATTTACCACTCTACGTAATCATAGCATTGTTGGCAATCTCATTGCCAAAGCGGGTTAGCGAGTTTGTGAGATTTCTAGGGTTTGGCATTGCAGGGATTTTGGTGGCTTTTCAGCTTGAACTACTTCGATATTATGCGTATCCTCAAACCGCACTCTTTCCTGCTCCAGCCAATGGAACCTCGTTGATAATTTCGCAAGAATTGTCGAAGTATTTCTTTGCGAATGTAATCTCCGGGAACGTTGCCGCTATTGCTGAGGTCTATCGTATGACTGCCTTTCAGGTTGCGGGTTGGTCGATGATCCCGCTTGCTTTTGTGGGCATTCTTTTCTACAGGAAACTCAACTGGCGCCTTTCCACCTTCCCTCTGTTTTTCTTACTCTTTCATGCAGCAGTGACGATACTATTCCAACCCCCGGGGAGTGGGCTGGTGGGGGTAGGTTTCTCTGCGTCCAGATTTTTCCTTGGTTGGATAGTCTGCGTTATCTTGATCGCGGGGGTCGGACTGAAGTACATCCTTGAATATTTGCAGCCCACCTATCTGAGTCAGCCCATACGGGCTGTTTCTAGCCTAGCGAGTCGAGTACCTCGGTTTGCACAGTCATTCATGTTGATCGTGATCTTGACGATGCCTGTCGCCCTAGATTTCATTGCAAACGGGTACCAAGTGTACAACACTCAAGGCTTCACTTCCTTGTTGGACAAATTGAACGTAGATCAAGTGTCTCAATGGGTCCAGGGTAATACTAACGCTAGCGATGTTATTATCGCCGCGAGCTTGGCGAATGGACGAATATGGGCTATGGCCACTCATCGAACGTTTGCTGGCCTCTACATTAGTAGTAAGCCGACAAATCAGATCGAAATGAATGACACAATTGATCTGGCTCAAAGACTGGATGCCAAGTATCTCCTCGTCGACCCCTCAATCTACGATGGACTCTATCCGCTGATTGTTCCCTATTACAAGAGCGCTTCTGCAGATCCAATTGGCACCGTTATTCCCATAGTCAACGCGGGTTTCAATCCCGTCAATCAGTCAACGTATCCAGCGCTGAGGCTCGACTACGTTTCCTCACCCCCAACAGTGGTCATTTTCAGATTCGTAAATGCAACTGTCACAGTAAATTGGATCGACGACAACTTCACTAGCAATTGGTCTCTGATAAGCGAAGGGAATGTCTCCAGTCAGACCTTCGTTTCAAGTGGGTCCATCTTGAATTTCTCCGCTGTGTTCAACAGTGGTGCCCAAAGCTGGGTCAGGTATGGACGAGCTCTGCAGCCGGTGCAAAACACGTCGTCATCCCACTTCCTGGCCATACGATTCCGGACTGATACTCTGAATCCTAATGTAGACTTGGTGTCTTGGGTCCAAGACGTGAACGGACAGGGATATTGGCTACCGGCGGGAAATTCGTTCAACTGGCAAACGGCGCAGTATGATCTCTGGAGCTTCGTTGGTCCAGATGTGTCTTTGAACCGCGTTGATCTCGAAATCTTCGAGATATCGGACCAAGGGTATATTCCGGTGCGATGCTACGTGGACTACGTTGCGTTTTTCTCTGTAAGCTAGTTGCAAGTTCTGGCTTGAGAAGACTAAAGCTAAACCACGTAACAACGGAAGTTTCTGGAAGGTGAGGCGCTCATGACAGAGACCGCAATTGTATACAATGTTCCGCGCGGCACGGCATACCTTACAAGCCAACAGGTCATAGTTAGCGCCGTTTCGTTCGTCTACTATGTCATCCTCTTCAGAATACTAAGCCTATCACAGATAGGTCAAGTATCGATCTTGGCCATTGCGGTAGCTATCTTTGGAACTCTTACTCAGATGGCTCTTCCCGCAGCCGCAACTCGGTTTATCTCCAGAAGTCTGGGAAGTCGGGACTCGGCGAGTGCTGGAGCGGTCGCGAGGACAGTTCTCCGCCTCGTACTGGTAGTAGCAACTCCAACGCTCCTGTTGGCGAGTATCCTTTCTCCCTGGATCGGAGCATTTCTCTTCAACACGTCCGATACCAACGGGCTGTTTGTGACTGCCTTCGCCGCCAGCTTCTTTCTCGATCTCACGGCACTGTATGGTTCCTACTTTCTTGGGCTAGGTCTGTACGCGCAAGCCGTCTACCAGAACCTGCTCTACATTCCTCTAAGCCGTACGCTTGCCCTAGTCCTCGCTTACCTTGGACTCGGAGTATTGGGGGTAGTAATGGGATGGTTGCTCGGTGCAATCGCTACGCTTCTCCTCTCATGGCATCTATTCAAGGGCAGGCTGCCCTCTGGTGGCACGTTTCCAAAGCGACAGCTGTTATCGTTCAGCTTGCCCGTCTTCGCATCTGCAATCGTTGTTCTCTTTCAGAGCTGGGGAGACATCGCACTCCTGCAGACGCTAGTCGGTCAGCTCCAAGTTACGGGCGCCTATTACTTGACAGTCTCCAGCGTAGCTTTCCTCTCTATCCTATGGGGTCCAGTAAGCAGCGCTCTCTATCCAGCTCTCTCGGCAAGTTTCTCAAGTCAAGGCCCAAGAGCCGTCTCGGAGAGACTGTCAGTAGCATTTCGACTGGTAAACATCACAGTCCTTCCACTGGGAGTGGCTTTAGCGGCTGTGGCTCCTACAGCCTTGGAAATCGTCTACGGGCCATCCTTAGCAAGCCAAGCACTTCCGTTCGCCATTCTAGCAATGACAGTTGTCCTCACGGCGCAAGGGGCGATCCTAGTCGCCGCGCTTCAAGCTGTGGGAAGGACCAAACCTCTTCTCAAGGTCTACTTGGTGGCGACTATTCTCGACCTCGGAGCGGTAGCTCTTCTTGCGAAGACCCTAGGTACTACTGCAGGAGCTATCGGTCGCGTGATCCTCGGTCTCAGCGTTTTTCTCCTCGCATACCGCTCTCTGCGTCTCGCATTGGGTGTGCCTGTCGGTCATGGCTTCTTCAAGGCGGTTCTACTTGCTATAGGAACCAGCATCCCACTATTAGTAACGGATCAGGTACTGACCCAACAGCTGATGCTCAGGCCACTTCTTCGACTTCCGATGATCCTAAGTGTGTTTGTGGCCAGCTTTCTGATTATAAGCAGGACTCTTTCGATCTTCGAAGCGACAGATTTCGCGCTACTAAAAAGCGCTCTTCCAACCATCGCACACAGGTATGTTGGATTTATTCAACGATTACTTGTTCGAAAAGAAGGACTCTGACCCAACAGACAATCATTTGGGCATCTCGCTGCTGTCTCTACTCTTCTCTTGCTTGCTGGTCAATTCCTTCAACCATCTCACATCAGCGGTCTGTAGGTTACAAAGGTCGCGGCTTAGTGTGGCAAGGGTTTGGCGCCCCAGTTCTTGTGGTATGAGTAGCTCGTGGGCCGACTATGATTCTGCCTGAGGGGAGAGTCGCTACGTATTGCCATCCACCGGAAAGGTGGGACTCGAGCTCCCATTCAGTGATGACTCGTTGACTCCCGTCTTGGGGCGAGGCACATCGTTGTCATCTCCGTTGGATACATGAGTGGAGGGAATCGCTTGGACGCTCCTGATTGGAACCTCTGTTGAGGTGACGGTCAGGAATCTTTCAGCTTTGGCATATTTCCGCCGAACATAGTCAGCGTCGAAGTTGTCAAAGGGAGCCTCTAACGAGATCCTGGGACTCGCTAACAAGAACCGGTAGTCGGCCTTCGGTGATTCATTACGGACCGGTCCCTATTCCTTGGATCTAGTCAGAAACCGTCGGTTAACCGTTTTAGGACGTGTCTGGTCCCATGATTCGGGGTTTGGGTTGCCGAAGCCTCATCAGTACGAAGCCGTCAGGAACTGGTTGGTCGGTTTCAAGAGTTCAACGTACCGGATGTATCTCCGCTACATCAAAGAGTTCTGCGAATTCTCGAAACTTGACCCGGACCAGCTCG
>WNGK01002891.1_pt1 | contig 18616 bp, 14 predicted proteins | sample 5400601 | NCBI WGS metagenome assembly WNGK01 (sample SAMN13153376, study PRJNA577476) | soil metagenome | isolation source: 60 cm soil or saprolite under Garry oak tree replicate 1 | place: USA:California | collected 2016-06-15
TGTCGCCACAGCCGCTCCAAGTCGAGTACGATCTCCATGCCGCGAGATGGCTCTCATGAAGGTAACCCAACAAGCTGAGCCATCTCGGGCCCCTTTTCATGATTCCTGGTGTCGAGAGACATGGAGAACTACATATTGCGACAACGTTTCGGCTAAGCATGTAGTCGCGGGCTTTAGCCCGCGTTCGCATCTCAGCGCCGCCCGCTCAAGTAAACCTTGCCGGTCTTCTCCGTACAGCCGCCTTCGGGCATCGTGGTGCCGCAACCGATTAGAGTTCCCCCGGTGAGTGTCATGGCCCCAAAATTTCGACCGTCCCTCAGCGGCATGAGACTGACCGTCAGGATGGTGCCATACGGGAAACTCGCCACGGTAATGCCCGCACTGGCGAGGGACTTTGCCGAACCTGTCTCCACACCCCAGACAACGGGTTTGCCATTCGCATCTAACTCAGGCTTGCCATCGAGTCCCAGAACCTCAAACAGGAGCTGGGCGTGGTTGGCTCCAAGGACAAATCGAGTCAGCTTTCCCGTCAAGGTTTTCGTTTTCGTCTGGTCATACATCGCGAAAGAATGGTGGGCCAGGGCCGGCGTGGCCATGACACCTATAGACATGATCCCGGCGAGTCCTGCAGCCAGCCAGGCTTTCATCGGCAGTGTCTTCATCGCTTGCTCTCCTTACCCCGTCGTCACCGGTCAGGGTGTTTCCAGCCTTGCTCGAAATGCTCCTCCCAATTCTGCGCCCAGGGCCGGCCGAAGTAATCGATGTACCCGTCATCGGTGGGAATGAGCTGTGTCGGTCGGCCGTCTGGACCGTTGACGATCGTGCTCTGGACGCGGCACTCAATGAACGTGTATCTCGCTTCCGGATCGTCCGGGCGCGTCTGGCGAATCCAGGGGGTTAAAATATGCAGTGGCCGAGCGAAGGCCTCCGGATCGTAGAATGTCGCATCGACGGTGATCCCATTCCCATTCGCGTCAGGCGTGAAGACTTCCACGACCTCCAGAGAATTGCTGTACTCAAACATCGAATGCGACATCGTCCACCCTATGACATTGGCTGTCCAGGCGACGAGGGTATTACCGTTCCAGAATCCGATGGTCTCGCCATACCATTGCGGAACCTTTTGCACGTGCTTCCGGCCGATGAGGACCCTGCGGAGAAAGTTGTCAGCGACACCGCTCAGGAACTGGACCTGATATGGCGTGACCATGACCTCGATGTCATTGAGAGCGGCCTCCGCCCACCATCGCATTAATCCTTCCGGATAGCAGAAGGCGGCATTCCACTGGGGTGAATTGTCTACGACTTCGTGGTAGTTGCTCTGAGTCATGCGCTCCCGATACTCCGGGGTCAGGAGCGATATCATGGTGGCGGTCTGCAGATCACGACCGTAAGTCCACTGGTCGTCTCTTCCTCCTCGGCGATACAGCCCATCCCAGTTGGGCAACGTCTCCCGCGTGTGCACTGTGGGGCCCCCTGCCGCTTTGGCCCTGTTCAGCAACGCATTGTAATGTTCCTCAGCGGTCTTGAAGGGGTAGGGGCTCACAATGCCGGCAACGTCGCGGTCGAGCCGGCAGTCGCCCCATTCGCCAACCCTTTGGTCCGGCCACATATCGGTCAACTGACGCGGAGTATTGCACCGGGTGTATCGCGGGTCCGTCCAATACTGTCGATCGAAATAGAAGTTCTTGGAAGTGAACAGGTCCACCGGCAGCGGCTGTATTCCCGGTGGTGGCGGCGGAACCCTGGCGGCCTGCGCCTTGGCTTGCTGCGCATTGGCCACCGTCGCCAGCGATATCCCTGTTAAAAGTAGAGCAAGCAGGGCGATGGAGGATGCTGTCGTGCGTGCCACATCCATGGAAACTCCCTCCCTTTTATAGATGATTATTATTAAACCAACTTCCGCGTCAGGGCAGGGTATCAGGTCATCTTGCAGTGGTCAAACTCGTGAATGCATTCGGTCCACAGAGGCGATTGTGAACGGCAACGACAATACTGGAGATTACGCCTTCGCTGACCGGTGGGGGGACAATGCCTGGATCCGGTGCTATGACTGGCCGAATGATCGGCTGTTGGAGTTGTTCGCGGACATCCATCATCCATCCGAACCCGCGAAATACGTAGGAAAGGAGCGTCCGATCCACTTCGTCAATTCCAAGCACCTCCTGCACGATCCAATTACCGAAATCTGTATTCGGCGCGATTCGTAACCGGCCACTACGGCCGGGTTTCTCGATTCCTTCAACGAACGCGAGCTGATACATCCGCTGAACAATTGTGACGCGCTTCATTCGGGTTTCGGAAACTTCCAGCCTGCCTGCATCAATGGCTTCGAATAACGGAGACAGATAGATAGCGGGGCGAGGGTCGAGCTCAATGCGGTTGGTCCTACCCGCAGCCGCGATTTCTGGATGGCCGAAAGTGGGCAGATTGCCCTCGACGGCCCGCTGCCGGATGAGTTCGTCCCGGCGGCCAGGCCGTGCGTGTTCCAGCCTCCGAACAAGTTCCGTCAGATCGGTGATAGCGCCGAAATGCCGCGCACAGTCGAGAGCCATTTGGCTGGCGGTGAATAGATCCGAACAGGATTTCGTATGGAGGGCCGCAAAATATCTCGCAACCATGTTTGACCCGGCCGAACCGTGGTGAATCTGAATCGTGCCGAGAGTCTGCAGAATGCCGGCCTCAGTCGAGTTTACAGTTCGGCGTAACAGCAGGCTGAATATGGCTCGAAATGGATCACCCTGTGGCGCTGATTCTAAAAATAGTGTCGTCTGTCGAAGCAGCATGCCAGCGCTCGCATCAGGCCGGCGACTCAAAAGAAAGCGCATGTACGATGAGCACGCACCCACAGCCGCGTTTTCCAAATGAACCCGGATAAGGTCCCGGAGCAGGTCTGCAGTTGGTCGCGAAGGATTCACCGGCTGTAAATCGTTCGCCGCTTTTCGAATCGATGCCATATATTGCATCGATGCATCAGCCGGGGCATTAGGAAAGGCTTTCATGAACTTTGCAAGCGGCGGAAGGACGCGCTTCACGGCTGGATTGAACGCTTGCGAGAGCAACAGCCCAAACGATCTCGGTTCGCCGGCTTTAGCGAAGCGCCCGAAAAGTCCAACGAAAATCACCCGAATGGCGTCTGCCGAACCTGTGACGATATCCTCTTCTAAAAGACACCCGCGCAGTCCGAATGATCGGATGTTCAACTCCAGAGGAACTCCGTTACACGTGATCGGTTGGTGATAGCGTACGGGGTTTGCCAGCACTCCGGTCGAGGGAGGCATGCTCGCAAACAGCTGCAAGGCCGCCGCGATTTCCGAATCGCTCGTTTTTGCGATCGCTTTGCTGACGGGATTATATTCAGGAGCTGCGGGCAATTCCGACAAGAAGTGCGGCAATCTCTGGGGCACGCCTTCGATTCCTCCGCCTACCTTATAACGCCGGTCCATTCATTGACAGACTTAATTGTTGCAATCATAAGCATTGATGAAATAAATAGTCGAAAGGCGATGCGTGCGTTCCGATACAAACAAAATCGATTGCAGCAACTGAAAGGATTTTGCTCCGTGGTCGAGACCCGGAGTGTCTCGAAGGCGGCGAACCGGTTGAGTCTCACCCAGCCGACAGTATCATTGCAGGTGCAATCGCTGGAGCGTGATTTGCGTACAACCTTGTTCGAAAGACACGGCCCGAAAATCGAACTCACTTTCGAGGGCGAACTTTTGTATGAACTCGCCCGGCCTCTGGTTGAAGGGTTCACAGCGCTGGATCAAAACTTCGAAGACCGCCGGAATAATGTCGAGCAGGGCAGGCTCGCGATCGCGGCCGGAGAATCGACCATCCATTACGTACTACCACGCGCCGTGCAGCGGTTTTCGTCCGAGCATCCGAAAATCTCTCTCGCATTAAACAACGTCACAGGTCAGCAAGGTTTGCAACAGTTGCGCGATCGGCTGGTGGATTTTTGCGTAGGTCCAATTCTGGACACACCTGCAGACATTGTGTTCGAACCCGTGGTCGCTTTTGATCCGGTGCTGATCACCGCGCTCGGGCATCCGCTTTCCAAGCTACGGAAGGTTTCGTTGCGCCACATCAGCCAATATCCGCTGATACTGCCTCCACGCCACCTCAGCACCTGGAGGCAGGTGGAAATGGTGTTTCTGCAACACCGCCTGCCTTACGAGGTCCGGCTCGAAATGGGCGGGTGGGAAGTCATAAAACGTTACGTCGAACTCGGTATGGGAATCTCAATCGTCATGAATGTCTGCCTCACCGGACGCGAACGCCTTGAGGTGATCTCTGCAAACAAATACTTTCCCAAACGCGTCTACGGAATCGTCCAACTCAAAAGCCGGGCACTTTCACCCCAAGCTCGAGACTTCATCGCGACATTCAAGCAGATCGTATCCGCGTCTGTTCGATGAAGGCATTTCTGAAACCGGACGTGCCCCAGAACGTGCTGCACTCGCCGGTGATCTGCGTGTCGTGGCCGAGGTGTCAGGCGAAGTCGTAGGGCGAAGAACTGCGGGCGCGGTCCACCTCCCAGCGAGGCAAGAACATCGTAGCTCTCGTGGCCGGGCAGGAAGACGCCGCCGGGTTCGTCCCCGTTCGGAGCGGAACGTGGAATTCTTGGTGAGTTTTACCTGAGATTCTTTACACTTAAGAGTGCTTGCAGATTAGTGCAGCAGGCGCCGCTCCGCGTCAAAGGACTTGTCGTTACGGTTTGCTATGAGCGAATCAAGAGTTGTGGTTGTCATGCCCGCGTTCAATGCCGCTCGCACCCTGGAGGTGACATATGGGTTGTCCATCTTTGCGTTGTTGTTCAAGTCCTCCCTTCACAAGGTCGGATTGGCGAGACAAACGCAGTTTCAAAGTCTAAGGGACCGCTACGAGGAAGAGCCCAGCGCTCCAGGCCATGCGTCCAAGACTTGACGACGAACGAAAACTCTTCCTGCTTCTGATCGCAGTTTTCTCGGCCGTTGCAATTCTCACTTACTTTCCCATCCTGAAAGGGAAGATTCCTTTCCCGGCAGAGATGGTCACGGGTTTCCCGCCCTGGGAATCTGTTCCGGCCAGAATGGTTATTACTCCAGGTCAAGCCGAATACGGGGACGCTGCAACTCTCTTCTATCCGTGGCGTTATTTCCAGGGAACCGCCCTTCGGAATGGAGAACTGCCGCTGTGGAACCCCCAAATTCTCTCGGGAAGTCCTTTTCTCGGGGATACCGAGTCCGCACTGTTTTACCCAATCAATGCCGTTTTTTACGTTTTGCCGTTGCCGATTGCATGGACGCTGAAACTGGTCCTGAACGTCATTCTGGCCGGTACACTGACGGCGCTGTTTGTGAGGGCTATCGGTGGCAGCCTGCCAGGAGCCATTTCGGCCGGCATTGTATTTGCTCTTGCCGGCAACATGACGACCTGGCAATCGAGCATGATCACCGACGCGGCGCTTTGGTTGCCACTGATCTGCCTGGCCGTTCACCGCTTGTGTTTTGTCAGACCCGGCGCGGCGGCTTTCGCGCTAACTGCGATGGCGTTCGCGGCTCCGGTCCTTGCGGGTCATCCTGAGATGGCGGCGCATCTCACCGTTGCCGGCATCGGCTATGCCTTTTGGCAAAGCTTTGCTTCCGGTCGCGGCATGGCTGCAGCCTTTGGGCGTTTGAGCGTCTTCGCAGCGGCCGGTTTGCTTGCAATCGGAATTGCCTCGATCCAAATAATGCCAACCCTGGAGTGGTTGGGTCAGATCAACCATACGCTGGATTTCAATTGGGGTACGTTGAAGGCCCGCGAAGTGTTGTCCTTCTTTTCACGTGATATCGCCACGAATCCGAATTCGAGTGGGCTGTTGGTGCCGGAAAGCGCAGCCTACGCGGGTGGGCTCACATTGCTCCTGGCTCCCCTGGCTTTATTGCACCGCAATAGACGTCAGGCAATCTTTTTCCTGATATTGATCGTGGCCGCTCTCCAAATTGTCTTTGGCGGGCCCGCTCACTGGCTGATGGACCAGACGCCTGTGATGAGCGGTCTGAAGAACTGGCGTTTTTTAATCGTCATCGATTTCAGTCTGGCGGTCCTCGCAGGGTTGGGAATCTCAGCACTCTCCGAATACCAACTGAGCCAGAGGCAGGCACGCCGATATATCTGGGTGGCAACGACCCTGTCTTTTGCGGTTGTTTTTGCGGGAATTTGGGTTCTGCGGAACTCCAGGCACTCGGATGTGCACTGGCTTCAGAGCCCGAGGTCGTCAGCCGTCTTTCTGGGAATCGGCTACTGCCTTGTCATGGGGAGGACACTGGATTGGCTTCGGCCTAAAGCGTTCGCCATAGCCGCCCTGGGACTCACTTCCGTCGATCTGATCACATACGCGCATGGGTACTTTCCGTTTGTTTCTCCTCATCAGATCTATCCGGACGCCCCGCTCATCACCTTTCTCAAGAATCACAATCCCTCGAAAACGCGTATCGTCAATTTGGATGCCACTTACGGACCAAACGTTGAAATGATGTATGGCCTCAGCGCGGTCGGAGGATGGGACCTGGGGTTACGTTTGATAAAAAGATTCCTGGAAGGTATCAGCGAACCTACGCTGGATGACCTCCATATGACTGCATTGAAGGTCGTAGCCTTCAATGACCGCAGATTGGATCTGCTGAATGCGAAGTATTTTGTCACTAACACGTACAACGAAAGTTATGACACGCTCGCGAAGCGCCCGGACCGTTTTTCATTGGTGTACACGGGAGGATCGGTCCAGGCGTTTGAAAATCGATTCGCACTTCCGCGAGCGTTTTTCGTGCCTGTATCCGAACACGCCATTGAAATCTTACCTGATGAAGACGCTCAACTCACACGCGTGAAAGATCCCACCTTCGATCCGGAGCGCGCGGTAATTCTCACACAAATGCCGCCAGCCCTGGCTGATCTCAGCGAACGCGCGCCGGACGGCGATGAAGGAGCGGGGATCGAGTGGACGCACACCTCTCCGAACCACATTGAACTCCGGGTTACAACAAAGAAACCCGGGGTGCTTGTGCTGTCCCAAATCTTTTACCCCGGTTGGCAGGTGCTCGTCGATCAAGTTGAAACTCCGATTCTGCGCACAGACTATGCGCTTACAGGAGTGGCCCTGAAGGAAGGATCGCAGATCGTGAAATTTGTCTACCGGCCTGCAAGCTTCAGAACGGGAAGCGCCTTGACTGTAGCCTCCATCTCGATCCTGATCGTGGTTCTGGCCAGAGCTGGTAGAAAAGGCCGGACAACGCGCTGAAGGTGACCTTGTCCTTGACCAGGAGCGGAAACATTTCGTCCATGCGCTTACTGACGAAGGGGCGAAGGCGTGCCGCCCTTGTCAGGTGCCTCTGATTTCGCCTATGCTCTCGTCGGAAGTCTGTTTTCTACAAGTTTCCTACTGACGCATTAGAGAGGATGCGCGTTGGCTTTATCCGTGGCAAGAAACTGAGGAAATCCGTTCAGGTCCATTCAAGAAGAGTACCCATGGCTACGAACTCGATCGCTTTGGAAGATGAGGGGCTCAAGCTTACCGATGTGCGGCGTCGCCTCCGGGCGATCTTCATCGGATCCGTCGGCAATCTCGTCGAGTGGTACGATTTTTATGCCTACGCGGCCTTTGCGCTCTATTTTGCCGGCTCGTTTTTTCCGGGCAATGATCCGGTCGTACAGCAGCTGAACGCGGCGGTGCTGTTTTCGATCGGCTTCATCGTGCGGCCAATCGGCGGCTGGTTGTTCGGCCATCTCGCCGACCACTACGGCCGGCGCAACGCCCTCATGCTGTCCGTGCTGCTGATGTGCTTTGGCTCATTGATGATCGCCGTTACGCCCACGTACAGGTCGATCGGCGTCGCGGCGCCGGCGCTGCTGGGTCTTGCGCGGATCATCCAGGGCTTGAGCCTCGGCGGGGAGTACGGCGCCAGCGCCACCTATCTCACCGAGGTTGCCGACGAGAAGCACCGCGGCTTCTATTCAAGCTTCCAGTACGTGACCCTGATTGGGGGACAGCTTTGCGCCATTCTGGTCCTGCTTCTCCTGCAGCAAGTATTCCTCACCGCGGATCAGCTGAAGGCGTGGGGCTGGCGCATTCCGTTCATCATCGGCGCCATGCTGGCCATCATCGCACTGGTGATGCGGCGCGAGTTGCACGAGACGGATGCCTTCATCGAAGCCAAGAAGGCGCCGCGGCGCGAAAGCTCGCTCAGAGCCCTCTTGAACTACCCGCGCGAGGTTTTGCTGGTCGTCGGCCTCACCATGGGCGGCACCACGGCCTTCTACACGTACACGACCTACATGCAGAAATTCCTGAAGCTGTCGGTCGGCCTGAACGATATCCAGACGACGCTGGTGACTGGCGGATCGCTCATTTTCGCTCTATGCCTGCAACCAACTTACGGAGCGCTTTCGGACAAGATCGGTCGCAAATGGCTGCTAATCTGGTTCGGAACAATGGGAACTATTTTTACGATCCCGCTGCTCCATTCACTGGAAGCAACGAAGAGCGCGCTTGCTGCCTTCCTTCTGATCGCGGCCGCATGGCTGATCGTGGCGGGCTACACGTCAATCAACGCTGTGGTGAAGGCAGAACTGTTCCCCACCAATGTTCGCGCCACAGGTGTCGGCCTGCCCTACGCTGTGACCGTTTCACTCTTTGGCGGAACAGCGGAGTCGATAGCACTCTGGTTCAAGTCGATCGGCCACGAGACGTGGTTCTACGTCTACCTCACCGCTGTCATCGCGACTTCACTCATTGTCTATGTAACTATGCGCGACACCAAACATCACTCCGCGATGGGCCGGCACGAGTAATGGAATCATTTCATCAGGCCGCTCGAACGAAGCTCTGACCACGATCGAATCGAGATTCTCGCGAGGGCTCCAGAAGCAGCTTGATCTGCGGTATTTCGGAGATTAGTGACCTGTCCCAGCGGACCCTTTCTTAAGCGTTGAGGCGTGTGGCGTCCAGTCGAGTGTTTGGAGTTTGGAATGTCCGGCAATGAGTTCGAAATCGGCGTCGCAATGCACAAGCGTCGCTTCATGAACGATAGCCACGATTGAAATAAAGCAGTCACTGGCACTCGCAGAGATGCCTTCCTTCCGAAGACTGGTAGCGAGCTTCCATGCCTCATTCCATTTCTCGGCTGGAAACGGCAATCGGTGGAGCGGCTCCATTTTTCGGATCAAGCTGTCCGCGCTCTCACTCGTGCGGATGCCAACCATCAGCTCAAGCAAGATCCATTCCGTAATCGCGGCGTTGCCACCGACGATCATCGGTTTCAGCAACTGTTGAATGCGCGCTATGCCTGGACGCCGCAGGACGTGTATCCAAACCGACGTGTCAACGAGATGCATTTCGAGTCCGCTTGCGGCGCATCCGGCGCAGCTTTTCTGGAGTCATATCGATGTCGAAGGTTCCCAATGAATCGGCGAGTTCTTCGAGCGCTCGTTGGCGCACGACCCTCCGCAAACTTTCTTCGACAGTGTCTTTGATCGTGTCCTTCCCCAGTATGCGCCGGGCTCGCTCGAGTAGGTGTTCATCCATCTCAACCGTGGTTTTCAATATATCCTCCTCGATGAAAGTATATATCTAATTGTGAAAACGCAGATATATCGCGGCTTGGGGAGAACCGCTGACGCCATTCTGGCTGACGTCATTCGGGCCCGGTAACTTGCAGTAGACGGCGTTGTGTTCTATAAGAACAGAAACTGGATCGCTGCTTTCCACGCCGCCGCCGACTTTTTGGACCGGCGTCTGATTATGAGAAATTGAAATTCATATCCGTGCGTCGAGCCGGCGGACAGCCGCAATCGCGTGAGCGATCGCGCGCTATCACTTCTTGATGTGTTTCTCCAGCATCTGCCGGCGGACGACGGCACCGTAGACGTTCCCCTCGGCGTCCACTCCGATGCCCTCGGCCCCGCTGTGATCGATGGTGGTCGATTCCATGTCTTCGATGAAGTATTTGACCGACCCGTCTTTGGCGCTTCCGATGCGGATGCCTTTCTTCCAACCGGGTTGATCCGGTCCCCACGATTCGGAGTCCGCCACGTACATGGTGTCGTCCTTGGTAATGAGGATTCCGCTCGGCCGCCCGAACTGGTACCACGTGCTAAGGTAGCGCCCGTCCTGGTCGAAGATCTGGATGCGATTATTCGATCGGTCGCCCACGAAAAGCCGCCCTCGGGAATCCAGGGCGATCGTGTGAGGGGAGTTAAACTCGCCGGGCCCTGATCCGCTCTTTCCCCACGACTTGATGAACTTCCCATCCTTGGAGAACTTCGAGACGCGGTCATTTCCTTTAGTTCCGCCGGAGTGTCCCTCCGTTATGAAAATGTCGCCGTTGGGAGCGATCGCCACATCGGTGGGCTCGTCGAACAATCCAGGCTCTGCGCTGGCGACGCCCGCCTTTCCGAGCGTCATCAGTACCTTTCCATCCGGACTGAACTTGAACGCCTGATAACCTTTCCCGCCTTGTATCTGCGCGTCGGTCACCCAGAGATTCCCCTGCGCGTCCAGCGTGGCGCCGTGCGGAAACACGAACATGCCCTCGCCCCAGCTCTTGAGAAGCTTGCCGGATTTATCGAATTTCAAAATCGGTGGCTCGGTTCGTCCGGCACACGAGTTTCCGGAGCATCGATGGATGACGTAGATACTGCCATCAGGCGCAGCTTCCACGGCGGTCACCGCCGCCCAGGGTGCGCTGCCAGGAGGGTGTGCCCAATCCCGGACGGTGCGGAATGGGTTCGGCAGGTCGTTGATGGGTTTAACGCCGGTCTGGGAGTACAAACTCCCTCCGAACACCACAACAAACATCGCGGTCATCACCGTGACTTTCACTTGGTTTGCTTGCAGCATCGTAGTCCCTCCTTTACGTACGGATCGCGTGGATTCTACTACCTACTGAGCCTCGGATAATACAGTCACAAGATCGTCCGCAGAAACGCGGGCTAAAGCCCGCAACTGGAGATTCGCCATCCTGCGTGGTACCCCTCCTGCACCAGTGGTGTCCAAATTAGCCGAAATGGAGGCTCGTGTCCTTCTCCCTCTGGGAGAAGGTGGCCCGAAGGACCGGATGAGGGTGCATTTCCTGCCCTCACCCGGCGCTTCGCGCCACCCTCTCCCAAAGGGAGAGGGACATGCCCGAAACAGGTTTCCAAATAGAGAATGCCATGAAACCCGCATCAATCCTGCTTCTGGAGCGAACCGCATCTCGTAATTTGGACAAGAGTGCTCCTGCACCAGGAGGGGAATTAGCCATGCCTAACGATTGCGCAAAGCCCACCACAAAGAAATGGCCAATCTCGAGACGCGGGCTAAAGAAGCTGTGAAACAATCAAAAACGCTCCGGATGAAAATTCTCGATTCTCATCCGAAGTTCTTTTTCCCTTCTTCAATTCATTCACCTTCTAAAGCCCGCCTTCAGCAGACTGCGTCACTATTCGTATCTCAGCGCAACTGTGGGTTCGACTCCGCTGGCTCTTCGAGCGGGAATGTAGCACGCTTCGAGCGTGACCACGATCATCAGTACCGAGATGCCGATGAACGTGACCGGATCTGCGGAGCCGATGCCGTAAAGAATGACCGAAATGAAACGTGCCAGCACGAGAGCGCCGGCCAGTCCCAGCGCCAGTCCTACCCCAGTAAGAACCATTCCTTCGCCAACGACCAGTTTCAGAATGTCCGACCTCTGTCCGCCGAGTGCCATGCGCACGCCGATTTCATGCGTTCGCTGACTGACGGAATACGAGACCACGCCGTATAAACCGACGACAGCCAGCAGAGTTCCCAGCACGCCGAACGCGCCGAAAAGCATCGCGGCATATTTCGGCAACAGCAATGATGGGCCAATCCTCTCCGTCAACGTCATCAGGCCGAAGACCGGCATACTCCTATCGATCGATGACACGGTTTTGCGGATGTCTGCGAAGACAGTTCGAGTATCGCCGCCGGCACGAACGATCAGAGTTGCCATGCCTGCATAATTCTGCACCATGTTCGCGTAAACAAACGGACGGGGTTCTTCGCCGAGGGTGCGGTACTTTCCATCCTTAACCACGCCGATGATCTCGGCCCGCCGAAGCTGAGCGCCAAAGAGCGTGGTGCTGAATCGTCGCCCTACGGGATTCTCGTTGGGCCAAAATCGCCGGGCCATGGTTTCATTGATGACGACCAATTGGGAGGCCGCGTCCTGGTCTCGCTCGGAGAAATCACGGCCGGCAATGAAAGGAATGCCCACGGTTCGGAAGTACTCTGGCGAGACCATTGTCATGTCCACCAACCGGCGTTGATTTTCAGGCAATTGTTCCTCGCCTTCGAGTGTGAAAAAGCTCAAGGCGACGCTGAGGGTCAGCGGAAGGTTGGCGGTCATACTCGCCGATTCAACGCCGGGCAATGCATTCAAACGCGCGAGAAGTTCCCGGAAAAATGCGCGTCCTTTGGTTTCGCCGTAGCTGCTGAGGCGAGGAGCGATGGTTGCGACGACGACATTCCTGGGATTGAATCCAGGATCCATCGAGGTTGCATTTCGAAGGCTCCGTACAGCAAGGCCCGCGAAAATGAGTAGCACCAGAGATACCGTAACCTGGCCAACAACCAGCGCGCTGCGCAGGAGCGCACGCCCGCGGCTTCCTTTTACTGCACCCGATTCGTCCTTTAACGCGCTGTTGAGATCGAGCTTTGAAGCATGGAGCGCCGGAATCAGGCCGAAGACAATTCCGGTTGCCACGGACACTGCGAAAGTGAATGCCAGCACGCGCCAATCCAGTTGCACTCCCAGAGCAAAGTCGATAGGCAGTGGAAGCTTGATGACGTTCAGGAAGGCGGCACACCACATGGCAACGAGTAAGCCGGCGGCTCCACCCATGACTGCAAGAACGACACTCTCGGTCAGCAGCTGGCGAATAAGCCGTCGCCTGCTGCCACCCACAGACAGACGGATCGCCATTTCGCGACGCCGAGCCATGCCCCGCGCGAGCAGCAGATTTGCAAGGTTGGCGCAGGCAATCAGGAGTACAGAGCCTGACAGGGTCATCAGAAAGGCCGAACCGATATAGACGTATTTGTCGAGCGAAGGATCGACAGCAATCCTGTTTGCCGGGATGACAAGGAGCCCCCGATTCAAATTCGTATCCGGATACACTTCGGCAAGACCCCGCGCGAGCGCCGTCATGTTCGCTTTTGCCTGCTCCAGAGTCACACCGGGCTTCAGCCGGCCCACGATATCGAGATTGCGCTCCTGCCGATTCTGAAGACTGGCCGCGCCGCCATCACGTAATGTGGCGTGTTTACCGATCGGAATCCAGAATTCAGGTGAATAGGGTTTGAGAAGGCCGGTGAACCCCTCCGGGGCCACACCAACAATTGTGAAGGGAGTTGAGGAGAGGTCGATCCTCTGCCCAACGATGTTGGGATCGCTACCAAAGCGCCGTTGCCATGCCGCGTAGCTGATAACCGCGACCGGCGCGGCTGCCGGTTCGTCGTCTTCCGGATGAAATGTTCTCCCAAGACGAGCCTGCACGCCGAGCATATCGAAGAAATTGCCGGAAGCGACGTAGCCGGTTGCGACGTCGCTGTGATCGCCTTTGCCGAACACGAGGGAAGCCGTGTCGAACGCAAGCATCGACGAGAAGACGTCATTTTTGTCGCGGAGATCGACGTAGTCGGGGTAGCTGAGGTTATCCGTTTCGACAATCTCGATGTTGCTGGTATTGAAGAGACGAACAAGACTGCCAGGGTCGTTTACCGGCAGAGGCCGGAAAACGATTGCATCGACTACACTGAAGATCGTCGCGTTTGCGCCGATCCCCAACGCCAGTGTCAAAACCGCGACGATCGTGAATCCGGGCTTGTGCAACAGAACCCGGAATGCGTACCGAAGATCTTGAAGCAGGCTTCCCATAGACACCTCAGGAATCGTACATCTGGCAAGCACGAGTCCAATTATCACTGCAGGTAATCTGTTGAACTGAATGCGTCAAGAACGATCCTTGCCGAAATGCATTGTCCGGATATGGGATCACGGATCGCGTATTTGAACAATCGGGCCCAGGCCTGGAGCCCGCGACCTGAACCTCGGACGTGGCTTCAGTCCGCGATTGCTTATAGCCATTGACAATATAGCCACTATGGCTATACATTACCGGTCATGGCTTTCAACGAAGAAGATATCGATGCGCTCCTGCCGCTGCCGCCAGCGACATTTCATATTTTGATGGCGCTGGCTGACGAAGACCGGCACGGGTACGCGATCATTCAGGATATTGCTTCACGGACGGATGGCGACTTGCAAATGAGCGCAGGCACGCTATACCGGTCGATTCAGCGGATGCAGGAACAAGGTCTCATCGTTGAAACGCACGAACGGCCGGCTCCGGAAAACGACGACGAGCGGCGGCGGTACTACCGGATTACACCATTCGGATTGGCAGTCGCCCGGGCGGAATCGCGTCGACTGACACAAATGGTCAAGCTCGCTCGCGCCAGAGGAATTGCTCCGGAGAGGACGTAATGCGCCTTTACAATATTCTTCTTTATCTGTACCCGGCCTCGTTCCGCTCCGAGTACGGCACAGAGATGTGCCACGTATTCGCGGAGCGCCGGCGCATGGTTTCCGGTGCCGTTGCGCTGATTGCGCTGTGGATCGAAGCGTTGTTCGATGTTCTCGGCAATGCCGCGCGAGTTCACTGGGATATCCTGCGCCAGGATCTGCATTACAGCGCTCGGGGACTCACTCGATCGCCTGGATTTGCCCTGACCGCGATTGTCGTCACCACCCTCGGTATCGGAGCCAACACCGCAGTTTTCTCGATCACCGACCATGTATTGATCCGTTCGCTTCCTTTCGCCGATTCACACCGGCTCGTGAAGCTCTGGGAAAACGTACCGGGCTACACGCGGATGCAACTCTCGCCGCCGAACTATCGCGATTGGCAGCGCCTGAGCACATCCTTCGAATCGATGGGTGCGTTTTGGCAAACGTTCGTGAACCTCATCGGGCAGGGCGATCCAAAACGGCTCGAAGGGTCGCTGGTCTCGTCTGAGGTATTCGCAATCCTTGGTGTTGAGCCGGTTCTCGGGCGTTCCTTCACGGCAGCGTCTTCCCCGCGGCTCGCGCCATCCGCGTGGACCCGACAACCGTTATTCGGATGGATTACAACTGAAGTGTATACGTGAAGTCAGACGCAAAAAGCGAAGTCACGGAGATCACTAATGCGTGCACCCACCTTCGGGCGGTCTCCAATTTTCCGGCCCGATGAAACTCGAAAGCGATGGCTCCTCGATGCCGGGATAGTGGTGGCGGTGGCGGCCGTTCTCAAACTGCTCCTTCACTTATACGCAGGCCGCAACTACGGCTATTTTGTTGACGAACTCTACTACCTGGCGTGTGCTCAACACCTGGCCTGGGGCTATGTGGACCAACCGCCACTCATCGGATTGATCGCGAAGATCTCGCGTGTACTGTTCGGTGATTCCCTTCAGGCGATTCGCTTCTTCCCAGCGCTCGCGGGAGCCGGCAAAGTACTGCTGACGGGTCTGATCGCACGGGAGTTGGGCGGGCAGCGCTTTGCCCAGGGACTGGCGGCGCTGTCAATTCTCGTCGCACCAGGCTTTCTGGCCATCGACAACTGGCTTTCGATGAACGCATTCGAGCCATTGTTTTGGATGGGAAGTGTCTTCGTGCTCATTCGCATCATCAAGACCGGAAACCAGAAATTCTGGCTTTGGCTCGGCCTCCTGGCGGGAATGGGGCTGGAAAACAAGTACTCTATGGCGATCTTCGGCTTCGCCATCATGGCCGGCCTGCTGGTGACGCCGGAAAGGCGTTTCTTCCGCAGGCCCTGGATCTGGATCGCCGGTTTGCTCGCATTTGTGCTCTTCCTGCCGAATCTGCTTTGGAATATCCAGCACCATTTCCCATTCCTGGAACTGCAAGCAAACATCCGTCGCAGCGGACGGAATACAGATTTGCCGGCGATGGCGTTCCTGGGCGAGGAGATTCTGTCCATGCTGCCACTGAGCGCACCGATTTGGCTGGCAGGACTCTGGTATTTTTTCGTCCATCGCGAGGGAAAGCCTTTTCGCGTATTCGGCTGGGCCTGGCTGATCACGGCGGGATTGATCATGACGCTAAACCCGCGCGTGTACTACCTGTATCCCGCCTTTCCGATTCTGCTGGCCGCCGGCAGCGTGATGTGGGAGTCGTGGCTCGCTCGTCCTCGCTGGAAGTGGATCAAACCGGCGTATATCACGCTTATGGTCGTGCTCGCCGTCGTGCTGGCGCCGGCGGCAGTCCCGGTGCTGCCGGTTGAGACCTACGTCCGCTACGCGATAACCACGCACCTTCAACAGCCACGAATCGAAACGCGCAGACTCGGTCCTCTGCCGCAGTTGTATGCGGACCAGTTTGGTTGGGAGGAGATGGTGGCCACGGTGGCCCACGCCTACCACAGTTTGCCTCCAGATGTGCAAGTGAGGACCGCGATCTTCGGGCAGAACTATGGTCAGGCGGGTGCGGTCGATCTATTTGGCTCGAAGTACGGCCTCCCGAAGGCGATCAGTGGGCATCAGAGTTACTACCTTTGGGGGCCGCGTGGCTACACGGGCGAGAGCATCATCGTCATGGGCGACCGGGCGGAAGTACTTCAAAAGTTGTTTGCCGTGGTAGAGAAGGTTGCCCGAGTCGATCACCCTTACTCCATGCCCGACCAACATTTTGACGTGTTCTACTGCCGAGGATTGAAAGGGTCGTTGAACGAGTTCTGGCCGAACGTCAAGAAGTGGCAGTAGGGAGCTGCAAATCGAATCGGAGTCCAGTAGTTAAGGAATTTATCGGCCCACGGCCATCGGTATTGCAGGCACGGTTTCTTCGCTGAGTGGCCGGTCCGGGTGTATCGCGAAGGACAAAGCGGCGCCGAATAACATGAGCGCCATCGAGCCGAGGAAGGGCCAAGTCCAGTGGCCTGTCTTGTCGACGATGTAACCGAATACCACGGGCGAGACGATCGCCGCCAGTGCCGAACCCGTATTCATCATGCCGCTGGCAGTGCCCGAGTACTTGGGCGCAATGTCCATTGGGATGGCCCACATTGGCCCGATAGTGAACTCCGCGCAGAAGAAACCAGCGCTGAGCGCAAGCGCGACTAGCTTGATGTTGTCTGTGAAGAGAATCGGAATCAGGGAAACGCAGCAGAGCACCATCATAACTGCGACCAGATTCCGGCGCGCAATGTTGAGGTTCCTTGTCTTTTCGAACAGCCGGTCGCTGACGATGCCGCCCAGCATGTCGCCCACCACACCGGAGAAGAAGACGCCCGAAGCGAACAGAGCCGAGCTCTGGAGGTCGAGGTGGTACTCATTCTTGAAGAAGGACGGGATCCAACTCAGGAACAGCCACAGCGTCCAGCCATAGCAGAAATAAACGACGATGACAGGAATCATGCGAAATCCCAGACGCTTCCAGGGCACTTTCACCTCACCCTTCTTGGCAGCGTAGGGAGGAAGCGTCGCGATTTCCTCCGGCGTGATCGCCTTGTGCTGATTAGGATCGTCCCTAAAATACAAACCCCACATCAGCGCCCAGAACAAGCTGACGATGCCGACCACGATGAACGACCCGCGCCAGGAAATCGTGGCGATCAAAGTCGCCACTAGCCAGGGCGTGACGGAGTTTCCCAATCGCGAGAACGCATGCGTGATTCCCTGCGCGTAACCGCGCTTGGATTTCGGCATCCAATAGGACATCGCGCGGGTCGCGGTCGGGAAAGTAGCACCTTCGCCAAATCCCAGAACGACTCGAGCGATGAACATCATCATCAGGCCGTGGACCAGGCCTGTCATGATCGTTGCACTGGCCCAGATAATGCCGCAGATCGTAAGCGCGATCCGCGGTCCAAATTTGTCCGCCACCCAGCCGCCGCTGATCTGGAACAAAAGATAGGGATAAGCAAAGGCGGAAAAAATGAGACCCGCCTGAGTCTTGGTCAGCGGTATTTCTTTCAAAAACTCGTTGGATGCCATTGCCGTGCTGATGTTCACGCGATCAAGGTAGGTGAGAAAGTACATCAAGCAAAGCAGGCCGAGAACAATGTTGGTCGCTCTGAGCACATTAGAATGCATAGTGTCTCCAATTCGGCGAAGTGATGGGGCGGATATGATGTGCCGCTTTCTGCCGGCAATCAAGCCATTTCCTCGCTAGAAAAGAAGTTTCATCGCTAGACAGGCCTCCTCCCTCACGACCACCGTCTGATCCTTACCGCTCCGGGCTGGAGCGCAAAATTCACCACCGCCTCTTGGGAAAAAAGTTGATGACACTATACGGCTCGCCAAAAGCGAGTGTCAACGTGGCAACCTGGAGTTTGGACATTTGCGCGGGTTTTTGGAGCAAAAACTCCCCTCCTTGGCAAAGGAGGGGTGACTGCGCCCATTAAGAAAAAGTGGCGAAGCCTCCTTAGCGGGCGCGGACGGGGTGGTTCGTTCAAGCCACCGATTATTGGAAGTTGAACGAACCACCCCGTCCGCGCCAGTCAAAGGAACGGGACCATTTACTTGATGGCGCGTCCACCCCTCCTTTGCCAAGGAGGGGAGTTTTGACTCACCTGTTGCCTGCGT
>WNGK01009350.1_pt1 | contig 18609 bp, 18 predicted proteins | sample 5400601 | NCBI WGS metagenome assembly WNGK01 (sample SAMN13153376, study PRJNA577476) | soil metagenome | isolation source: 60 cm soil or saprolite under Garry oak tree replicate 1 | place: USA:California | collected 2016-06-15
AGATAACTCTGTATCACAGAGTACATGATCTGGCAAGTGCCGATTTGCGGTGGCGGCTGAAATCCCTACCTTGTGCGCCAGCCCAAAAAGCCCGAATCGATTGTCTGAGATGACCGCAGCCGAGGCCCTTATCAACGCACCGGAATTCACGGTGTCCGAACTGTCCTCCGCCCTGAAACGGACGGTGGAGGATGCCTATGGCCATGTCCGGGTGCGCGGCGAAATCTCGGGTTTCCGCGGGGCCCATTCCTCCGGGCATTGCTACTTCGCGCTGAAGGACGAGAGCGCCAAGATCGAGGCGGTGATCTGGAAGGGCGTCCACAGCCGGATGCGCTTCAAGCCGCAGGAAGGCCTGGAGGTCATCGCCACCGGCAAACTCACCACCTATCCCGGCTCGTCGAAATACCAGATCGTGATCGAGGCGATCGAGCCCGCCGGCATCGGCGCGCTGATGGCGCTGATGGAAGAGCGCAAGCGCAAGCTCGCCGCCGAGGGGCTGTTCGATGAGGCGCGCAAGCAACTTTTGCCTTGGTTGCCGGAAGTGATCGGTGTCGTCACCTCGCCGACCGGTGCGGTGATTCGCGACATCCTGCACCGGCTGGAAGACCGCTTTCCGCGCCACGTGCTGGTATGGCCGGTGCGGGTGCAGGGCGAAGGCTCGGCCGAACAGATCGCGGCGGCGATTCGCGGCTTCAACGCGCTGCCCGAGGGTGGCAAGATTCCGCGGCCGGATGTGCTGATCGTCGCGCGCGGCGGCGGTTCGCTGGAGGACCTGTGGTCGTTCAACGAGGAGATTGTGGTCCGCGCCGCCGCCGAGAGCATGATCCCGCTGATCTCGGCGGTCGGCCACGAGACCGACATCACGCTGATCGATTTCGCCGCCGACAAGCGCGCGCCGACACCGACCGCCGCCGCCGAGATGGCGGTCCCGGTGCGGGCCGAGCTGTTCGTCGAAGTTTCGACCTTCGCACGGCGGGTGATGGTTTGCTGGCAGCGCGGGCAGGAAGGCCGCCGCAACGAGCTGCGGGCCGCGGCGCGAGCGTTGCCCGCCGCCGGTGAATTGCTCGCGATCCCGCGCCAGCGGCTGGATGGCGCCGCAAGCTCGTTGCCCCGCGCCTTGAAGGCCAATACCCACGCCCACTTCCGCCGCTTCGCGCAGACCAGCGCCCGGCTCACGGTGCGGGTGCTGCGGGGCCAGGTCGCACAGGCCAAGCAACGGCTGACCGTATCAGGCGAACGGATGACGCATTCCGCCCGGTCGCTGTTACGAAACCGCAGGGATCGCTATGCCGGACTTGAGGCCAGATTGAAGGCCTCAAAACTCTCCAACGCACAGGCGCAGCGCCAGACCATCGCGCGCGACCGCGAACGCACGCAGCGCCTGGCCGAACGCGCGCGCCGCGCACTGACCATGGCCATGCAGCGCCTTGAGGCGCGTGTCGCCCACAGCGGACAATTGCTGGCGGCGCTGTCGTACCGCAGCGTTCTGGCGCGCGGCTTCGCGCTGGTGCGCGACGAGCACGGCCTCGCCGTGCACGCCGCGGCCAGCATCGGACCGGGAGCGCGGCTCGACCTGGAATTCGCCGATGGACGGGTCGGCGCCACCGCGGATGCGGATCGGCCGGCGGCCACGGGTCCAGCGAAGCCGGTGGCAAGCGAGCCAAAGAGCACCGCGCCCAAACGCACTGTCAAACCGGTCGGCCAGGGAAGCTTGTTTTAGGGAGCCGCGCCTCTTCACCTCTCCCCGCTCTTCGCGGGGAGAGGTCGGATCGCCCTTGCGATCCGGGTGAGGGGCAAGGCACTGCGCTTGTCAAAACTACGAATCTTCCGGGTCGAAAAGTCTTCTAGGCGCAATTTGCTGACCCGAGAGTCCTACGATTATGTCGGGCGCATTGCCCCGCCCCTCACCCGAAGCCTTCGGCTTCGACCTCTCCCCGCAAAGCGCGGGGAGAGGTAAGAAAGGATCGGCTACCTTGCGAGCCACTCCGCGACACGCTTTTGCGAATCGGCGCGGGCTTCCGCGTCGGTGCCGACGTGACCCTTTTCGGGCACGGTGGCATCGCCGTTTCCGCCGATCGCATGAACGGGAAGATTGGCGCGGTCGAAATCGTGATAGGCGCCGGGATAAACCACGATCCGCGCCAGCGCGCTGCGCCCGTGTGCGCCGTCGACCATCTGACGGCAGGCGGGCGGCGAACTGACGTCGTCCTTGGCGCCGATCAACAGCAGTGTCGGAACGCGGGTGCTCCATCCCAGTCCCGACGAGATGCGGCAGTCCGGATAAAACGCGATCGCCGAGCGGAAATCCGGCTCGGCACTGCGCGACGGCAGTTGCGGACGTACCGCCCACAATACCGCGCTGGCGCCGTTCGCCCATCCCATCAGGCTGATGCGATCACGTGCGATCCAGGGCTGCTGCACCAGCCACTGCCTGGAGGCCATAACGTCCACGACCCGTTCGCGACGGGCGAGCACGCGGCGCTCGTTGACGCGGCATTGCGGGCCGAGTTCGCGCGAACCGTAACTGTCCGGCAGCAAGACCGCGTTGCCTGCCTTCAGCAATAGCTCGGCCCAATCGCGATAGCGCGGCTGCACCGGTTCGGAATTGCCGGCTAGTCCGCCGCATCCGTGCAGGGCAATCACGGTGGCAAACGGGCCGTCCCCGTCGGGCTTGTAAAGCTGCGCGTGCAATATCCCGCTGCCCAGGGGGATGTCGACCTGCTCCGGGGAAGGCAACGGCGCCGCGTCCACGGCAAAAGCCACGGCGAAGGGCGTCAGGAATGTAACGGCTGACAGAAGGCGCATCACGTTTGCCGGGTCGTTATGGCGCGTCAAAAACAGCGATCCATCTGCGAGAGGCTACCATGTCAAAAAGCCGGCAATTCATCACAAATCGGTGGGTTTTACCGGCGGACAGCATGACCTATTTATGATAGATCGCATCTACGAAACATTTAGCCTGGCCCGAGCAACCGGGGGGCTGGTCGGAGAGTTCAACCGTGCTGAATAAATTCGGGCCCTCGGGCCATGGCGAAGCGCAGGTGCAATATCTGGATGGCGATTTCCGCGTGACCTCGCCGGGCACCTACGTGCGCTGCGCGGTGACCGATGCGCGGATACCGCTCGACGAGTTGAAATACTGGAGCGTCGATCTGCAGGAGGCCTACGCGATCCCGAGCGCGGTGCTGCAGCGGCATTTTCCCGGCGCATTGAAGGCCTGAGAACATAGGGTGAGCAAAGGCGCCGTGCCGATCCTGCGTGTTCATCGAAACTTTTTGTTGCGCGCCTTGAAAAGCCGATCGGTCACGAACGTTCGCAGCTTTGCGGCGTCATCGAATTCCAGCGTCACCGCGAACGGCACGATTTCCTGTGCATATGAAGCCAGGCGCCCGCCGCTGCGCAGCCGCGCCAGGTCCTTTTCCGTCGTCACCAGCGTCAGCGCGTCGGGTTTCGCCTCGGCGATCAAGGCTTCGATCTCGGCTTGCGCATAGGGATGGTGATCGGCGAAGGCGCGCTCCCGGACAATTTCGATCCCGCTGGCGCGCAGCGTCCTGAAGAACCTGAGGGGATCGCCGATCCCGGCGAAAGCCAGCACGCGTTTGCCGCGCAGCGACGCCACCGACGCATCGTCAGCCCTGAGATGGGCTGACAGCACCGGCCTGCCCTGCGCAGCGATGGCGGCGGCAACCGACGCTGCCGCGGCTCCGTCGCCGACGACGATCAGCGCGTCAGTGCGGACAAGTTGCGGCGGCAGCGGCGCGCGCAAGGGACCGGCGGGAAACACAAGGCCGTTGCCGAGGCCGCGGTCGCCGTCGATCACGATCAGCGAGGCATCCTTGGCGATCGCGGGATTCTGAAAGCCGTCGTCCATCAGGATCACGCTGGCGCCCTGCGACCGCGCCAACGCGACGCCACCGATGCGATCGCGCGCGACGACCACCGGGACCGTGCGCGCCATCATCAGCGGCTCGTCACCGATATCTGCGGCCGCGTGTCTGTCGGGATCGACCTTGACCGGCCCGTGCAGCCGTCCACCATAGCCGCGGCTGAGCACGACCGGCGTCTCGCCGAGATCGCGCAGCATCCTGGTAAGGGCCAGCACCATCGGCGTCTTGCCGGCGCCGCCGACATGATAGTTGCCGACGCAAAGCACGGGGATGCCGGCATCGAAACCCTCGCGCTGCAATCGCCGCGCCGCCACCGCGCCGTAGAGCGCGCCGAGCGGCAATAGTAACAGCGATACAAACGACGATGGCCGGTGCCAGAAGCCCGGCTCACGCATTGGCGACCCCCGTCTCGAGTCGCAATTGCAGCAGATAAGGCTCGAGCGCGGCCATTGTGCGGTCGAGCGCGCCGCCGAGCTGTTCGACCACGCGCTCGGCGGCGCTGACCGACAATTCGCGCGCCGCAGGATCGGCCAGCAACCGGCGGAGCTGCTTCACCAGCGCTTCCTGCGTGTCAGCGCGGCCGGCGCCGCCGGAGCGATCGAGCGCCTCGTAGACGTCGGTGAAATTGAAGACGTGGGGGCCATGAACGATCGACGCGCCAAGCTTGATCGCTTCGATGGGATTCTGCCCGCCACGAGGAACCAGCGAGCCTCCCATGAACACGATCGGCGCCAGCCGATAGAACAATCCCAGTTCACCCATGGTATCCGCGACATAAATGTCCGTCGTCGCCGTGGGCAACTCCTCGCGCGAGCGCAACGCCACATGCAGGCCGGAAGCCGTGATGGTGCGCCCGACAGCTTCGCCACGATCGGGATGCCGCGGCACGATCACGCTCAGCAGTGACGGAAATAATCCCGCAAGCGTCCGGTGCGCCTCAAGCAGAATTTCCTCCTCGCCGGGATGGGTCGACGCCGCGACAATGATCGGGCGGCCGCGCGTCACCGACATCAAGCGCTCCAGCTTGGCGGCGTCGGCCGGGGGTGCTGGAACATCCAGCTTCAAATTTCCCGTGGCCATCACGTTGCGGCAGCCAAGCGCCGCAAAGCGCTCCGCGTCGACCTGCGACTGGGCGAGGCAGATCTCGAACCGGCCAAGCAATGCCGAAATCGTGCCGCTGATCCTGCGCCAGCGCGGGAACGAGCGATGCGACATCCGGCCGTTGATCAGCACCAGCGGCAGCCGCCGTGCCGCGCTCGCCAGGATGAGATTGGGCCACAAATCGGACTCGATGAACAATGCAAGGCCCGGCCGCCAGTGATCGAGAAAGCGCGCGACATAGCGCGGGGAGTCATAGGGCACATATTGATGGATGACATCGGCGGGAAAACGCCTGGCGGCGATCGCCGCCGAGGTCACCGTGCCCGAGGTCAGCAGGATGCCCAGATTCAGCGCGCGCAGCCGCTCGATCAAGGCCGCCGCGGCCAGCACTTCACCGACACTGGCGCCGTGAATCCAGACCAGCGGTCCGGGCGGCCGGATATCCCTGCTCAAGCCGCGGCGCTCGCCGATGCGGGCGGGATCCTCCTTGCCCTGTTTCAGGCGCCGCTTGATCAGCACCGGCGCCAGCAGGATCACGGCGGAGGACAGCCCCCGGTAGACCCGCAGCGTCATCGGCAAGGAGTTAGCCATGACCCGCCTGTTCCGGACGGCCGACCTGCGCATAAGCACGACGAGTCGCTTCGTTCAGGGTTGCTTCCAGTTGTGCGCGCAGTTTTTCCATGGTTTCGGCATCGGCGTCCGGCGGCACACTGATCGGTTCGATTCCCACCAATGCGCCGCGACCGAACGGCAAATTGATGGTGGTGCGGTCCCAATTGTTCAGGCGCATGAAACGGCTGGTCGCCATTGCGAACGGCATGATCGGCCGTCCGGATTCGCGCGCCAGCATGATGATACCAAGACCCGCGACCCGCGACCGCTTCGGCACGTCGGCGGTCAGCGCCACGTTATAGTTTTCCGCCAGCGCGCGCACCATTTCCTTGAACGCGCCGACGCCGCCCTTGCGGTGAAACGCCGAGCCGTGGTCGCCGGAGCCGCGGATGGTGCCGATACCAAGCCGCTCGGCGGCGATGGCGTTGAATTCGCCGTCGCGATGCCGCGAGATCAGCACCTTGGCGCGATGGCTCGCCTTGGTCTTGATAAACGGCGTCATGAAATGCTGGCCATGCCAGAACGCGAAAATCGCCGGCATCTCCGGCTCGACGATTCCGTAGACGCCGGGCGGATCGAAACTGAATTTGTTGGTCAGCCAGACCAGCCGCAGATACTCGGCCGCGAGGAAACCCACAGCGCGCTGAAGCCAGCTGCTGCGCAGCACATTACGGAGCAGCTTTTTCAACGGGCGGGCTTCGTGTCTTGACCTGGATCGAGCAGCCGGTGGAGGTGGACGACGAAATAACGCATGTGGGCGTTGTCGACCGTCTGCTGCGCCTTTGCTTTCCAGGCGGCGTGAGCGCTCGCGTAATTGGGGAACACGCCGACGATTTCCACCTGATCGAGATCCTTGAACGTCGTGTGCTCGAGATCCGTCAGCTCGCCGCCGATGACGAGATGGAGCAATTGCTGCGGGGCACTATCTGGCATGGTTCTTTCGTCCTAAGGCGCTGCCCGGCCGGCAGGATTCCCGACGCCTAGAGCGGGATGACTTTGCTTCGTATAGTCATCCCGATCTATCTTTTTGTTTGAGCATGATCTTTTCGGAAAACCGGTACCCACTTTTCCGGATCATGCTCTAACGGGAGCGCTCAGGGCAGCGGCCGGTTTCGGAAATGCTCGACAATGCTTGCATGCCGATCGCGTCCCGCTGCCACCAGCACCCCGTGCGTCACCTCCCGGCGATTGTAGAGGATCGCGTCCCCCGAGAGCGCGGTCATGTTACCATTCGCTTCCTGCACGATCAAATTGGCCGCGGCAAGGTCCCAGTCGCGGCTTTGGCCACCCGCAAAAGCTGCATCGAGACTGCCCTGCGCGACCCGGCACAGCCGGAGCGCCAGCGACCCGATTCTGGGATGAAGGATAATTTCTCCTGATTGCCGGCTGAGCCGTTCGACCAGGGGCTTCGGACCGGCGACACGGGAAAAATCCAATTCGGTACCGGATGCTGCGAGAACAGGCACCGCGTTACGCACCGCGCCCTGCCCGCGCATGGCAAAGAAGAATTCATCGCTGGCCGGCGCGAACACCGCCGCCAGCAAGGCCGATCCGTTCTCGACCAGCGCCACGCTGACGCACCAGTCTTCGCGGCCGGCCAGGTAACCGCGGGTGCCGTCGATCGGATCGACAATCCAGACCAGCCGTTTCTCAAGACGCGCCTCGTCGTCAACGCTTTCTTCCGACAGCCAGCCATAGTCCGGGGTGGCGGACCGCAGCCGGCTCTCGAGCAGGTCGTTGACCCTGATATCGGCTTCGGACACCGGCGAGGATGCGCCTTTGGTCCAGTTTTTCAGCTCGGTACCGAACAGTGACAGCGCCAGCGCGCCGGCCTCGCGCACGGTATCGGTCAGCAACGCGGCGTCGCGCGTCAGGATATCGCGCGCCGGAATCCTTTGATGAACGCTGTCGACGCTAACGTCCGCCAACCGTCAAACCCTCGATGCGCAGCGTCGGAGCATTGACGCCATAGCGGAATTCCAGATCGTTGGCTGGCGCCAGCGACTTGAAGATTTCGAACAGATGACCTGCGATCGTCACCTCGCTCACCGCATAGGTGATCTCGCCGTTCTCGATCCAGAAGCCGGATGCGCCGCGGCTATAGTCGCCGGTCACGCCATTGACGCCGGAGCCGATCAGGTCGGTGACATAAAATCCCTGGGCGATGTCGGATATCAGTTCGGCCGGCGTAGGCTCGCCTGCCTCGAGATGAAGATTGTACGATCCCGGCGAAGGCGACGACGATACGCCGCGATGGGCGTGGCCGGTCGTGACCAGACCGAGTTCGCGCGCGGTCGCGGAATCCAGCAGCCATGACGTCAGTACGCCCTCATCGATGATGGCGAGTTTCTTGACCTTTACGCCCTCGGCGTCGAACGACTGCGAGCGCAGCCCGCGCACCCGCAACGGATCGTCGATGATGCGGATATTTTTCGCAAACAGCTGCTCGCCGAGACGATCCTTGAGGAAACTGGTCTTGCGTGCGATCGAGGCGCCATTCACCGCGCCCACCAGATGACCGACCAGCGAATTCGAAACCCTGGGGTCGAACACCACAGGCACCTTGCAGGTCTCGACCTTGCGTGGATTGGCGCGTGCGACCGTGCGCTCGCCGGCGGTGCGGCCAACCCAGGCAGGCGATGCAAGATCGGAAGCATGTGGCGCTGATGTATAGTCATAGTCGCGCTCCATGCCGGTGCCGTCACCGACAATCGCGGTCATCGAGATGCCCTGGCTCGAGCGCAGGTAGGAACCGTGGAAGCCGGTACTGGTAACCAACACCATGCCGCCGATTCCGGTCGAGGCCGATGCGCCGCCCGATTTGGTCACGCCCTTGACCGCGAGCGCGGCCGCTTCGGCTTCGCAGGCGCGGCGTTCAAGCTCCGATGTCGATGGGACCTTGGGGTCGAGCAGATCGAGATCGGGGAACTCGCGCGCCAGCAACGACGGGTCGGCAAGACCGACATATTTGTCGTCCGGCGCGACACGCGCCATTGCGACGGCGCGCTCCGCGAGCTTTGCGACGCCATCGCCACTGACGTCGTTGGTGGAGACCACCGCCTGGCGCCGTCCCACCAGCACGCGCAGTCCGACATCGTCGCCCTCCGAGCGCTCGGATTCCTCGACGCGTCCATCGCGGACCTCTACCCCTTGCGAAATGTTGCGCACCGCGACCGCGTCGGCGGCGTCCGCGCCCGCGCGTTTGGCGGCCTCAACGAGACGCTGCGCCAGCGCGCTGAGCGCGGATTGGTCGAACAGGTCGGAGGTGGCGGATTTCGACGAAGACGCCGATGCGGTTGATGTTGATGGTGAAGAGATCACGAACAAAATCCCGAAGATTGAAGAAGAATTGAAGGGGTGGAATGCAAATCGCCGAACCCATGAGATGTGCCTGATTCACTTGGACTTCAAGCATTTCCTGCGTCCGAAGCGAAAGATTTTCACCTTCTCCGCAAGGTCTCGTCAATCATGTGAGCCAAGGTCTTGTCAATCATGCCCGCGGATGCAGCACCGGTGACCTTCGATTAACCAGCCTTTTTAAGCCAATACGGACACGGCTCGGCTACGGTCTCATCTATCGACCGGGAAAATAATCCCGGCGGGGAGATAAAAGCCGTGAGGCGTCAAGCTGCAACAAGCGGGATCAATCCCGCCGGGTCGAGCCGCGCATTGCGGCTCGACCCCCTCTCTCTGCCCGTCAGCTTCAATGCGCACGACACCCGCGCAGATGGCGGCGTGCGGCAAATCGAACTTCACCGCGAACGCGTCGTCCTGCGTCGTGCCATCCACGGCATGCGGATGGCGGTCAACGTTCGCATGCGCGATTTTCTCGGCGTCGCGCTGCGCGGCATCGACGACGCCCAGGCGCTTGTGCTCGTGCATCGCGATCCGTCATTGACCATTCCCTTGTGCGTCAGTTCCGACCGCGAAGAGATCGCATCCGCGTGGCGGATGTGGAGCGACATTTTCACGCTTCCGCAATTGCTGGAAGACGAGCCCCGCGAACCCGCCATGCGGCGCCGGCGCCACAACGCGATCCAGGCGCGGCGTCCGAAATTCCTGGTGCGGCGGCGCAGCGGCGCTTTGCTGAACCCTGCGAATATTCATCAGGACGAACGCGAGATCATCGCGCGGGATTGAGTCGAACTGTTACAGTTTGACATGTGCACGCGGATATATGATTTCACCGATGAGATGGTGGGCACGGCGTAAGAACGCCTTTGCCCCGCCTTACGTATTGGCTCTCATCACCGCATCGACCAGCAGTCCCGCAAACAGCAAAAGCCCGGCGTCGCGGTTGGATTTGAATATCCGCAGGCACAGCGCGGGATCGCCGATCTCAAGACGTCTGATCTGCCAGACGAGATGGGCGGCAAACGCGGCAAGCCCGATCCATGCCGGCAAGCCGGCACCGGCCAGCAGCAGCGCCACGCCGATCAGCGCTACCGCCGTTGCGTAGAACACCATCAACGCGGGCTTCGTGCGCGCGCCGATCATAGCCGATCACCCAGGCGATCGAGCCGGCGTAGAGCGCCAGTGCCGTCGCATCGATGCGCTCCTGCGTCACCGCGAATCCCATCAGCGCGCCCCAGGAGAACGCCAGCCCAAGCACGACCTGCGGCCACCAGGTAATCCGCTTCATGAACGGATAGACCGCGACGATGATGAGCGAGGCGATGCCGGTCATGACCGCGAAGCGGTTGAATTGCAGCAGCACCGCGAGACCAATCAGCGCCTGAACGACAAGAAACGCGGCCGCCTGCGGCACGCTCACCTGTCCCGCCGGAATCGGCCGCGAGCGCGTCCGTTCCACCAGCGCATCGAGATCGCGATCGGTGATGTCGTTCCAGGTACAGCCGGCGCCGCGCATGGCAAATGCGCCGATGAAGAACAGCGCGATGATGAGGGGCAATTGGCCGATGCCGTTGATGACGCCGGCGGCCAGCGCCGCCGACCACCAGCACGGCATCAGCAGCAGCCAGGATCCGATCGGCCGGTCGAGACGTGAGAGCCGCAAGTACGGCCGCGACCACGGCGGCGCGCGAGTGTCGACCCAGTTGCCGGTCGCGTCGGCAACGCGGGCGGCCGTGGTGCTCATCGGGTCATCGCGCGAGGACGTTGCCGTTCAGCGTATCGAACGTGCTGCCGCCCTTCTTCGCGACAGTCGCCTCCGGAAGTGCTGCCGAAGATCCCAGCACCTCGCTCAGGCTTGGGCCAGCCGGCCCTCTTTGCTGCTGTTGCTGCGCCACGTTGCAGACTTGCGTCTGCATTTTCTCGGTATTCTTGTGGCCGCTTTTCAACTGGTCGGATATTTGCGGCGGAATTCCGCACTTCGATGCGTTGGTTTCGACATAACTGATCATCTTGATTTCGGCCTGACCGAAATTTCTGATCAACTTGCAGGCTTCATCCGGGGACGCATGCCGTTCGCTGGCGGCCTTGATCAGTTTGCCACGCTTCTCGGCCTCTTCCCGCAAGGGTACGAAGCCTTTCATGCAGGCATCCGCGGCAGCTCCTCCTTGCGGGGAAGCCGGTCCGCGCTCGAACGCGGTGCCGGTGACAGGTGCCGTACCGGTTACCGGAAATGAACTGGGAGGGGCACCGACGGACGCAGCCGGCGCTCTTCCGTTCACCGGCGGAAATGCCGAATCGTTAGCCGGCGGGGCAGCCCGACCTGGCAGCGGCGCAGGAAATGCGCTTTGCGCAAAGCCCTGCCCGGCGTGGGCGATAACGACGGCCACGGTCAGCGGTGCAATCAAGCGGCGGATGATCAAAACTCTTTCTCCGGCGAGGTCGATTGATCCCCATATCTTCTCGATACACGTCTTCTCGAGATAGAAGAGCGATTCCGATAGCGCTATTTACGATTCCTGCCGCCTCTTAACAACCCGTGGAATTTGGCAACAGCGCGGCGTTGAGCCGCGCCGGACGCCAATATTGGGTAAATTCGAGCTCTTTGGGCTAAAAGGCTGCCCGGAGTGGAACCTCGATCATGCCTCAACTCGATTTTCGCAAGCCCAGGCTGTTTGTCGATGCCGCATTGGCTGCGGGTGAGACGGTCGCGCTGGAGCGCAGCCAGAGCAATTATCTCGGCAACGTGCTGCGACTTTCCGCAGGCGGAACCATTCTGGTGTTCAACGGGCGCGATGGCGAATGGCAGGCTTCCATCCTGGGGCGCAAACGGCCCGACAGTGTCAATATCGTCGCCCAGACCCGGCCGCAGGATCGCCTGCCCGACCTCGCTTACGTCTTTGCGCCGCTGAAACACGCCCGGCTCGACTACATGGTGCAGAAGGCGGTCGAGATGGGAGCATCATCGCTGCAGCCGGTCTTGACCCGCTTCACCCAGGTCAGCAGGGTCAACGGCGAGCGCATGCGCGCCAATGTGATCGAGGCTGCCGAGCAGTGCGGCATCCTGAGCATCGCCGATGTTGCCGAGCCGGTCGCGCTCGAGCGCTATCTGGCCCAGCGCGAGGGGCAGCGCCTGCTTGTTTTCTGCGACGAGGCCGCGGAGGCCACAGATCCGTTGCAAGCCCTGCGAAGCGACCGCGCGGCTTCGACGGCAATCGATGTCCTGATCGGCCCCGAAGGTGGATTTGCCGAGGAAGAGCGCGCGATCCTGCTGCGGCAGCCGCGAACCCTGAGGCTTTCCCTGGGACCACGGATTCTGCGGGCCGACACCGCCGCGGTGGCGGCGCTGGCGCTGGTGCAGGCGGCGCTCGGCGACTGGACCGATGGCGGAACAGGCGGATAGGCTGCGGCCCTTAACCAGCGATCCCTTGACCCGTTCTTTTGGCCTGTTCTCTTGGCCCGTTCTCTTGGCCTGTTATTAAGGCACTTGATTAAGACACTTGGCCGATCCCGGTCGAAACCCGGCACCAGCCATGCTAAGGGGCTGCGCCGGCTGAAGCTTTGGCAGCCATTTTCTGGATATTTGGACTTCGAGATGACCCTGACCGCCACCCCTGGTGCGACCGGACCCGCCGCATGGGCGGATGCTCTGCTATTGTCGTTCGCCCAGGCAGGCTACGTCCAGGCCGAACCGGCGATCCTGCAGCCTGCCGAGCCGTTCCTCGACCTTTCGGGCGAGGACATCCGGAAAAGCCTTTATCTCACGACCGATGCCAGCGGCGAGGAGCTGTGCCTTCGCCCCGACCTCACCATTCCAGTGGCGCGGGATTATCTCGCCTCCAGCCGCGCCGGCCAGCCTGCTGGCTTCTGCTACCTCGGGCCGGTATTTCGTTACCGCGGTAGTCGACCGAGCGAATTTTTGCAGGCCGGCATCGAATCCTTCGGGCGGCAGGATCGCGCCGCAGCCGACGCCGAAATGCTTGCGCTGGCGCTTGAGGCCACCAGCGCGTTCGGGCTGACCGAGGTCGAAATTCGCACCGGAGATGTGGCGCTGTTCATCGCGCTGATCGATGCCCTCGATCTCTACCCGGTGTGGAGGCGGCGGCTCATCAAGGATTTCAACCGCAAGATCAGCCTGGAGCAGGATCTCGAACGGCTCACGCTTGCGACCGGATCGAGCCGCAACGAATATGAAGGTGTGCTCGCCGCCCTTGCCGGCTCCGACCGCAAGGCGGCGCTGGCGCTGGTGACCGATCTGATGTCGATCGCCGGCACCACCAACGTCGGCGGGCGCTCGGTCTCGGAAATCGCCGATCGCTTCCTCGAACAGTCGACATTGAAGGGCGGCGCCCTGCCGCGCGATGCGCTTGACGTGATCAAGCGATTCCTCGCGATCGCGGGCGATCCGCGCGATGCGGTGGCGCGGTTGCGCGCGCTGGCCGCCGATACCAAACTCAACATCAGCGCCGCGATCGACCAGTTCGAAAGCCGCGTCGGCTTCATGGCCGCGCGCGGCATCGATACCGGCATGACACGCTTTTCCACCTCGTTCGGGCGCGGCGTCGACTATTATACCGGCTTCGAATTCGAACTGCACGCCAAGGGCAATGGTGTCGAGCCGCTGGTGGCGGGCGGGCGCTATGATGGACTGATGACTCAGCTTGGGGCCGCTACGCCAATCCCCGCCGTAGGGTTTTCGGTCTGGATCGAAGCCTTGACGCAGCTTGGCCGCAAGCCGGCTGCAACCGGCTTGCGCGGGAGCCCGTCATGACGACGCCATTCGTTCTCGCGGTTCCGTCGAAAGGCCGGCTGCAGGAAAACACCGAGGCGTTCTTCACGCGTGCCGGACTTGCGCTGGCGAAGCCGCGTGGCGCCCGCGACTATCGCGGCACCATCAGCGGGCTCGACAATGTCGAGATCGCCTATCTCTCGGCGAGCGAGATTGCCTCGCAGCTTGCGCGCGGCGCGGTGCATCTCGGCGTCACCGGTGAAGATCTGGTGCGTGAAAGCATCGTCGACGCCGACAAACGCGTCGCGCTGATTCATAACCTCGGCTTTGGCAGCGCCAATGTCGTGGTCGCCGTACCGCAGGCCTGGATCGATGTCCGCACCATGGCCGATCTCGACGACGTCACCACCGGATTTCGCGCGCAGCATAACCGGCGGATGCGGGTTGCGACCAAATACATCAACCTCAGCCGGACCTTCTTTGCGTCCCACGGTATCGTCGACTACCGGATCGTCGAGAGCGCCGGCGCGACAGAAGGTGCTCCGGCGGTAGGAACGGCCGAAATGATCGTCGATATCACGACGACCGGCGCCACGCTTGCCGCCAACGGTCTCAAGGTGCTCGACGACGGCGTGATCCTGCGCAGCCAGGCTAACCTCGTCGCCTCGCGTGAGGCTGACTGGTCGAGCGAGGCCCGCGAGACCGCGCGCGTGATCCTGGATCATATTGCGGCCCGGGCCCGCGCCAGCAAGTACCGGGAAGTCCGCACCCGATTTACAGGATGCGATGCCGCGCTGCTTGCCGAGGCCCATAATCGCTTCGGCGTGGTCTCGCCGTTCGGCGGCCCGACATTGTCTGGAATGGTAACGCTGCACTGTCCGCCGATGCAGCTTTACGCGCTCGGCAGCTTTCTTCGCGCCCATGGCGCCGAGACGGTGTCGGTGGCGTCGCTCGACTACGTGCTCGACCGCGACAATCCGCTGTTCGCCAAGCTTGAGGAGTTCCTGCGGCGGTGAGGTGGAGCGTGTTCTTGTTCATCGTTGCGACAGCAAGCAACGAGTAGCATATGCTGCCCATGTGGGCAGGTTTGGAACCTGATCGATGATGCTGGGCACGGATGTTTCTGGCCTATCGACCACTGCGGCGACGGCTGCGGGGCAAGGGCTGTCGATCGTCGTACCGCTTTATAACGAGGCGGCCGGGCTGGCATTTCTGCACGCGCGGCTTGGTGAAATGGCAAAAGCGCTGCGGCAGCGCCATGGGCTGCCCTGCGAGGTTGTCTATATCGATGACGGCAGCGCCGACGCCACGCTCAGTATTGCGCGCGGACTTGGCGCCGACGCGATTGACGTTCAGGTGGTGTCGCTGTCGCGCAATTTCGGCAAGGAAGCCGCGCTGATGGCGGGATTGGACCATGCGCGGCGCGGCGCGGTCCTGTTCATGGACGGCGATGGTCAGCATCCGCCCGACCTGGTCGAGAAGCTCGTCGGTCACTGGATCGATGGCGGCTACGACGTGGTCTATACCGCCAAGGCCCATCGCGACAATGAATCGTTTCTGCGACGTGCGGCCGTGCGCGGCTTCTACGCGCTGATCAATTGGGGCGCGCGGCAGAAAATCCCCGAAGATGCCGGCGACTTCCGCCTGCTGTCGCCGCGCGCCGCGGCGGCACTGCGCCAGCTTCCCGAGCGCAATCGCTTCTTCAAGGGCCTCGCCAGCTGGATCGGTTTCCGCCAGATCCGTGTCGACTACGAACCCGCGGCCCGCGCGCACGGCGTCACCACCTTCAGCCCCGGCCGGCTGGTCGGGCTTTCGATCGAAGGCCTTACGTCTTTCTCGGTGGCGCCGCTGCGTTTTGCGAGCCTGCTCGGCGTGGCGCTCGCTTCCGTCGCCTTCCTGTTCGGCCTTTCAATCCTCTGGGAAACCTGGGTCGACGGAAAATCGGTTCCCGGCTATCCCTCGCTGGTGGTCGGCCTGATGACCATTGGCGGCGTGCAGCTCATCATGATCGGCATCGTCGGGGAATATATCGGAAAGATTCTGTCGGAGTTGAAAGCCCGCCCGATCTATTTCGTGGCTGAACACAGTGTCAAACGCATCGAGGCGGAAACCGGCGCAAGCGCCAGCGAGAGGACCGCCGCCGAATGAACGACGCCGCGCCGCTGCGCCGGATCTGGCTGTGCGCCGACGATTACGGTCTCAGTCCCGGCGTCAACCGCGCCATTCGCGACCTGATCCAGCGTGGCCGTCTCAATGCCACGTCGGTGATGGTGGTCGGCCCGGCCATCGGCCGCGACGAAGTCAGCGCCCTTCAAGCCGCCGCCGCCAACAGTCGCCGTTGCTCGATCGGCTTGCACACCACGTTGACGGCGCCGTTTCGCCCCTTGACCATGCATTTTCAGCCGCTCGATGGCGGCATGTTCTTAGGGTTTCCGAAGCTGCTGCGCGCGGGCCTGCTACACTCGCTCGATCCTGAAATCATCCGCGCAGAACTGATGGTGCAGCTTGCGGCTTTCAACGAACTGTTTGGCCGCGCCCCGGATTTCGTCGACGGTCATCAGCATGCGCAGCTGTTTCCGGTAGTGCGCGACGCGTTCCTGGCGGCGGTGAAGGAAGCTGCGCCCAACGCCTGGGTTCGCCAGGGCGGACGCGATGCGCCTTTGCTCCGGCGGCTCGGCCCGCCCAAGGCGTTGTTGCTCGACATTCTGAGCGCGCAATTTCGTCGCCGCGCCTCGCGCGCCAATATCGCATTCAATCCTGGCTTCGCCGGTGCCTATGATTTTTCTCAACAGCCCGATTTCAGCGTGCTGATGCGACAATTTCTCGATGAGCTTCCGGAGAATGGCCTCATCATGTGTCACCCAGGGTTCGTCGACGAAACCCTGGTCAGCCTCGACCCGCTGACGGTCCAACGCGAACACGAACACGCGTTTCTTGGGGGCGAGCATTTCCCGCGGCTGTTGGCTGCGAACAAAGTTACATTGGACTGACATCCGTCAACAAACCCGGCAGCCATTTTGTCGCATACACAAATTTAATCCGGGGCAGCACTACTGGCGACATAAAGCGCCCCTACATCTCCCCCCGCGCTTCGACGCAAGGGAGAAGGCCATGACACCGCAAGAACGCCAATTGGTTGACGATCTTTTCGACCGGCTCTCCAGGCTGGAGGGCACACCGCGCGATCCGGACGCTGCCGCGGCTATCGCGCAGGGTCTTCGCAGTGCGCCCAATGCCGTTTACGCGCTGGTGCAAACCGTCCTGCTCCAGGACGAAGCGCTGAAGCGCGCCGACAGCCGCATCCAGGAACTGGAGGCCGGCGGCGCCGGCGAACAACGCCAATCCGGCGGGTTCCTCGATTCGATGCGTGAGACGATATTCGGGCAGGAGCGCGGCTCGGTGCCGAACGTCAGGCCGCCCGACATGGCCAGCCGCCCGACCTGGAACAGCGGCCAGGTGCTGCAGCAGGCGCAGGGACCGGGGCCCTATAATCAGGGCCCCTACGGTCAGCCATATGGCGCGCCGCAGGCTCCCATGGGTGGCGGTGGCGGCTCGTTTCTCGGAACCGCGGCCGCGGCCGCAGCCGGGGTGGTCGGCGGGTCTCTGCTGCTCGGCAGCATCCGCTCGATGATGGGAGGCAGCCACCAAAGCTTCGGCGACACCGCAGGATTGGGCGACAAGGCCACAAGCCAAACTCCGTGGAGCGATCAGTCCGGCAGCGGTCTGGCACGCGAGGCCGGCATCAACGACATCGGTTCATCCGGACGTGGCGCCGATGACAATTCGCGCGCGGGGTTGTTCGATTCGGCATCGAACGATGACGATCACGACGACGCCGATGTCGATTCGGACGACTTCGACGGTGGCGGAGACAGCGACTACGCGTAAGGCGTTTCCGACACGCAAAAGAGACAAAAGAAAAACGGCCGCCCGGATCGGGCGGCCGTTTTTGATTTTCAAGCCGCTAGATCTACTTTGCATGGGGTTGTTTTCGCGATTTTTTGTCCAGGCCCTGCCGTGCACCGCCGAAGGGACGGTATGCCGGGTCCGGGACACGAGATCGTTAGTGCCTCGCGCTTACGGGACGAATCTAGCTTCTTGATTTGACGCGTTTTCTTGACGCGAACCGGTTTCCACCCCGGATCAAGTCCGGGGCAGGCTTTCGCTTGAAACGCTGCAGGAAATCAGATGACGACGACCCGCGCGCCGACATTGACGCGGCCGTACAAATCGATCACGTCCTCATTGCGCATCCGGATGCAGCCCGACGACACGTTGGTGCCGATCGTCCAGGGCTCGTTGGAGCCGTGGATGCGATAGAGCGACGATCCCAGATACATCGCGCGGGCGCCGAGCGGATTTTGCGGCCCGCCTTCCATGTGCCGCGGCAGATCGGGGCGCCGCACCAGCATTTCCGGTGGCGGCGTCCACGCCGGCCATTCCTTTTTTGCGGAAATCTGCTTGACGCCCGACCAGGTGAAGCCGGGCCGGCCGACGCCGATGCCGTAGCGCATCGCCTTGCCGTTTTCCTGCACCAGGAACAGAAACTTGTTGGGCGTATCGACGATGATGGTGCCGGCGCTTTCCTTGCCGTGATAGTCAACGAGTTGCTTGTCGAATATCGCATTGAACGCAGGCCGCCCGGCCTCGCCGTCATCTTCCTGCTGGCGCAACACTTGCTGCGGTTCAAGCTGCGGAAACAACGTACGCCGCGGCTCGTAGGATGGCTGCTGCTGATAGCGCTCACCTTGATTCTGTCCATCGCCGAACAAGAACTCGATAAAGCCGCCGCCCAAATTGGAGCGCTCGGCATAAGCCGTTCGTACCGGTGCGAGAGGCCGCGGCTCGGCGTAGATCACGGTGGGCTCCAGCGGCGGCGCGGCTTCGATCGCTGCGGCTTGTTGAAATCCGGCGCCTAGACAACATGCT
>WNGK01002894.1_pt1 | contig 18607 bp, 13 predicted proteins | sample 5400601 | NCBI WGS metagenome assembly WNGK01 (sample SAMN13153376, study PRJNA577476) | soil metagenome | isolation source: 60 cm soil or saprolite under Garry oak tree replicate 1 | place: USA:California | collected 2016-06-15
TGGGATCGATCTTCGCGACCAATCTGCCGGTCATCGCGATCGCCCTCGTCGCCGGGCGCTTCCTCGTGCCGCCCTCGGCGGCCCCCCACCGGCCGCGGCTGGACCCGGCGGGCGCGCTGCTGGCCACCGCGGGATTCGGCGCTCTCACCTATACCCTCATCGAAGCAGGCACGGGCGGCTGGACCTCGGGTCCCACGATGACCCGCGCCGCGGTGAGCGCCGTGCTGCTCGCCGCCTTCGCGGGCTGGGAAATCCGCAGCTCGCATCCGATGATCGATTTCTCGCTCTTCCGCCACGCCCGCTTCACCGCGGCATCCATGGCAGTAATGGTCGTGTTCTTCGGGCTCGCCGGCGGCAACTTCGTCCTCGTCCAGATATTGCAGTTCGTCCTTGGCTACTCACCGCTCGGCGCCGGCGTTCGCGCGCTGCCCGGCGCCCTGGCGCTGACCGTGGCGGCTCCCGCGGGCACCAGGCTGGCCAGCCGGTTCGGCGCCAAGGTCGCCGTCGCCGCCGGCCTGGCCACGATGGCCGCGGGCCTGGCGTTCTTCGCCACCGCCACCGGCGGATCGGGATACGGGCACTACCTGGTCGCTTCGGTCATCATCTCCGCCGGGGTCGGCCTGACGATGGCCCCGGCCACCAACTCGATCATGGGAGCGCTGCCTCCGGCCAAGGCCGGCATCGCCTCCGCGATGAACAACACCACACGCAACGTCGGCGCCGTCCTCGGGGTCGCCATCATCGGCAGCGTCACCGCCAGCGCCTACACCCACGCGATGGGCTCCAGCAGCGCCACGCCCGCCGCAGCGCACTCGGTCGGCGCGGCGGCCGCCATCGCCCGTACCATCAGCGGACACGCAGGACAGGCTCTGCAGGCCGCGGCCGACAACGCGTTCGTGCATGGAGCGGGCTTCGGCGCCCTGATCGCGGCCGCCGCCGCAGCAGCGGCTGCGGGCATGACCCTGCGCTACCTGCCGCGCCATTGACATCGATCTGGTCGCCGCCGCGGCTCCGGCCGCGGCGCGCGTGACCCTGCGGCTGGCCGCACCGTTGCACTGATCGGCAATTCCGGCTCAACCATTGACATATCGAGCACAATCTGATTCCAATCCACTGCACTTTGGATGGTCGCCATCGGACGGGATGCCGCGGGGCGGTGCGGGGCATCCAACCCGAGCCTGACGCGCTGGTAGCTGGCGGTAACAAAAGCCGGCGATGGCCTGGCGTCTGGTCCGGTTGGCCCAGCTCCCGGTAGGTTCTGGCCATGGCCACTGTCGGCGATCTCTTAGATCGGCTCGGGCGGCTTGGCATCTTCGCCGACCTCACCAAGCTCGAATTGCGCGCCCTCGCGGACGAGCTTGATGAGCAGTCGTTCCCCGAGGGCAGTTGGGTGGTACGGCGCGGCAAAGCGGCGGCCGGCTTGTTCATCATCGTCGACGGCGAGGTCGGAGTCATCATCGACGACGAGGAGCGAGCGACGCTCACCACCGGCAGCTTCTTCGGCGAGGTCTCGACCCTGCTGAACGAGCCGCCGACGGCCGACATCGTCACGAGGGCGCCGCTGCGGTGCTTGGTCATCCCGCGGGACCGGGCTGAGGAGTTCCTGCTCGCACACCCCCGGATCATGTTCCGTATGTTTCAGACGGAGGCCAGGCGCCTGCGTACTGTCGACCCGAAGCGGGACTGAAGCGTATGGCCACCAATGCGACGCCCGCGCCTGGCGCGTCCCGCGGCGTCTTGCCCGACTATCTTCCCATTGCCGAACACGGGATCATCGGGGACCTGCACACGGTGGCGCTGGTGGGGACCGATGGCACCATCGACTGGTACTGCTGCCCGAGCTTCGACTCCCCGAGCATCTTCGGCGCTATCCTCGGCCGGACCCGCGGTGGCTACTACCGGATCGCACCCGCGGTCGATAGCTGGACCCCCAAGCAGCTCTATCTCCCCGACACGAACGTCCTCATCACGCGGTATCTGACTCCTGACGGGGTCGCCGAGGTGCAGGATTTCATGCCGATCGAGGGCGTACGCGGACGGCGCCACCGGCACCGGCTGATCCGGCGTGTGCTCGGCGTCCGGGGCCAGATGCACTTCCGTCTCGACTTCCAGCCGCGCTTCAACTACGGCCGGGACGACCACGAGACGTTCTTCCACGAAAACGGAGTGGTCATCCACTCCCCCGACATCTCACTGGCCCTGGAGACACCGCTCACGCTCAAGCCCGACGGCCGCGGCCTGCAATGCGAGTTCACGCTCGACCCCGGCCAGAGCGCGACGTTCGTGCTCGAACAGGTTCCCGATACCTATGTCCCCCGCTCGTACTCGGAGAACGAGACCAGGGAGGCGTTCGAGAACACCGTCGAATACTGGCGCACCTGGCTGGCCAAGTCACGCTACCAAGGCCGCTGGCGGGAGATGGTCCACCGGTCGGCCCTCACCCTCAAGCTCCTGACGTACCTGCCGACCGGCGCCATCGTGGCGGCACCGACGACAAGCCTTCCCGAGACGATCGGAGGCGCCCGCAACTGGGACTATCGCTACACCTGGATCCGTGATGCCGCCTTCTCTCTCTACGCTCTGCTGCGGCTCGGGTTCACTGACGAGGCCGCCGCGTTCATGGGCTGGCTGACCCAGCGGTTCCAGGAGTCGCGGCCGATCGCGCGCGGGCCGCTGCAGGTCGTCTACGACATCCGCGGCGGCAGCGACTTCAAGGAACAGATGCTCCCCCACCTCGAGGGCTACCGGGGATCGGCCCCCGTACGGATCGGCAACGACGCCGCCGGCCAGCTCCAGCTCGACATCTACGGCGAGCTGATCGACTCGGTCTACCTCTACAACAAGTACGGGTCACCGATCCACCACGACGCGTGGTCGGACCTGTGCAAGATCATTGATTGGATCTCACAGCACTGGGACCAGGCCGACGAGGGTGTCTGGGAGGTGCGAGGGGGCAGTCAGAACTTCACCTATTCGCGCCTGATGTCCTGGGTCGCGGTCGAGCGCGCGATCCGGATCGCGACCGAGCGCGGCCTGCCGGCCGACATCGTCCGCTGGCAGTCGGTCCGCGACACGATTTACCACCAGATCATGCGGAAGGGCTGGCACCCGGAGCGCAAGGCCTTCGTGCAGCAGTACGATTCCGACGTTCTTGACGCGAGCACGCTGCTCATGCCGCTGGTGAAGTTCATCTCCCCCACCGACCGCCGCTGGCTGTCCACCCTCGACGCCATCACCAGCGAGCTGGTCGCCGACTCGCTCGTGCACCGCTACAACGTGAAGGCCTCACCGGACGGCTTGGAAGGCGACGAGGGAACGTTCTCGATCTGCACGTTCTGGTACGTCGAGGCGCTGGCCCGAGCCGGACGCCTGGACGAGGCCCGGTTGGTGTTCGAGAAGATGCTGACCTACGCCAACCACCTGGGCCTGTATTCGGAGGAGATCGGCCGGACCGGCGAGGCGCTCGGCAACTTCCCGCAGGCGTTCACCCACCTCGCCCTGATCAGCGCCGCCTACTGCCTCGACCGGGAGCTGGGCTGAGCCGGCCCAGCCCAGGCCAGCCCAGAGGGGTCACCCACAGGGGGGCACCCACGCCGGTCACCCGCCCGCCGGGGTCGCGGCTGTCGCGGTCGGCAACTGCGGCGCGCGGTGTGCCGCCTGCACGGCGCTGACCAGCGCGACCTTGACGATGTCGGCCACGCTGCAGCCGCGGGAAAGGTCGTTCATCGGGGCGGCGAGCCCCTGCAGGATCGGGCCGACGGCGGCTGCGTTGGCCAACCGCTCGGTGATCTTGTATGCGATGTTGGCCGCGTCCAGGTTCGGGAACACGAAGACGTTCGCCCGGCCGGCGACTGGTGATCCGGGCGCCTTGCGGGTGGCGACGGCCGAGGTAAACGCGGCGTCGAACTGCAGTTCCCCGTCCACGGCGAGTTCGGGCGACCTGGCGCGCACCAGGTCGGTCGCGGTGCGGACCCGCCGGACGACGGGATGGTCAGCACTTCCCTTGGTGGAAAACGACAGCATGGCCACCACCGGGGTCTGGCCAGTCAGCGCGGCGAAGGTCCGGTTGGTCCACAGTGCGATGTCGGCCAGTTGTTCCGCGTCGGGATCAGGAATCACCGCACAGTCGCCGTACGCGAACACCTGGCCGTCGAGGAGCACAATGAGGAAGCAGCTCGTCACGGCGCTCGCGTCCGCGGCGAGGCCGAGGACGCGGATCCCGGCCCTGATGACGTCGGCGGTCGGGCGGGCCGCCCCGCCCACGCAGGCGTCCGCGAGACCCGCGCGCACCGCCGCGGCGCCGAGGTAAAGCGGGTCACCCGCGAGCGCGGCACCCTGCTCGGGCGTGACCCGCCGACTCGACAGCGCCGTATCGATCACCCCGGCGAGCCGTGGGTCGCGGCGAGCAGCTCGCGGGGCGAGCACCTCCACCCCGCCGCCCGCCGGGGCGTTGTCGGACAGCACCACCGGCGTGATCGGCGTCGTGTCGGCCAGCTGCCGCGCCGCTTCGAGGGTCCTCGGGTCGTCGCCGTCGGTGAGGACGACCCGGGGATTCAGGCCGACGAGGCCAGCACGCCATCTTTGGGTGAGATCGCTCATTGCATCGGTGGCGCGTCAGCGCGTGCCCGGCCACGTCCAGTCGCGGACCTCCGGCGGGTCCTCGCCGTAGTCACGGGTGTACTGGTGGACCCAGAGCCGGGCGTCGGCCATCTGCTGGCGCAGCGCGACGCCCGCGACCGCCAGCCCTGGCACCCGATCGATGACGTCGATGACCAGGTGGTACCGGTCGACGTCGTTGAGCATGACCATGTCGAACGGCGTTGTCGTCGTGCCCTCTTCCTTGTAACCGCGCACGTGCAGATTGTTGTGGTTGGCCCGCCGGTAGGTGAGCCGGTGAACCAGCCATGGATAGCCGTGGAAGGCGAAGACGACCTGCTTGTCGCGGGTGAACAGCGCGTCGAACTCCCGGTCAGGCAGACCGTGTGGGTGCTCGCTCTCGGGCTGCAGGCGCATCAGGTCGACGACGTTGACCACCCGGACCGAGAGGGCAGGCAGGTACCTGCGGAGCAGGTCGGCGGCGGCCAGCGTCTCCAGCGTCGGCACATCACCGGCGCACGCGAGCACCACATCGGGCTCCGACCCGTTGTCGGTGCTCGCCCACTCCCACACCCCGATCCCCCGCTTGCAGTGCGCGACCGCCTGGTCCATGGACAGCCACGTCGGCGTGGGGTTCTTGGCGGCGACGATCACGTTGACATAGTTGCGGCTGCGCAGGCAGTGGTCAGCGACCGAGAGCAGCGTGTTGGTGTCCGGCGGCAGGTAGACGCGGACCACTTCGGCCTTCTTGTTGATCACATGGTCGATGAACCCCGGATCCTGATGCGAGAAGCCGTTGTGGTCCTGCCGCCACACGTGCGAGGAGAGCAGGTAATTCAGCGACGCGACCGGCCTGCGCCACGGGATGCCGCGGGTCACCTTGAGCCATTTGGCGTGCTGGTTGAACATCGAGTCGATGATGTGAATGAATGCCTCGTAGCAGTTGAACAAGCCGTGCCGCCCGGTGAGCAGGTAGCCTTCCAGCCAGCCCTGGCACAGATGCTCCGACAGCACCTCCATGACCCGGCCAGTGGGCGCGAGGTTGTCGTCACCGGGCACAAACTCGGCATTCCAGGTCCGGTCGGTGACCTCGAAGACCGCCGAGAGCCGGTTGGACGCGGTCTCGTCGGGCCCGAACAGGCGGAAGTTCGTCTGGTTGGCCGCTATCACGTCCCTGAGCCAGGCACCGAGCACCCGCGTCGGCTCACTCGACACGGTGCCGGGCTCCTTGACCTCGGTGGCGTAGCGGCGGAAATCGGGCAGGCGGAGATCGTGCAACAGCAGCCCGCCGTTCGCATGCGGATTGGCGCTCATCCGGCGATTGCCCTTCGGCGGCAGTTCGGCAAGCTCCTCGACGAGAGCGCCGGTGGCGTCGAACAGCTCCTCCGGCCGGTAGCTGCGCAGCCACTGCTCGAGCTGGGCCAGATGGCCGGGGTCGTCGCGAACGTCCGCGAGCGGAACCTGATGCGACCGCCAGGTCCCCTCGACCTGGACGCCATCGACCTCGCGTGGGCCGGTCCAGCCTTTCGGCGTGCGCAGCACGATGGCCGGCCACGCCGGGCGGCTGCGAAGCCTCCGCTCGCGAGCTTCCCGCTGGATCGTGGTGATCTGCTCGTACGCCGCATCGAGCGCCGCGGCGAGCGAGCGGTGAACTTGCTCGGGGTCGTCGCCTGAGACCAGGTACGGGGTGTGCCCGTAGCCTTCGAGCAGGCGCATGAGCTCGTGTTCAGGTATCCGCGCGAGCACCGTCGGGTTTGCGATCTTGTAGCCGTTGAGATGCAATATCGGCAGCACCGCACCGTCGCGAGCGGGATCGATGAACTTGTTCGAATGCCAGCTTGCCGCCAGCGGCCCGGTCTCCGCCTCGCCGTCGCCGATCACGCAGCACACCAGCATGTCCGGGTTGTCGTACGCGGCGCCATAGGCATGCACAAGCGCGTAACCGAGCTCGCCTCCCTCGTGGATCGAGCCCGGAACTTCCGGTGCGACGTGGCTCGGGATGCCGCCAGGAAACGAGAACTGACAAAACAGCGCGCGCAGCCCGTCCTCGTTCTGGTCGATGTGGTGGTAGACCTCGCCGTAGGTGCCTTCCAGGTAGGCGTTCGCCACCAGTCCTGGTCCACCGTGACCCGGCCCGGTAATGAAGATCGCGTTCACATCACGCGCGCGGATCAACCGGTTCATGTGGGCGTAAAGGAGGTTCAACCCCGGGGTCGTCCCCCAGTGCCCGAGCAGGCGGGGCTTTACGTGTTCGGGCCTCAGCGGCTCGCGAAGCAGGGGGTTGTCGAGCAAATAGATCTGTCCCACCGACAGGTAGTTGGCAGCACGCCAATATGCGTTGAGCAGCCCGATGTCGGTGTCAGTGAGGACGGCGCTCGTGTCGGTTGTCATCAGCAGGCACTCCTCCGATTCCGGGCAGCCCGGACAAGGTGTCAGAGACGGTAGGACATTCGAGCCGTTACGACGGCGTCGGCCAGCTCTGAGTAGATATTCGCGTTGTCGACGGCGACAGCAGCGAGGCCAGCGAACGCGCGGGCAAGCTCGGCATCGCGTTCGGTGAAGCGCTGCCCCTTCCGCTTGTTGATGACCTCCACCACGCCGATCGCGTGATCCTTGACCAGCAACGGCACGGCCAGGAGATTTCGCGTCTCGAAGTCGATCGACTCCCCGACGTCGGAGAAGAACCGCTCGTCCGAGGCAGGGTCGTCGACGATGGCGACCTGGCGGTTCGCCAGCGTCCAGCCAGCGATGCCTACGCCGATCGGGATGCGCTGACGCACGGCCCTGCGCCCGACCGCTCCGGTGGCCACCTCGATCACGAGTTCGCTGGTGTCCCAGTCGACGAGAATCAGCGAGCTGGTCTCGGCGTCGAGTAGTTCGGCGGCCAGCGCCATAATGAGCTGAAGCAGCTTCTTACCGTCGAGGGTCGAGCTGAGCTCGAGAGCGACATCCACGAGCCGCTTACGCGCCGCCACCTCCTCGCGCAGCCGCATTTCAAGCTCGGCGACCTGCGTCTCCGGAGAACTGATCCCTGCCGCGGTGGGTGTCATTGGCATCCTTCTTCCTGTTCGCCTTGTCACCGCACCATGTGGCGGTCGATGAAATCGGTGTGGAAGTCGCCGGACCGGAAAACCGGGTGAGCGAACACCTTCTGGTGGAATCCGATCGTGGTCTTCATGCCTGGGCCGGCGATGTGGAACTCCGCGAGGGCACGGCGCATCCGGTCGATGGCCTCGGCCCGGTCCGGTGCCCACACGATCAGCTTGGCGATGAGCGAGTCGTAGTAAGGGCTCACCATCCAGCCCGGCCGGCAGTGCGAATCGACCCGCGTCCATGGACCCCCCGGGGGCAGGAACTCCTCCAGCCGCCCGGCGGCGGGGGCGAATTCCCGGTCAGGATCCTCGGCATTGATCCGGCACTCGATCGCGTGCCCGGCGAGCCGCACCTCGTCCTGCGTGCGGGTGAGCGGCTCCCCGCTGGCCACTCGGATCTGCTCCTTGATCAGATCAATTCCCGTGACCATCTCGCTGACCGGATGTTCCACCTGAATCCGTGTGTTCATCTCCATGAACCAGAACTGGCTATCGTCGTCCAAGAGGAACTCCATCGTCCCTGCCCCCGTGTAGCCGATCGACAGGGCGCCCTTGACCGCCGCGGACCCCATCGCCGCCCGGAGTTCGGGGGTGAGGTGGATCGACGGGGCCTCCTCGATGAGCTTTTGGTGCCTGCGCTGCACGGAGCAGTCGCGCTCGCCCAGATGGATGCCGTTGCCGTGGTTGTCGCAGACGATCTGGATCTCGGTGTGGCGCGAGGTCCGCAGGTAACGCTCGATGTAGACCGTGCTGTCTTTGAAGATGGCCTGCGCCTGCGCACGGGTGCTCTGGTAGGCGTGCCTGAGATCCTCCGCGCGCGACACGACGGTCATACCCCGGCCGCCGCCACCCGCCGCCGCCTTGATGATCACGGGATAGCCGATGTCGTCGGCGATGTCCTGAGCCTCGTCGGCCGTGACGACCGGTTCGACGGTGCCGGGCAGGAGCGGAAGCCCGGTCTCCTTCATCAGCTGCCTGGCGATCGCCTTGTTCCCCATCCGCTCCATAACCTCGCCGGCGGGGCCGATGAACGTGATGCCGTGGTCGGCGCAGATCTCGGCGAAGTAGGGATCCTCGGACAAAAATCCATAGCCGGGATGGATGGCGTCAGCACCGGTCCGCTGCGCCGCCCCGATAATGCTGGGAATGTGCAGGTAGCTGCGCCCCGCGGCGGGCGGTCCAATCCGAACGGCCTCGTCGGCGAAGCGGACGACGGCCGAGTCGGCGTCGGCGGTGGAGTAAACGGCCACGCTCCCTATTCCGAGCTCACGGCACGCACGGGCCACTCGCAGAGCTATCTCCCCGCGGTTCGCGATCAGGATTTTCTCCACCATTGGGGCCTCGTCACGATTCCCCGTCGGCCGGCTCAATGAGCACAAGCTCCTGGCCGAACTCGACCATCTCGCCGTCCTCGGCGAGGATCTTCACGACCCGGCCGGCGCGGTCGGCCTCGACCGCGTTCATGATCTTCATCGCTTCGATGATGGCGACCTGCTGGCCGAGTTCGACGAGGTCACCCTCGTTCACGAACGGCGGGGAACCAGGCTCCCCGGCCAGGTAGAGGGTCCCGACGAGCGGGGCCACGACGGCATGGCCCGCCGCCGGTGCCGCGTCCGGATCGGGCTCACGCGCCGCCGCCACCGCCGCCGCGCTCACCGCCGCCGGGCCGGCCCCGTTGGCCGCTCCCGCGGGGACCGTCCCGGCCTGCCATTCGACATCCACGCTGTGCGGGCCGGCCGTGACCTTCAGCCTGCTCAGAGCCCCGGGCAGCCCGGTGGCCAGGACACGCGCCTGTTTGACCAGCGATTCAAGCAGCTCATCGTCCGGCGTTTGCTGCGTCGATGTGATGTCGCTCATTGGCTTTGCTCCTGAGGGCGCAGGACAGGTTGCTTCCCCGGCGTGCCGAAGAGCCGGAAACGCTGGTACCGCGCCTCCAACAGGGCCTGCGGGGTGAGAGGAAGCAGCTCGTTCAAGCAGGTCACAAGCGCCTCCTTCAAGTTCGCCGCCGTGGCCACGAGATCGGTGTGCGCACCACCCTCTGGTTCGGGGACTACGGCATCAACGATCTGCAGTTGCAGCAGGTCGGTCGCTCGTACGCGCAGCGCCTCGGCGGCCCGCGGCGCCGCGGCCGCGTTGCTCCAGAGGATCACCGAGCAGCCCTCGGGGCTGATGACCGAGTAGTAGGCGTTTTCGAGCATGAGCACCCGATCGCCGACCGCGAGTGCGAGGGCGCCGCCGCTGCCGCCCTCGCCGGTCACGACGGTCACGACAGGCACCGGCAGGCGCGCCATCGCCATGATGCTCTCGGCGATGGCTACCGCTTGGCCGCGTTCCTCCGCGTCCAGCCCGGGGAAGGCGCCCGGAGTGTCAACGAGGGAGATCACCGGTATGCCGAACTGCCCCGCGTAGCGCATCAGCCGAAGGGCTTTTCTGTATCCCTCGGGCTCCGGCATGCCGAAATTGCGGGCGACAAGCTCGGCCGTGTTATGCCCCTTCTGATGACCGATCAGCATGACCGTGCGGCCGGCCAGATTCGCAAGCCCGCCGACAATCGAGGAATTTTCCGCGTAGAGCCTGTCGCCCTGGAACTCAAGGAAGTCCTCACAAATCATGCCCGCGTAATCGAGCGTGGTGGGCCGCCCGATGTCCCGCGCCAACCGCACAACGTCCCAGGCTGGGCGCGTCGTCAGGTCGTCTGGCCCGGTCAAAAGAGGCGCGCCACCGCCGGACGGCAGCGACGCGGTTTCCCCCGCCGCGTGTAGCCGCAGCAGCTTGGTCAGCAGCTGACGGAGCCTCTCGCGGGGCGCCACGAGGTCGAGCATCCCGTGCTCGAGCAGGAATTCGGCGGTCTGAAAGCCAGGCGGAAGCTTCTGCCTGATCGTCTGCTCGATCACCTGCGGGCCGGCGAAGCCGACCAGCGCCCCCGGCTCGGCGATCAGCACGTCGCCGAGCATCGCGTACGAGGCCGTGACGCCGCCGAACGTCGGGTCGGTGAGCAGGCAGATGCAGAGCACGCCCTCGTCCTTGAGCCGCCCCAGCGCCTGGCTGGTCTTCGCGAGCTGCATGAGAGAGACGCATCCCTCCTGCATGCGCGCACCGCCCGAGGCGGTGATGATCAGCAACGGCGTGCGGGTCTCGCAGGCCTCCTCGGCGCCGCGGGTAATGACCTCACCCACCGCGCCGCCCATGCTGCCGCCCATGAAGCCGAAGTCCATCGCCGCGACCACCACGGGGAAGCCGCCGATGGTCCCGCGGCCGTAGCTCGCGGCTTCGCGCCGACCGGTCTTGCTGCGAGCCTGCTCAAGGCGGGTGGTGTACGGCTTGGAGTCGACGAAGGACAGGATGTCGGTGGTCTCCACATCCAGGCCACGTTCGTCGAGCACGCCGTCGTCGAGCAACTGAGCGAGGCGGTCGGCGACCGGAAGCCGGAAATGGTAGCGGCACTCGGGGCAGACCTTCAGGTTGCGCTCCAGCCGTTTCACGTAGAGGAAGGCGTCGCAGGACGGGCATTTCGTCCACTGCACGGTTTCTTCAGACCGTGCCGCCGCAGGAGCCGCCAGATCTTGAATCAAATTTCAGCCCTCCCCCGAGGCGAACGCCTCCGCGTGGAGTCGTCGGTGTTCGGCCCTGCGCGCCTCGAGCCTGATGATCAGATCGTCGCGGGCCGGCGTCGGCCGGTCCGCCTCACCGAAGAGCTGGGCGCTCACGAACGCAAGCAGGTCGGTCGTCAGCCGGTGGCGGTCGAGGGAGGTCGCGGTGATCGCCAGGTCGAGGGCCCGCCGCCACCGCTCACGGCGAATCTCGACCTCGATCATTCCGTGGACGATGTACCCCGCATGGCCGGGCTCGGTGTCGCGCTCACGGAGCAACCGGTACATCCCGAGGGATTCGGCATAGTTGCCGAGGAGCAGGTGCAACTCGGCGAGATTCATCGTGGCCGCCAGGTCACCGGGCGCCCGCCGGGCGAGCTCCGATGCGGCCGCCAACGCCGCCTGTGACCGGCCTTCCAAACGGCACATCTCCATCAGGCTGCGCAGTGCCCCGACGTCGTTCGGTGCCAGCGCCGCCGCCTCCCAGAGCAAGCGGTCCGCCTCCTCGACGGCGCCGCCCATGTAGACGACATGACCCAGGCTGACCCGCGCCGCAGGCTCGCCGGGATCGAGCCGCGCGGCGGTCCGCAGCGCCCGCTCCGCGCCGGCCAGGTCGGCCGCGCTGAGCCGTGCCATACCGAGGTCCCGCCAAGCCGCCGCGTTGTCAGGCGAAAGCTCGGCGAGTTTGCTCAGGTGCGCCGTGGCGTCGTCGAGGCCGAGCTCCAGTGCGGCCCGCCCGGCCAGGGCAAGCAGGCCGGGGTCCTCGGGGTGGTCGCGCAACCCGTCGGACGCGAGGCGGTAGCTCGCCTGGAAGTTCGATGCGGCGAAGGCATCCGCGGCCCGGTGGGCCAACTCGTCAGTCCGTGTGTCCACGCCGCCCTCCGTGTTCGTCGGCCGCCGATGGCCGGAGAACAAGTGACAAAAGCAGGTTTCGCAGGCAAAACCATACGTGTTGCCCTTATAGGGTCCAAGACGTCAGGGCATTGGAGGTGTGCTGTGGATTTCCAGCCACCGAATGGCCCACCGGGCGGTCCGAACGGCGGCGAGACCACTGCCGCCGCTCTGCGATACCTCACGGGTCAGCGCGTCTGTACTTTGGCCACGGTGAGCCCCACGGGTTTACCGCACGCCGCGATGTTCTCCTATGTGAACGAGGAGATGACGTTCTATGTGTGGACGCGCCCGGGCACGCTAACCAGTCGCCACCTCGACGCGAACCCGGCGGTATCGCTGACGGTCGGTGAGTACTCGCCGGACTGGCGCGAGACCAAAGGCGTGCAGGCGAGCGGTGACGGCCGGGTGCTGCTTGACCCGGCGGAGATCCGCTGCGCTCATGAGCTATTCGAAGCGAAGTTTCCTGGACTCTTTCCTGTGCCGCCCATGAACGTCTCTTTCCTGCGGATTCGCCCGACACAGGTGCACTTCATCGACAATGAACGGGCGGCGGGGGCGGCCGCGACGGCAGCCATCACGTTCAGCCGCAGCCTTGTCTACAGCGTCTTCGGTGCGCTGCCCGGGCAGGAGGCGGAGATGATCGCCGGCCGACTCGGCAAGGTCACGCTCCCGGCAGGTGAGACGATCGTGCGCCAGGGCGGCCCGGCCGACAAATTCTTCATCATCGTCGATGGCGAAGTGGCGGTGGCCCGCGCGGCCGGCGGGCACGAGAGGGTGGTCGCAACCCTTGGTCCAGGCCAGTTCTTCGGCGAGGTGGCCATCTTGCGCGACGTGCCCCGTACCGCCACGGTGCGAGCCGTGACCCGCACCACCCTGCTGACCATGGACCACGAAACCTTCCGGGCCCTGGTGGCGCAGTCACTCGGTACCACGCAGGACTTCGATGAGATCGTCCGTGCGCGGACATCGACGCTCGGCAGGGGCGCTGCGGGCGCAGCGTGGGAAACATGACCGCTTCGACACCGAAGGCGCTCGATGTCTCGTTCACCCGGCGCGACCTGCGGGACGCGCTTGGCATGTTCGCCACCGGGGTCACGGTCGTCACCACCCGCGGCGCCAAGGAGCCGTACGGCATGACGGCCAGCGCGTTCTCCGTGGTGTCGTTCGATCCGCCACTCGTGCTCGTCTGTGTGGTGAGCCAGGCGCAGGGCGCCGAGTCCATCGCCGCGAACCGGCACTTCGCGGTGAACGTACTCACCGCCGAGCAGGAGGCGCTGTCACGGCACTTCGCCTCAAGAAAGCGGCGGCGCGGGCCAGACGCCTTCGCCGAGATCCCGCACCGCGAGGCCGTGACCGGCGCGCCGATCCTCGACGGGGTCGCTGCCTACCTCGACTGCTGGCTGGCCGCCAAGCACGAGGCCGGTGATCATGTGATCTTCGTCGGTGAGGTGCTCGCCCTCGGCGCCGACCGCTCGGCTCCGCCCCTGCTGTACTTCGCGGGCTCCTACCGGTCGTTCCCGCCCTGCTGACCGCATCTCGATGCGGTTTTGCCGGTAATCGCCCAATATGGTCCTACCTTGGACGGGAGGGGCGTCATGAGCCGACCGCCAACAGCCCGGGTGCAGCCGGAATGGCTGCGCTGGTGCGCCGCATTGGACGCGCTCGACTACGACGAGATCGCGGCGATCACCGCGCTGGCCGAGGTTGAGGACTTCGACGCCGGTGAGCAGGTCTTCGCGCAGGGTTCGGCGGGCGACAAGCTCTATGTCATCGTGTCCGGCCGGGTCGAAGCCATCCGGTCCGGCCAGGTGATCGCCAAGCTGATCGCCGGTGAGTTTTTTGGCGAGATGGCGATGTTCAATCGCTCCGAGCGTGTCGCCACGGTCCGCACCTTGGAGGCCACGCGCCTGGTCGCACTCGGCGAGCGCAGGTTCCGGCCGCTGGTGCAGCGGCAGGAGCCCGCGGCGGTGAAACTGATACAGCAGCTTGGTGCGCTGACCTTGAAACGGATGCAGCGCGCCAATGAAGACATGCGCAAGCGGATGGCAGAAGACGACCCGCTGCTCGGCATGGTGCTTGACGAGTACCGGCAGCTGAGCGGTGAGTTGCTGGCGGGCTGGGCGCTGGCCTACCACGCGGTCGGCAAGCCGGGAAAACTGACGGTGACCTCGATCAAGCCGAGTTCTACGGCGGCCGACCTGGCCGTGGCCTACTCGCCGGGTGTCGCCGAGCCGTGCAGCGCCATCGCCAGCGATGCTGAGGCGGCGTACGCGTACACGGGCAAGGGGCGCCTGGTAGCGGTGGTCTCGAACGGCACTGCGGTGCTCGGCCTCGGGGCGATCGGCGCACTGGCGGCCAAGCCGGTGATGGAAGGGAAGGCCGTCCTGTTCAAGCGCTTCGCGGATCTGGATGCCTTCGACATCGAGGTCGACGAGACCGACCCGCGCGGGATGGTCGATACGGTCGTGCGCATCGCGCCGACGTTCGGCGGCATCAACCTCGAAGACATCGCGGCCCCCGACTGCTTCTGGATCGAGGAGGAGTGCAAGCGGCGGCTCGACATACCCGTCATGCACGACGACCAACATGGCACCGCGATCATCGTCGGGGCCGCGCTGCTCAACGCGCTCGAACTGGTCGGAAAGCGCATCGACGAGGTCCGGGTCGTCTTCGCCGGAGCGGGCGCGGCCGGGTTCGCGACCGCCAGGTACCTGGCTGACCTCGGAGTGCGGCGCGAGAGGATGATCCTCACCGACGACAAAGGGGTTGTACACGCCGCCCGCGAGATGCCGCCCTACCTGCGCGAGTTCGCGATCGACACCGGCCTGCGCACGCTGGCGGAGGCCGTCGCCGGTGGCGACGTCTTCGTCGGCCTGAGTGCCGCGAACGTGCTCACCGAGGACATGCTGCGGTCGATGGCCCCTGACGGCATCGTCTTCGCCCTGGCGAACCCGGTGCCCGAGATCGACCCGCGAACCGCACTCGAAACCCGGCCGGATGTCATCGTCGCCACGGGACGCAGCGATTACCCCAACCAGGTCAACAACGTGCTGGCGTTTCCTTACGTCTTCCGCGGCGCACTCGACATCCGCGCCCACGCGATCACGCATGCCATGAAGCGCGCCGCCACCCTGGCGATCGCCCGCCTCGCCCAGCGGCCGATCACAGCCGAGGCCGGCTTCGACGGCGACGACCTCGCATTCGGGCGCGGCTACCTGATCCCCAAGCCGTTCGACCGCCGCCTGCTGCCCGAGGTGGCCACCGCCGTGGCCGAGGCCGGGATGCGTGACGGCGTTGCGCGCACTGTCCTCGACCTCGACGCGTACCGGACCGAGCTCACCGCGGCCGCCGCGGCCCGGCCGTGAGCAGCTGGCTGGTTCGCCGAACCGGAATCTAGTCGCAGACTTTTCGTTTGCCCTATTGATCGCGTTTGTCGAGTGTGGGCACCTTCAGGTGAAACAGATCTGACCGCAGTGGAGGTGTCTTCCTTGGGTCCCCAGATTTTCCCGGGCCGCTTTGCGGCGCAGACCGATGAGCCGTTCGTCGTATTCATCATCGGTATGCGTATCAACCGGTTTTTCCAACTCCGCAAGTGGATCACCGGTACCATCGCTTTCCTTAGCATGACAAAGGAGCTGCTCGCCTCACCGGAGAAGGGCTTTCTCGGTGGCCAGAACATCATCTACTGGCGAGGCGCAGGCCAGATCCAGTACTGGCGGTCGTTCGAGGACCTGGAGCGATTCGGGCGCCAGCAGAACGAGATGCACGTCCCCGCCTGGCGGCGCTACAACAAGATGGTCGGCGCTGGCGGCAAATTCGGCGTCTGGCATGAGACCTACCTCGTGGAGCCCGGAAGGTACGAAGCGGTGTACGCCAACATGCCAGCCTTCGGTCTCGCGAGCGTGATGAACCACCTTCCGGCGACCGGCCGCCGCGAAACCGCCCGCAGGCGGCTCGGCGGACACAACGAACCGGCCGTTCCTTCGCCGGCGCAGCCGACCGCTCCGACGCCGAAGCAGCCGGTTGCGTAAGCCCGGCGGCCGGTACCGTCACTGCTGCGCGAGATCGCGAAGCTCGGCAGCGAGGCCGGCCAGGCCAAGGTGGTGAGCATCGGCGAGCGCCTGCACGGCGAGTTCGCGGCTGCGGTCACGATCACCGTTACCAGCTCGCTTGTGCAGCATCTTTGACCAGCTACAACGCACGTGCGCGGCCCAGCCGGGAGCCCGAAGCTCCCGGCTGAGCTCTGTTGCGGCCGCGAAATGACGCTCGGCGTCCTCGTAGCGCTCAAGCGTCGCGGCGAGAACGGCCAGCGTCCGGTCGGTCGGCCCGAACGGGCCCATACCCGTGAACGTATTGTGGCCGGCGTGGGGAACCAGCAGCTCGTACAGTGCGGCTGCCGCGTCCATGTCGGCCAGCTCGTGGGCGACCTCGGCGAGATGCATGATCGTTTCGAACCACAGCTCGTCCCGCCGAATCCCGTTAAAGCCATCGGCCATCAGGCTGCTGAGCAGGGGCCGGGCTTGCGAAGCGCGGCCCACCGCGCACCACAGCTGGGCCTGCACGATCCGCATGAGCAGCCAGTCCGGCTGCGCCTCCACCAGCTGCGACACCTCAGGTTCCAGCTCGGCGAGGCGACCCTGCTGCTCTCTGGACAGGTAGCGGAAACCGGCGAACATGGCGTCCAGCGTCTTGTCGGGAATGCTGGTCTCCCGGCCCTTCTGCCGCATCGCCGCGGCTAGATGCTCTCCCTCGGCGATACGGCCCGCAAGCAGAGCCTGCGCGGTCCGTATGCGGAGGATGTGAAATGCGAAGATCGGCTGCCGGAGCTCACGCGCGATAAAGTCTCCGGCGTCGAGTGCCGCGTCGGCGCCGTCGATGTCGCCGGCCGCGACGAGGCTGCTGTAGCAGCATATGTGGCCCGCGAACGTCATCTCGGGGTCCTTGAGCTGCTCCCCGAGCGCCACAAGCTCGCGTGCGACCTCGAGCCACTCTGCCCCGACGTCGGGACCGGCGCTGGCCGCGTGGTGACTGGCCAGCACGTGCGCGAGCACCATGGGCTCACCGAGCCGCCGGGCCATGTCCACCGCCTGGCGGCTTAGCGCACCGGCGGGCTGCGACCCTACCGCCCGGGCGGCGGCGCCGAGCCCGGCGAGCAACCGCGCACGGGCGGGGCTGTCGGCGTCGTCCAGCCGCTCAAGCGCCTCCGTGAACAGAGCGATCTCATGGCCGTTGACCATGGGGCTGGCGGGCCCGAAGTGGACGAGCAGCAGGGCGGCGCTGGCCAGCCGCTGGGCGTCGTCAAGCGACCGTGCGATGTCCGCCGCGGCGAACGCCGCCGCGCGGAAGTCGTCGCCGCCCGCGCGGTACAGCGCCGCCGCCTCGGCGAGCTGCAGATCGCAGGCGAGCACGGGATCCTTGCCGCTGGACAATTCGAGCGCGCACCGTGCCCGCGCGTAGTGGGCCGCGGCCTGCTCGAACGCCTTCCTCGCGGCGGCATTTCCCGCGGCACGGCGCGCATAGTCGACGGCACGGTCGGCCTCCCCCACCGCGGCGGCTTCCCCGAAGTGAATCGCCAGCTCGTTCAGCCGATCCTCGTCGCCCTCATGCCGCTCGAGCGCGAGCCCGACATCGCGGTGGAGCCACCGCCTGCGGCTGGTCGGCATGTCCTCGTAGATACTGGAGCGGATCAGCGCGTGCGCGAACCGGTAACGATCCGCTCGCCCCGGCACGGGCGCGACCAGCCGCGCGCGCTCGGCCGCGTCGAGCGCATCGACCACCACCCGCATTCCTCCATCGACCACCGCGGCCAGCAACACCACGTCGAATTGCCTGCCGATCACGGCCGCCGTCGCCAGCGCGCCGTGCGCGGCCTCGGGAAGCCGGGCCAGCCGCTGGACGACGACCTCCCTGACCCCCTCAGGAATACCGAGCTGGGGCCAGGCACCGGGCAATGCCCAGCGCACACCTTCACGCAGCAGGGTCCCGTTCTCGACGAAGTGCAGCAGCACCTCCTCGACGCAGAAGGGGTGGCCGCCTGTCTCGGCGTGAAGATAGCGTGCGAACCCGAGCTCGTCCGCGCCAAGCTCCCGGTCGGCCGCCGCCGCGACCATGGCCGCCACCCCCTCCTCGTCCAACCCAGACAGCGCCAGCCGTTTGCCGCGGCCGGCGCGGCGCAGGTCGGGGAGCAGCTGCGTCAGCTGGTGGTCACGGCCGATGTCGGTGTCACGGTAGGTGCCGACCACGAGCAGCCGCATTGGCTCGTTCGAGCGCAGCAAATGCCTCAGCAGCAGCAGCGTCGGCGCGTCAGCCCAATGCAGGTCATCGAGAACAAGAAGGACGGGCATCGCCGATGACATGGCCGCGAACAGGTCCACGACGGCCTCGAACAGCCGGTAACGTTCGGTTTCCGGCTCTGCGCGCAGGGGTTCGGCCAAT
>WNGK01013459.1_pt1 | contig 18598 bp, 20 predicted proteins | sample 5400601 | NCBI WGS metagenome assembly WNGK01 (sample SAMN13153376, study PRJNA577476) | soil metagenome | isolation source: 60 cm soil or saprolite under Garry oak tree replicate 1 | place: USA:California | collected 2016-06-15
TCATCCCGCGAGCCTCGCCCGCAGCTGCTGGATGGCGTTGCCGGAGCGTGGCCCGGGGCGCCCGAACAGGGAGCCCGGCAGCAGCAGGAAGTGCCCTGCGCGCACCGCGCGCACCGCGCGCCATTCGCGTCGTTTCGCAAAGGCGGGAGGCACAGTCGAGTCGGAGAGCACGGCGATCCATTGCGGATCGCGCGCGACGATCGTCTCGAGCGAGACCTGGGCGGATGGCGCCGCGATGTCGCCGAAGACGTTGCGCGCACCGGCCTGCGTCGCCAGCTGATCGAGGTAGCTGCCGTGGCCGATGATGATCGGTGGATTGTCCCAAACGACAAACGCGAGGGAGGTCGTCGCAGGAGGCGGAGGGCGACCCGCGAGACTGTCCAGCGCGATCGCAAGCGACTCTGCCTGCTCCTCCCGGCCCGTGAGGCGACCGAGCGTCCGAGCGGCAGGGCCAAGATCCTCCAGCCGGTTCAAGTCGATCAGGACGGTCTGAATACCGGCGCGCTCGAGCTGCTTGGCAGCCGTCACGTTCGGCCCCGCGTTGTACAGCACGACGAGATCGGGCCGCCGCGCCATGACTGCCTCGATATTCGGCGGCAGACCGTCGCCGACGCTGGGAATGCTGAGCGCTGCGGGCGGGTAGTCGCACCACTGCGTGCGGCCAACGACACGGTCGCCCGCGCCAATGGCGAAGAGCAGCTCAGTGAATGAGGGGAGGAGTGAAACAATGCGTTGGGCCGGCGGATTTTCGTGCCGACGTGCCGACGTGTGGCAGGCAAACAGGACGAGTACAACAACGGAGAGTCTGCGCAGCACCATCCCTCCCGCGAGGGAACCGACTGGTGGCGCGAACGAAGACGTCTCCTGGCTTCGGGCGATCGGGACCGGCCTTCCCAGGAACTGACCCAGTGGCCGGAACCGAGTAGGGGCGCAGCATGCTGCGCCCCTCCATCACATCATTTGCCCGTTACAGTGGCGGGGCCGCGCCGGAGTTGCACCGGCTTCCGTATCCCCATTCGCGAAATTGACTGCTAACTCAGTCTAGAGGGCGGCGGTCTCCGGCGCAATGCCCACACCAGCGCGATCACCATGCCGATCGCGAATACTGCGATGACGTACGGCAGCAACAGCTGCGCGTGGAATTTTCCCGCCGGTAGTCGAATCTCGACCTTGTTGTCGGGCGCAAGCGGGCCGGCGCGGTAGGCCGCGAAGCGTCGTTGCTCGAGCTCCTTGATGCCGAGCGATTCGAGGCCGGGCGCGCTGACGACCGCGACCGTGTCTTCGACCAGCAGGTTCACCTCGTCGGTCGTCTGATCGATCGGGAACACCAGCACGCGCGTCGCGGAGGGAAGCGAGTACCCGAAGCTGAACTGCTTCGCCGGGCCGGGTGGAATCGGCGCAAACACGATCACGCTGTCGTGACGGAATTGGACGGCGTCGCTCGAGATGTCACCCTGCCCGGCACGAAGTTGGCCCGCCCCGGCCGGCACACGGCCCGCCCAGGTGGGAGCCAGCGTATCGGTGGTCACGCGCGTCGCGACACCGGTGTTTTGCAGCTCGAGAATCTCGAGCACCTCGCGCGTGCCGTCCTCGTTGGCGCGCGCCACGGTCGCGAGCCGTCGCGCCAAGTGAATCGGCACGCCTGCGCTCGTGGTCGGAAACGCGATGAGATCCTCGACGTGGACGGCGGGCCGGCCGGTGACGTTGAGCGGCAGCGAGAAATAGGCGATGCTGTCAAACCACACGCTGACCGCGTAGGCGCTGGTGCTGTCCGGGCTGCGCAGCGTCATGCGATAGCGCCCCCGGGCGTCGCTGCGCACCGAATCGAGCGGACCGGCAGCGTCGCGCGCCAGGCGGTGCAAGACCACCCACGCATGGACGAGCGGCACGGTATCGCGCCCGCCCCGCAGCACGCGCCCGCTGACGCTGACCGGAGGTTGCTGGGCTTGTACGGTGAGCGTGCAGAAGGCGCCGAGCCCGATCAGGCAGCTACGGCGTAAACTTGCCGAAATCTTCAGGATCGAGGTTTTGGAGGTATGACTTCAGCGTGTCGGCGTCGAGCGGACTGCTGCCGCTGCCGGGCTGGATCGCGCCCTCGCTCGTGTCCACCGACGTCAGCTCGAGCAGCGTTTCGCTCGTCATGATCGGCGCCTTCAGCCGCAGCGCCAGCGCGATCGAGTCCGAGGGACGGGCGTCGATCTGAATCACCGTATCACCACGATAGATGTGCAGCTCGGCGAAATAGGTGTTGTCCTTCACCTGCGTGATGATCACCTTGCGCAGCTCCGCGCCCAGCCCGACGATCACCTGCTTGAGGAGGTCGTGCGTCAGCGGGCGTGAGAACTTGACGCCGGCGAGCTCCATCGCGATCGCGCTCGCTTCGGCCGGTCCGATCCAGATCGGCAGGACCCGCTGTCCGTCGTTCTCCTGCAGAATCACCACCGGCGTGTTTGTCGTGCGATCCAGCCCGAGGTGAGCTACCCGAACCTGCAGCATGGCTCCCCCCGGGCTGCTCATCAGGTGCCCATATCCCAGGAGGCGAGATACTTGCGCTGTGCGGCGGTGAGGGTGTCGATCACGACGCCCATCGACTGCAGCTTGAGACGCGCGATCTCCTGATCGAGGTCGGCAGGAATGCGGTGAACGTCCTTCGTCAATTTCTTCGCGTTGTGGACGACGAATTCGGCAGCGAGCGCCTGATTCGCGAACGACATGTCCATCACGCTCGCGGGATGACCCTCGGCGGCCGCGAGGTTGATCAGGCGGCCATCGCCGAGCACGAAGATCTTCTTGCCGCCAAGCTGGAACTCGTCGACGAACTCGCGCACGGCGACAGGTCCCTTGGCGACTTTCTTCAGTCCGTCGAGATCGATTTCCACGTTGAAATGCCCCGAGTTGGCCACTACGGCGCCGTCCTTCATCGCGCGCATGTGCTCCACCCGGATGACCTCGACGTTGCCGGTCAGCGTCACAAACAAGTCGCCCAGCGGCGCCGCCTCTTCCATCGGCATGACCCGGTAGCCGTCCATCTGCGCTTCGAGCGCTTTCATGGGGTCGATCTCGGTCACGACGACGTTCGCGCCGGCGCCGCGCGCGCGCAGCGCGAATCCGCGGCCGCACCAGCCGTACCCCGCGACCACGATGGTGCTCCCGGCGATCAGGAGGTTGGTGGCCCGGATGATTCCGTCCAACGTGGACTGGCCCGTGCCGTAGCGATTGTCGAACAGATGCTTGGTCAGCGAGTCGTTGACGGCAATGACCGGGAATTGGAGCACGCCGTCCTTGGCCATCGCCTTCAGGCGGATGACACCGGTCGTCGTCTCTTCGGTCGAGCCGATCACGCCGGCGACCAGCGACTTCCGGTCGGCAGCGGAGAGTGTCTCCACCCATTGGCGCACCGGCGGCGCGAGGTCGTCCAGCCGGTTCAGGGCGATCATATGGAGCGCGCCGACGAGATCGGCGCCGTCGTCCATCGTGATGTCGGCGCGATGCGCGAGCGCGGCACGAATGTGCTCGTAATAGGTCTCGTGGTCTTCCCCCTTGATCGCAAAGACCTTGATGCCGTGATCCTTGACGAGATGCGCCGCGACGTCGTCCTGCGTGGACAGCGGGTTCGACGCGCACAACGCCACGTCTGCCCCGCCGGCCTGGAGTGTCACCGCGAGGTTCGCCGTCTCGGTTGTGACGTGGAGGCAGGCAGCGAGTCGTTTCCCGGCGAGCGGCCGCTCGCGCGTGAACCGCTCGCGGAGCTGCCGCAACACCGGCATGGAGCGCTCGGCCCATTCGGTCCGCCGCCGTCCTTCGTCGGCGAGCCGGATGTCCTTGATATCATTCGTGGCCTTCGCCCCAGCGCCAGCGCCGCCTTTGGTCATCGTGTCAGACATTGGCCTTCCGCGATGTGCGGGATGCGCGCTCCGCGGCGACTTTCAGCTCTTCGGCGCGATCGACGTGCTCCCAGGTGAATAGCTCGACGTCACGCTCGCCCGTTTCGCCCGCCCCGACCCGGCGCTTTTCGGGCGCGCGGCCGAAGTGGCCATAGGCTGCAGTGGGCCGATAGATAGGATTGCGCAGGTTCAAAGCCTGGATGATGCCGCCAGGCGTGAGATCGAAGACTTCCCGCACGGCCCCTTCCAGCGCGTCCTGGGGCACGGTGCCGGTTCCGAACGTGTCCACCATGACCGAAACAGGTTCCGCGACGCCGATCGCGTAGGCGACCTGGACCTCGCAGCGCTTTGCGAGCCCGGCCGCCACAATGTTCTTTGCTACCCAGCGCATCGCGTAGGTCGCCGAGCGATCGACTTTGGAGGGGTCTTTGCCGCTGAACGCGCCGCCGCCGTGCCGGGCCATGCCGCCGTAGCTATCCACGATGATCTTGCGGCCGGTGAGCCCCGCATCACCCTGCGGGCCGCCCACCACGAATCGTCCCGTGGGGTTCACGAGCACCTTCTTGTCGTTCACTTCAAACCCCGCGTCGCGCACCACCGGTCGCACTACATGGGCGAGGATGCCGGCCCGGAGCTGCGCGTTGTCGATCATGTCGGAGTGTTGCGCCGACACCACAATCGTGTCGACGGCGATCGGCTTGGACCCCTCGTACACTACGCTGACCTGCGTCTTGCCATCGGGCCGCAGCCACGGGAACTCCCCGCTCTTGCGCACCGTCGCCAGGCGCTCGGCGAGCCGATGTGCGAGCACGATGGGGAGCGGCATCAGCGACGGTGTCTCGTCGGTCGCATAGCCGAACATCATCCCCTGGTCGCCCGCCCCACCCTTGTCCACGCCGAGCGCGATGTCGGCGGACTGGCGGTCGATGGTGGTCAAGACCGCGCAGGTCTGGGCATCGAAGCCGAAGTTCGCGTCGGTGTACCCGATCGACGTGATCGTACCGCGCACGATGTCCGGGATGTGGACGTAGGTGGAGGTCGTGATCTCCCCCGCCACCACGGCCATTCCGGTCGTGACGAGCGTTTCGCACGCGACGCGGGCGGACGGATCCTCGACGAGGATCGCGTCAAGCACCGCGTCGGAGATCTGATCCGCGATCTTGTCGGGATGTCCTTCCGTGACCGACTCGGAAGTGAAGACGTGACGATGAGTTGGCATGTTTTAGGTCCCTATAGTTTCAAACTACCGGAGCGCCGTCCCGCGGGCAACCGCGCATCGGGATCGAGCATGTCAGATCCCAGCGCTTCCGTGAGTGCAAATCGCAAGATGTCGAGTGCCAACTCCGCCGAGCTTCTGAGGCCATTTCGCCGCATACGCTGGCTGGCTTGTTAGCGGCGCGCGCCGCTTCTGCAACAAGTTTGAGCAGGCGCAAGACGCTCGGATCGTGCGGGGTGAAACGGTCCGCCAACCGGGCGTTGGCGCGATCCACCACAAGCGTGTACTGCGTCAGATCGTTGGTGCCGACGCTGAGGAAGTCGCTCACTTCGACCAGACGATCCGCCATGACGGCCGCTGCCGGCGTCTCCACCATGACGCCCAGGGGCACCGTCTTGGCGGCGGGCACGCCCTGTTTCTCCAGACGGTCAGCCTCCTCGCGCATCATCTCGCGCGTACGCTCGACTTCGTCGAGTCGCGTCACGAGCGGAATCATCAGGTGAAGATTCGCTGTGACCGCCGCGCGTAACACGGCGCGGATCTGCGTGCGAAACATCGCCGGCTCGTCGAGGCAAACACGGATCGCCCGCCACCCGAGGAACGGATTCGCCTCCGGGGGACCACGGAACGGCGCCGGGAATTTGTCGCCTCCCAGGTCGTACGTGCGGATGACGACCGGCTGTCCCGGGAACGCTTCGCCGACGTGACGGAAATAGTTGGTTTGGGACTCTTCATCCGGCAGCTCACTATGTCCCGTGATCAAGAATTCCGTCCGGAGCAGGCCGACGCCCTCGGCACCGTGCGCCTTGGCCGGAGCGACCTCCTCGGGCAAGTCCACGTTGCCGCGCAAGGCGATGTGCACACCGTCCACCGTCACGGACGGTTGCGTAACGGCTTCCTCGAGGCGTGCGGTCAACTCCCGCCGGTTCGCGTCTTTTCGCTCGGCTTCCTCGATCTCCTCTGGCGTCGGATTGAGGAGGACCGTTCCCTGGCGGCCGTCGAGAATCGCCTTCGTGCCCTGGGGGATCCGCGCGACCGCACCGCGCAAGCCGAAGATTGCCGGGATCCCGATCGAGTGGGCCAGGATCGCCGCGTGGGAGGTGCGCGTGCCCTCTTCGCTGATCAAGCCAACGACGTGGTCGCGGTCGAGTTGGACCGTGAGCCCGGGGGACAGTTCGCGGGCGACAAGGATCGACGGCTCCGACAGACTCTCCCACACGTCGGACGCGCCCTGCTTGTGCATGAGATGCTGGATGACGCGAATCGCGACACCCGTCAGATCGGCAAGACGTTCCTTGAGCAACGGGTTGCCCGCCGCGGTCCACAGATCACGGACCTCGAGCGTCTTGAACTCGAACGCCTTTTCGGCGGTGAGGTGGTTTTCGCGGATCAGCTCGGCGACGCCGCCGATGAACTCCTTGTCCTCGAGCATCAAGATCTGCGCGTCGAAGATGCGCGCCTCGTCCACGCCGGCACGATCCTCGGCCTTGGCACGCAGCTCGGTGAGTTGACCGCGCACGTCTTTGAGCGCGGCGCGCAGGCGCCGCACCTCTTTTTCCACCTGTGTGCGCGGCACGACGCGATGCGGGACCTCCGGCAAGGCCCAGCGCACCGTCACGGTGGGACCCATCGCGATGCCGGGCGAGACGCCGATGCCCTTCAGCAGGCGGTCACCCGGAGTCATGCGTCTTCCTTTTCCTTGGCCTTCAAGTGCATCTCGTGAAAGCCCGCGGCGACGAGCGCGAGGAGCGCCTCCATTGCCTGCTCGGCGTCTTCGCCGTCGGTACGGATGTGAATCGAGGAGCCGCACTCCGCCGCGAGCGTCATCATGCCGAGGATGCTCTTGCCGTTCACGACGGCGCCGTCTTTGTGCACCTCGACCGCAGACTTGAATTTGTTCGCCACTTTGACGAATTCCGCCCCCGGCCGGACGTGCATGCCGAGCGGATTCACGATGAGCGCGTCCCGCTCGATCATTGCCATATCACCCCCACGACGAGCGCGAGGGCGGCGAGCGCGAGCGAGAGCCGGAGACCGTTGAGCCGGTCGCCGCGGAGACGGAACCCGAGGAAGCTCAGGGCGGCCACGATCGACAGCGCCACGCGCGCCCACGACTCGAACGGCGCCGAGAGGTAGGCGGCCGTCAGCGGCAGCGCCGCACCGACGGCAAACGCCATCGCGGGGCCGAGGAGCGCACCAGCCTTCTGCAGCACGGGATGATGCAGCGCCACGCTCACGCGCGTCCCGTGCGTCCAGCCGGCCTTCAGCGCCCACCAGCGCAGTGCGACGTGGCCGATGTTGTAGACGACCAGGAACGCCGCGACGGCGATCCACCCGGCGCCGAGGGCGACGGCGGCCAGCGTCAGCCCGGAGAGGAGCGGCAACCAGCCCGCCCATATGAGTCGATCGCCGAGCGACCCGAGCGGGCCACACAGCGCCTCGCGCAGCCGTTCGATCTGATCGGGCGGGGCGCCGTCGTGCTCGGCACGGGCGGCGGCGCCGACCGCGAGACCGACGAGATAGGGATGGGAGTTGAAGAAGTGCGCGCCGCGCGCGACCGCGGGGCGGTACTTGCCGTCGTCGAGGTCGCGCAGCAGCGGCTCCTCGGCGACGCCCACTCCCACGCCGAGCATCCGCTCGTAGTTGTACGAGCCTTGCACCGCGAACAACCGCAGCAGCGCGAGCGCCAGGGGTCGCTTCACCGCAGCCATATCGTCGCCGCAATCCCGCCCGCGAGGCCGGCAGCGAACCACGCGAGGTTGGGCCCGCGTCCTACCAGCCGCAACGTTCCCGCCGCACCCGCCGCCAACGCGGTCCCCACGACCGCCACGGCGAGCAGCACCGCGCCTCGCACCGACAGCACGCCGCCCAGCAACGGCCGCGCCAGCCAGGCGAGGACCAGGCCAAACACGGTGACCAGCGCCGCGCGCAGCGCGTCGCGCAGCAGGCCGCCCACGTGGACACGAACCAGCGCACTCGGGTCGCCCGATTCGAGCCGGGCGGCCGCGTTATGGATGATCCGGGAGTTCACCCGTCGTAGCATGTTGATCGTCACGCCGCCAAACAGTCCCGTGACCAATCCCACGAGCGCGCCGAGGCCAAGACCGAGGACACCCGCCGACGCGTGCGCGGTCGCGACGGCAGCGACCGTGGCGGGCCCGTATTCGGGATAGCGCACGGCACCGACCGGCAGGATGTCGTACTGCAACAAGCTTGAGGCCCGTGGGGATGTCGCCGAGGATCGCGCCCGCCACCGTACCGGCCACGAGCGGGCGCGCGATCATCATCTGGGGCAGGCTGACGAGGTCCACCCCGACGAACGTACCCCAGACGGCCAGCGCGATCAGCAGCTCGAGGGGAAGAATCACGTGAACTCCCCGACCGGCACGGCGCGGGCCGTGGGGACGTCCTGGGCGGTGACGTCCACGCCGCCGGCAGCAAGCGTGCGCAGCTTCGCCGCCTCGTCGTCCGTCAAATACACGAAGCGCAGCCGCTCCTTGCGGCCGGTGCGATGGTGCACGCCACCTACGTTGAAGCGCTTCACCTGCGGCGCCCGCCCGGCAAGCGCCACGGCGGTGTCGATGTCCCCCACGAGCAGGATCCCGACGCGCGAGTCCGACTCCCAATTGGGCAGCATGTCTGCGGCCTTCTCGACGGACGCGAAGATCACCTCGATCTGCGGCGGCACACCCATCCGGTAGAGATCCTGCTCCCAGTCGCTGCCGCTGACCTCATCATCGACGAGCACGATGAACGAGACGTCGAGCGGCTGTCCCCAGCCCACTACGACCTGCCCGTGGATCAGGCGGTCATCGATGCGGTACAGCGCCAGGGTCATGGGCGCGTCACGTGGATCGCCTTGCCGCCCGCATCGACGGCCCGGCGCGCCGCTTCCGCGGCCGGGATTTCACGATTGAACACGAAGTCGAGCAGCATGGCGAGATTGACACCCGTCACGACGGCGATGTCGGCGCCGCCTTGCTTCGCGTACCGGGCGGAGCTGGTGAAGCACGAGCCGCCAGGGAGATCGACGAAGAGCACCGCGGGCCCGGTGCCCACCGCTTCACGCAGCCGCTCGCCCAGCTCGGCCGTGCCGCAGCCTTCATTCGAGATGGGTGTCAGCGCACCCTCGATGCCGGTGATCGCGGTGACCGCATCCACCATGGCCTTCGCCACCGCGGCGTGCGACACGATGACGCCACGGAGCTCACTCATAGTCTTCCTCCAGATAACTCTGCACGCCGCCCTTTTCCCGCATGCGCCGGATCAGCCGCTCGTTGAACGCGTTCGCGGAATCCACCCCGCTGTAGCGCAGCAGGTGATTCATCGCCACGACTTCGCAGATCACCGTGAGATTCTTTCCCGGATTGAGCGGCACCGTCACCAGCGGCAGCTCGACATCGAGCAGCTCGGTACGCCGCTGGTCGAGGCCCGTGCGGTCGTACTCCCGCGTGTTGTCCCAGTCCTCGAGCTGTACCACGACCTCGATGCGCTTCTGCTGGCGCACGGAACGAATGCCGAACAGCGCGTTGATGTCGATCAAGCCAACACCACGGATCTCCATATAGTGCCGGGAAATCTCGTGGCCGCGGCCGATCAAGACGTCGTTGCCCCGCCGGGTGACGTGCACGACATCGTCCGCGACCAGCCGGTGCCCACGCTCGACGAGATCGAGCACGCACTCGCTCTTGCCGATCCCGGAGCGGCCGCGAAACAGGAGCCCCACGCCGAACACGTCGGCCAGCGAGCCATGGACGGTGGTGCGCGGCGCGAAGGCGTCGTCGAGAAACGGCTTGAGCCGCCGGTAGAATTCCGCCGTCTTGAGGCGAGTGCGAATGACGGGGATACCCTTCTCCCGTGCGAGCACCAGCAATTCTTCCGGGGCCTCCTGGCCTTTCGTGATGATGATGCAGGGGAGCGCATACGACAAAAACGTGTCGATCGATTTGCGGCGCGCCTTCGCATCGAGCGAAGCCAGGTACGTGATCTCCGTCTCGCCCAGGATGTGAATGCGGTCTGTGCCCACGAAGCGCGCCGTGTATCCGGCCAGCACGAGGCCGGGGCTCGACGCCTCGGGGGAGCGAATTTCGCGGTCGAGACCGACTTCCGCCGTCAACAGCTCGAGCTGCAGCGGATCGCCCTTGCGGGCGAGCAGATCGCCGACCTTGAGGCGAGGCGTTTGCGCGGCGGGCGGTGCGCTCACCGAGTCTCGGGCACCTTAGAGCGGGGCGTTTCTTTCTCGTCGAGAAGCTGGCGCTTCATGCGCGCCATCGCGGCGTCGAGCGCGGAGCGGAGATCGGCGGCTTGTGCCTTGGCCACGTGGATCCGACCGCGCGGCACATGCACGGCGATCTCCACGCCCGCTTCGCCATGATCTTCGGTAAAGACGACCTGCGCGTGATGGGGGCGTCGAGCGATCTTTGCGACCTTCTCGACGAGCTCCTTGGTGTGCGCGCGCAGATCGTCGTCGATCTCCGTGTGACGCGCAGTGATGGTGATGCGCATTCAACATTTCCTTTCGTGTGCGGCAACCGTTTTCTCGACATGCGCCAGCGTAGCGCGAGCGGCCGAATCCCACGACAGCCCCTCGGCAAAGCGGCGCGCCGCGTGGCCGAGCCGCTCCACCACCGACGGATCCGCGGCGAGCGCCAGCATCCGATCGGTGAGCGCCGGGACGTCGCCATGAGGCACGAGGTAGCCGGTCACGCCGTTCTGCACCGACTCGCGCAACCCTGGGCTGTCCGATGCCAAGGCCGGGGTGCCGCACGCCGCGGCCTCAACGTTCGTGATACCCCACCCTTCTTTCGGGCTCGGGAATACGACCGCCCAGGCGCGGTGCAATAAGCGCCGCTTCTCGTCTTCGGACACATAACCCAGGAATCGGACCGCATCGCTCACGCGGTGTTCGACGGCCAGTCGTTCCAGCCTGGGCCGGTCGTCACCCTGGCCGCAGATGTCCAGCGTAATGTCGGGGCGTGTCGTCCGCGCGGCGGCAACCGCACGGATCGCAAGTTCCACTCCTTTATAACGCTTCAATCGGCCCAGGTACAAGAACGTGGGGCGCGCCGCACGCGGCGTCGCGGGGTCCGGCCGATACGCCTGGGAATCCACGCCCGGATGAATGACGACGACCTGCTCCGCCGGCACGCCGCGCCGAACCAGATCGTCGCGCGTGCTCTCGGAAATAGCGTGAAATCCGGCGTTCTTGTATACCCACGGAATCGGCAGCTCGGCCCCCCACACCACCGTCGCCATGGGGGCGCTGGCCTCGGCGAAGGCCGTGGTCCCGAACAAGTGAGGGACGATCGCCACGAAGGGGAGCCGCGTCAGCGTGGGAAGAAACAGCGGAACCTTGTTGATATCTTCCACGACGACGTCGAACGCCGTTTCGCGCAGGGCCCGCCGGACCGCGCCGCGGGCACGCAATGCGAAGCTGTGTCGCCCCCCGACGCGCGTGACCTCCATGCCATCCACGACTGCCGTCGGCGAGCAGCCGGACCAGCCACTCGCGATCAGACGCACATCGTGCCCCCATGTCGCGATCCGGCCGAAGAGCTCGTGCAGGTGGATCTCGGCGCCACCGGCCTGCGGATTCTCCCGATCATTCCAATTGACCACCAGGATTCTCACAGCGCGCCGGTCTCCCGGGCGACGGCATCGAGCACGCCATTGATGAAGCCCGGTGCACGCGAGCCGGCGAACCAGTGCGCGAGCTTGACCGCCTCATCGATCACCACTCGCGACGGGGTCGATGCCTCGTCCAGCTCCGCGAGCGCGAGTCGCAGGATGTTGCGCTCCACGACGCCCACGCGCTCGAGCCGCCAGTGCTCCGCAGCATTCGCGATTCGGGCGTCGAATTCGGGAAGGCCGGCGATGGCCTTGGCGGCGAGATCGGCGCCGCGGTCGTAGCCCTTGGGCGCGCGTCCATAGATCACGGCGACGCGAGCAACGACCGCCTCGATCGTTGGTCTGCCCGACAGTTCCCACGCATGCAACAACTGGAGGGCGCGCGCGCGGGCCTTAGTCTCGGGGCGCTGCATCGAGCTTCTCGAGCGCGTCGGCGGTCTCGAGGGCCGCCTGCACCGCCTCGGCACCTTTGCTGACCCGCGCCAACGCCTGAGTCTCGGTCTCCGTCGTAAGCACGCCGAATCCGACCGCGATGCGATGCGCCAACGCGACGTTGCCGAGGCCGCGCGCGGCCTCACCGGCGACGTATTCGAAGTGCGGCGTCTCGCCGCGAATCACGCATCCGAGCGCGACGATCGCGTCAAATCGCTCGCTCGCCGCCGCCGCTTCGGCGAGCACGGGGAGCTCGAAGGCCCCCGGCGCCCACGTGACTTCTACATTCGCGTCCGCGATCCCGCCGCGGCGGAGCGCGTCACGCGCGCCGTCGAGCAGCTTCGACGTGATGTGTTCGTGAAACCGACTCACGATGATCGCCACACGCCGCTGGCGGTTGGAAGTGCGCGCCGCGGAGGGTGCTCGGTGTGGCACGATCAGTGAGTGAGGAAGTGGCCGAGCTTGTCCCGCTTGACGTCGAGATAGGCCCGATTCTCATCCGACGGCGCCGGCACGATGGGCAGCCGCTCGACGATCTCCAGTCCGTAGCCTTCGAGGCCTACCAGCTTCATCGGATTGTTCGTCAGCACGCGGATCGACGACAGTCCGAGGTCGAGCAGAATCTGCGCGCCGATGCCGTAATTCCGCAGGTCCGGCTTGAAACCGAGCTTCTCGTTGGCCGTGACGGTGTCGTGGCCCTGATCCTGGAGCTCGTACGCCTTGAGCTTGTTGAGGAGGCCGATGCCCCGCCCTTCCTGATCGAGGTACACGACCACTCCCGCGCCCACCTCCGCGATCATCCGCATCGCGCTGTGCAGCTGCCAGCCGCAATCGCACCGGGCCGAGCCGAAGACGTCGCCCGTCAGGCACTTCGAGTGCATCCGCACCAGCACCTGTTGCTTGCCCGCGACGTCGCCGAATACCAACGCGATGTGCTCCGCCTCATCCACGTCGTTGCGATAGCCGATGATGCGGAATTCGCCGAATGGCGTCGGGAGGCGGGCTTCAGCGACCCGATGGACGAGCCGCTCGTGCTTCAGCCGGTAGGCGACGAGCTGCGCGACCGTGATGAACGTGAGACCATGCTGTGAGGCGAACCGCTCGAGGTCGGGACGGCGCGCCATCGAACCATCGGGATTCAGGATCTCGCAGATGACGCCGGCCGGGTACAGCCCGGCGAGGCGCGCGAGATCGATGCTCGCCTCGGTCTGACCGACACGCTGCAAGACGCCGCCGGGACGCGCGCGCAGCGGGAAGACGTGCCCGGGCCGCCGCAGGTCGCTCGGAACCGTCGACGGATCGATGGCCACGCAGACCGTCGCGGCCCGATCGGCGGCCGAAATGCCGGTCGTCACGCCGAACCGCGCGGCGGCATCGATGCTGATGGTGAAGGCCGTCTCGTGCGATTCGTTGTTGTGCTCGGTCATCTGCGGCAGGCCGAGGGCATCGCAGCGCTCGGGCGTCAACGGCATGCAGATGAGCCCGCGGGCGTGCGTCGCCATGAAGTTGATCATCGAGGGGCTAACCTTCTCGGCCGCTCCGATCAGATCACCCTCGTTCTCGCGCCGCTCGTCATCCGCTACGATGACCAGCTTGCCGGCGCGAATATCCGCGATCGCTTGTTCTACTGCGCTGAACGGCATAGCTGCCTCACGTACTTTCCAAGAACATCGGCCTCGACGTGCACACGATCACCGCTCGCGAGTTTTCCTAATGTCGTGTGCTCGCGGGTGAACGGTACCAACGACACCTGCACGATTCTGTCCTCTGCGAGCGCGTTCACGGTGAGGCTCACGCCATCCACCGTGACTGCACCATGGAGCACCGTCGTCTCCGCGACTTCGGGCGGGACGCGAATATCCACGAGCATCGCGTCATCGACTTCAGCGACCCCTTCCACCGTTCCCACGCCGTCCACATGCCCTTGCACGAAGTGGCCACCGAATCGATCACCAGCGCGCAGCGCACGTTCCAGGTTGACGCTTCGACCTTTTTTCCATTCGCCGATCAACGTCCGGCCGAGCGTCGTCTGCACGACGTGCACCGTAAACGCGCCTTTGAGGACCTTCTCGACGGTCAGGCACGCCCCATTGAGCGCGATGCTCTCGCCCTTCTTCACGCCTTTGTAGGACGCCTTTACACGCAGTTCCACGCCGTTGTTCACGTGCACCGCGTCGATTCGGCCCACCGCGTCTACGATTCCGGTAAACATAGCCGTCGATCCAAGACCAATAATGTATCAGAGCCCAGCGGGCGCCGCTCCACGACCACCCAGCGCGGCGCTTCGGCGAGGGGAGATGCCGGGATCCCTGCAAAAGCGGGCACCGCCCCCTCGCCGAGCCAGATGGGCGACTGCACCCAGTACAAGCGGTCTACGAGCCCCTCGGCCAGGAGTTTGGCGCCCAGCGCGCCTCCGCCTTCACATAACAACGATTGGATCCCGGCGAGCCGCAGCTGCGCGAACGCTTGCGCCAAGGCTTCGGGACGGAAGACACGTACGCCGTTGCCCTCGAGCACCGACACGTTCGCCATCGGCGCTTCGGGTGACGCGACGACCCAGGTGGGGACTTCGCGCGCCGTTTGCACCAGCGAGACGCCGAGGTTGAGCATCGCGCGCCGGTCGAACACGATGCGCACGGGCGGCTTGCGCGGGGTGAGCCCGCCGCGCGCGGTGAGCTGCGGGTTGTCGGTCAACGCCGTCGTACCGCCCACCGCGATCGCATCGAACCCCGCCCGCAGCCAGTGGACGTGGTCGCGTGCCTCCGGCCCGGAGATCCACTGTGACCGGCCGCCGGCGTCGGCGATCCGGCCGTCGATGGATGTCGCGAGCTTGAGCGCAACGAAGGGACGATCGGTCTGTTGTCTGGTAAAGAGGAAGGGGGCGTTCAGCGCGGCGGCCTCTTCCGCGAGCAGGCCGATCCGTGTTTCGATGCCGGCGCGTTTCAGCACCTCGACGCCGCCGCGCGCCTCGGCATCGGGATCGCGCACCGCGGCGACGACGCGCCGGATTCCGGCCGCCCGAATCGCGTCGGTGCATGGCGGTGTCTTGCCGTGATGCGCGCACGGCTCGAGCGTCACGACGAGCGTGGCCCCGCGCGCCTTGTCGCCGGCAGCGTGCAGCGCGGGGAGCTCGGCGTGGGGGCCGCCGAATTCGGCGTGCCACCCTTCCGCCACGGTCTCGTCGCCACGCAATACCACCGCGCCGACCATGGGGTTCGGGGACACACGGCCCCAGCCGCGCCACGCGAGCTCGAGCGCTCGACGCATGGCTACGAGTTCCCGCTCGCTATCTCTCTTCAAACCGCACCACAGGCTTGCTGCCCGCGCGCACCTCTCCGATGAGCCACGCCTGCACCTGCGCGCGCTCGGCCGCGCGCACGGTCGTCTCGACGTCCTGGCGCGCCACGACCGCGATCATCCCGACGCCCAGATTGAACACGCGCCGCATCTCCTCACGGCTGACCTGGCCGGCGCGCATCAACACGCGAAACAGCGGCGGCCAGGGCCAGCTGCCGGCGTCCACTACGGCCTCGACGCCGGGGGGCAACACGCGGACGAGGTTGCCGACGATCCCGCCGCCGGTCACGTGCGCCAACGCGTGCACGTCACCGAGCAGCGGTCGCAGGGCCATCGCGTAACTGCGATGCACAGCGAGGAGCACCTCTCCGACCGACCGCTCCGTCTCGGGGAACCGATCGTCGATGCCCAGCTTCATCCCTTCGAACACGATCTTCCGCGCGAGCGTGTAGCCGTTCGTGTGCAGTCCGGTCGATGCGTAGCCGATGAGCTGGTCACCGGCGGTCACACGATCGCCGTGCAGGGCCTTGTCCTCCTCGACGACACCGACGATCGAGCCTGCCAGATCGTAATGACCGGCCTGGTACAGGTCGGGCATCTGCGCCGTCTCGCCCCCGGCGAGGGTCATGTCATGCGCGCGGCAGCCGCGGGCGACGCCGCTGACGATCTGCGCCGCGATCTCCGGAACGAGATTCCCGGTCGCGATGTAGTCGAGAAAGGCGAGCGGCGTGGCACCGTGGACCAGAATGTCGTTGACGGAGTGATTGACGAGATCTTCACCCACGGTGTCGTGAATCCCCGCCGCGGCGGCCACAAGCACTTTGGATCCCACGCCGTCGGTTGACATGACCAGAACCGGCTTCTGGTAGCCCGCGGGCACGCGCACCATCCCGCCGAACCCGCCGACGGCGCCGCGCGCCAACGGTGTGCGGGTCGTCCGCACCAGCTCGGCGATCCGCCGCTTCGCCTCCTCGGCGGTGTCGAGCTTCACCCCAACGGCGCCGTAGCGGTCGGCTTTGGTCACGCTTCGCCGTCCAACGAGAAGTGGACGAGATCGCGGAACGCCTTCACGCGGCCGTGCACCTCCGGCAGGGTGATGTGCTCGAGCCGCTGGACGCCAAAGGCTTCCACGTTGATCACGACCATCTTGGGGCCGCGTCCGAGTATCCAGTGCGCCGCCCGATAAATGTTCCAGTCGCCCGAGAGCTCGCGCGCTTCCGAATCGTTCACCATCAGGATGTCGATATGGCGCAACAGCTGGAGCAGCAGATCCTTCTTGCCTTGAATCCAGTAGTTCATCGTATCGCAGGCGACCAGCTTGGGCTTTTTGACCTGATCGAGGACGTTGAGCTGCAGCTCCGGATCGATGTTGCCGAGGAAGACGTACTTGGCGTCGCGGAATTTTTCGGGGATGCGGGGTTGAAAGTTGGCGAAGACGCCGAGGCGGGTCTCGAGCGTTTCGCGGCTGTTCAGATCGTACGAATACCGGGCTTTCCAGCGAAACGACTCGCCCGGTTGCCGTTCCACCCCCGCCAGGTCCACGCCGCGCGCCGCCAGTTTCTTGAGATGCTCTTCGGGAAAGTCGCTCCCGACCACGCCGACGACCTGGACGGGAGCCAGCACCGCTCCCGCCATCGCAAAGAACACCGCGGCCCCGCCGAGCGCGTCGGCGGTCTCGCCGAAAGGCGTGATGACGGAATCCAGCGCAATCGAGCCGACGACGAGTACACCCACGCTTACATCCGTTCCGGGGCGCGAATCCCCAAAAGTGAAAGGCCATTCGCCAGCACCTGTTGGACGGCGCGCGCGAGCACGAGCCGGGCGGCTTCCTGAGGCTCGCCCAGCACGCGGTACTTGTGATACCACGCGTGCGCCAGCCGGGCCAGTCCCTCGAGATATCCCGTGATGCGATGGGGTTCTCGGGCAGCGGCGGCGCCCTGAACCATGGCGGGAAAGTCGGCCAGCTCCTTGATCAAATCGGCTTCCTCGGGCTGGGTGAGGACGCTGAGATCAGCCCCCGCGGCGCTCACGCTCGCTGACTCGCGCCCAGCGACGCGGAAGATCCCGAACATGCGCGCGTGCGCCATCTGGACGGTGAACACCGGGTTCTCGTCCGTTTGACTCTTGGCGAGATCGACGTCGAAGACAAAGTGCGTCTCACCACGCCGCATCAGATAGAAGTAGCGCACCGCGTCCCGTCCGACCTCTTCCACGAGATCGCGGACCGTCATATAGCTGCCCGCGCGCTTGGAGAGCTTCACTTCGTCACCGCCCCGCATCACGGTGACCATCTGATGCAGCACGTATTCCGGATATCCCTGCGGGATCCCCATTTCGAGCGCCTGGAGTCCGATGCGCACACGTGCGACCGTGCCGTGATGATCGGAACCCTGCACGTTGAGCGCGCGATGGAAGCCCCGCTCCCATTTCGTCACGTGATACGCGACGTCGGGCAGGAAATAGGTGTAGTCGCTGCCCTTCTCCGCGCTCTTGCGCATCACGCGGTCCTTGTCGTCGCCGAAGTCGGTCGTTCGGAGCCACAACGCCCCGTCCTTCTCGTAGGTGTGCCCCGCGGCCACGAGCCGGCGCGTCGTTTCCTCCACCTTCCCCGTGGTGTACAGCGACGACTCGAGGAAGTAGACGTCGAACTTGACGCCGAACGCTTGCAGGTCGCGATCCTGCTCCGCGCGCAGCTCCTGCACCGCAAACCGGCGGACGGCGTCGAGATCGCCGCCTTCCGTATCCTTGGGATGCTCGGCGACGTAGCGCTCGGCGATGTCACGGATGTAATCGCCCTGATAGCCCTGCTCCGGAATCTCCGCGGGCAGCCCGCGCGCCTGCCGGATCCGGGCCTGGACGCTGCGCGCGAGATTCATGATCTGGCCACCGGCGTCGTTGTAGTAGAACTCGCGGCTCACTTTCCAGCCGGTCCATTCGAGCAGCGTCGCGATCGCATCGCCCAGTGCGGCTTGGCGGCCATGACCGACGTGCAGCGGTCCCGTCGGATTGGCAGAGACGAACTCGACGTTGAACGCCGCGCCGTGGCCGACGTCGGTCTTCCCGTAGCTCGCGCCCGCGGCGAGTATCGCAGGGAGCGCGCTCACAACCTCGGCATCCGCCAGGAAAAAGTTGATGAAGCCGG
>WNGK01007917.1_pt1 | contig 18594 bp, 21 predicted proteins | sample 5400601 | NCBI WGS metagenome assembly WNGK01 (sample SAMN13153376, study PRJNA577476) | soil metagenome | isolation source: 60 cm soil or saprolite under Garry oak tree replicate 1 | place: USA:California | collected 2016-06-15
ACGATTTCAGTATTCCCGAATAATCGTGAGGGCAGCAGCTCAATTCCTTGAGCATCTCGTGTCAATGTAGATTCTCATCTTCGTGCCACCTTGTGGCTTCACTCAGCATTTGTAAAAGATTCTCACTAATTATAGAGTCGAAGCTATCGACACAACTGATGTAATCAGATTTCGCTCATTGAGAAGTGGCTGATCCGAGTCAATGAGTCAAATGGCGATGTTGCGCCAAGAACTCGCTTAAAGGGTTCGTCAGTTCCCTCCTCCGTTGACTTGCTATACCGCTACACCTCCGTTTCAGCTCAAAGATCGTCAAGAACCTTGCTCGGCGGCAGCGTGGGGTTGTTTCATAAAGCTGTTTGTAGTTATCCTCATTTCGGGGGTGTGCCGTGAAGATTGGTTTCTCCCTGCCGAACATCGGGCCCATCGGCACCGCGGAAGCAATTACGAAAGTCGCGCAGCGCGCCGAGGCCCTCGGCTATAGCAGCTTGTGGACGATCGAACGCTTACTGTATCCCGTCAAACTGCAAAGACCCTATCCCGGCACGCCGGACGGACACCTTCCTGAAATCTACAAGCAAGTGCTCGATCCGCTCGACGCGCTCACTTACGTCACCGCCCAGACGAAGAAGATCAAGCTGGGCACCAGCGTGCTCGACATGCCCTACTACAGCCCTGTCATGCTGGCTCGTCGGCTGACCACCCTCGACGTCCTTTCCAACGGCAGGCTGTGCGTCGGTCTGGGTCTTGGCTGGAACAAAGACGAAATGGATGCAACCGGCGCCGACATGACGAAGCGAGGCGCTCTGGCCGATGAATTTCTGCCACTGCTCAAAGCCATTTGGACGACGAATCCAGTCGAATTTCACGGAAAGTTTTTCAACGTACCCAAGTCTTATATCAATCTCAAGCCAGTACAGAAGCCTCATCCTCCCATCTACCTGGGAGCGTTTGTCCCAGCTGCGCTAAAACGCCTGGCAAAACTAGCTGACGGATGGAATCCGGTTTTCCTCCCCATCCCTGTCATGGCAGAAATGTTCGGCAGTATCAAGCAGATGGCCAAAGAAGCCGGGCGTGATCCGTCAGCGCTGCGAATGATCGTCCATGCCGGCTTGGAGATCACCGACAAGGCTCTCGGCAAGGACAGGCCGATATTCTCCGGTTCCCTCGACCAGATCAGTGAGGATGTGAGGGGCTGCGCCAAAATCGGAGCCAGCGAACTATTTTTTGATCCGGCGTTTTCTCCGGAAGGGCAGTCACTGGACTACTGGCTGTCTCTGCTGGACCAACTGCAAGGGATGATGAGTCTCGGCTAGTCGCTGCGTGTTCGGTGCGGGGCTAGATCTTGCCCCAGGCCGTGATCCGCTGAGGCGTGATGCGTAGGATAGGAGCATCGTCGCCGAGCATGCCCGCGGCATACTGCTGATACTTGGCTCTTAAACGTTCAAGAGCCCGCTTGCGTTCCGGAGCTGCGGAAACCAACTCTGCCTCGCCCCGCACCAGCACGTACCAGAGACGTGTCCAGTCTTCGTCGTATTGATCCACAAGCAATGCAACCTGCGGCGTCTCTTTAATGTTCTTCAGACGCGCCAACCGGTTGGGAGCCACCCGCTTCGGCTTGCGATCAATTGCGGAATAGAAAACCGGTCCGTCACAAGCAAAGCATATGGGAACCATGTGTGGCCTTCGCGCGGCGTCCAGCGTGGCCAGCCGTGCGACCCTCGCGGTTTCCAGTTTTGCGCGAATTCCGGGAGAGATCAGCGGAAGTCTGTTCGCCATGGCAGGAGGCAAATATCCAATCCATTCTAATCCCCCCGGTTTCCCGCTTCTCAGCGACGGATTTTGCATTGTAAGGAAGGATCACGGCAGCCCGCGGGGCCCTATTAGAAGAGTGCCTCTCCGTCTGCGACCCACGCGGCGCAGCGACTGCAATGCGATTCGGGATTGCCACCGCGAGCCCATTGCGAATGGGCAGGATCGCCGTGTAGAACTGGGTTGAGTCATATAGGCCACACAGCAAGCGGCCTCGTATTGGCCATAAGACCACAACGCATACCAATAGTTGCGCGACTGGAAGCACCAACGGTAGGTGATAGCGCATGGACGGGCATCATTGTTACGCCCGAAAAAGCGCAACTGTCGCAACAGGCCATTGCGCTTGGCACCCGGTTCATTGTTGCAAAATCGCACTCATTGATAACGGGTTTCGATTGTGAGCTGGGTTTTGTTTTCATGCCAGTTTCAGTGGTGGAACGGTAGAACCGGTGAAACGGTAGAACCGGTGGAACGATAGAACCGAACAAGCACTGGGGACCGTGTCATAAACGTGTCCCTCCCTGCGGTCGTCATCGAATGCGCCGAGGCCGCCATTCTCGCAGCATTCCTCAGGCGCCTCCGTGCGGGCTTTGTTTTCTCGGCAAGTGGTTGATGTCATATGATTTGAAACGAAATCTCGGCCTTCGGCCAACTAATCGGCCGTCAGTCAATCCTAGTCCTAGTCGACCCTTTTTCCCCGTTGCACCACCAATGCGCTGCTTGGACATTGTCTGACTCGTCGTCTCTCCACGCTCCTCCCATACCCTTGGGATCCTTATGGTCCGGCACGTCGTTGTCATCCGTGAACTCTTCGCGGCAGATTGCACATTTCCTATCTTGCTCGATAATCTTCCAGTTCAGCAGCTTCCGCATCTCGGCCGGTGACCTTAATTCCCGATATTCCCGTGGGTGATGCCGATCTTCAACTCGGTGGACGCCTATCCTTACTGTTAGGCGTTCCTTCCGGACGGACTCCCGACCACAGCAAAAGCATGACCGGTGGATTGGACTATTCTCAATCTTGCTGGAGCACAGCAACAAAATCCTCTCAACACGGGTTGCCTGCGTTGTAGAATACGGCAACCATTTCTCCGCAGGGCCCCATAGTGTCTAAGGTTGAGGCCATCCCGCTTTTATATCCCCCAACAGGAGGTAAATGCCCCATGACTGCCAACCATGTCCATGTTCTCCGAGCCGCGTCGAATCGCGCGTGGTTATTCTCTAGAAGCGTCAATGCGATTCTGCCCGAAGGACAATTGCCGCGGCCATCTTGGGCGCCCGGCCACTTGCTCAAAAGTCGGGAAAGAATCCAAATGACGGCTGGGATTCCCAGGAAAACGCTCTCACTATGCCCAGACTGCAACAGAGAGGCAGCAGACGCAGTGGTCACCGGCCAGGCCACTATCGCTGACTTCAGGGATAGGCCCGGAATTATCGAGGCGGAGATACTGGAGGAAGCCGGACGCATTCTGATGCGCAAGGCCTGCGAAAGGCACGGCCCATTTGAAGACGTGCTTTCCGATCACCCCGCGTTTTTCCGAAGGATGGAGAGCCTTGCTTTTGGTAAGGATTTCAGATGCGTCAACGATGAACTCGTCCACAATCATGGTGCAAACAGCATCAAGACAGGACGCGGTACGTATTTGATTATCGATCTGACGAACCGCTGCAACATGGTCTGTTCGCCGTGCTATATGGATGCGAACGCTACAAGCTTCGTTCACGAGCTGGATATGCAGGATGTACGGTCGCTCTTTGGAAAGGCAGTGTCTTTCAAACCTCAGCGAGAAATCAATGTTCTGTTCTCTGGTGGAGAAGCAACGCTCTCACCAATTTTTCTGGAGGCCGTCCGCCACGCAAAAAGCATGGGCTTCCACCGGCTTCATGTCGCCACTAATGGAATTCGCTTTGCGCAAGACAGAGATTTTGCTGTTCAGGCAAAAGCGGCTGGACTCCATGCAGTATATCTCCAGTTCGACGGCATCACGGAAGCAAAGAATAGCCATCGAGGAATCGGAAACTACATGGAAGTGAGGCGACGCGCACTCGACAGCATCGCCGCGGCCGGAATGAAAACTACGCTGCAGGTGAGCGTGGTCAACCGGCTTAACAATGATGGGGTGGGTGATATCGTTCGCTTCGTAGCGGAACAAATACACAAGATCCACGGGGTTATTTTCCAGCCTGTGATGTTCTGCGGCCGAGATGAAGACGTATCGGATGATGAGCGCTACACGAAGCGTTACCCAGTCTCGCAAATCGCGTACGACTTGGAAAAGCAAACGTCAATTGGCTGGCAGCCCATGCGCGACTGGTTCCCGGTCTCAGCCTATGGAGTATTCGCTCATTTGTGCGACGTGCTTCATCCGAACGCGGAAGTAGGTAGCCTCTTTAACGATATACATCCCGATCATGGGATCTTCAGCCCCATACTGATCAACGCCAACACAAAAGAGATGATCCCTGTGGCGAGGTTCTTTGACGTAGAGCAATTCCTCCGTGACCTCGTGGAAATAACAGATTACGGGAGACGACCGGCAATCACCAAGGCAATGGTGTCACTGTCTGTGCTACGCAATTTCGATCAGGGCAAGGCTCCTTCCGACTTCGGATTTAGCCACCTTCGCGAATTGTTTGAGGACTGCTTTTATCGGGTTGCGGGCAGCGGTGCGGATTGGTCCCAACGGGCTTATTCGAATAGCGGGTCGTGGAGACTCGTCATGATCAGCGCGATGTTATTCCAAGATCTCTTCAATTACGATCTTTCGACGATGTCCGATTCAACTACTCCGATGGCAACACAGGAAGGGGAAATCAGTTTTTGCGCCTACAACGGAGGTCGTTGGAGAAGAGTCGTCGAGCATGTGCACCAAACCGCAACCTTGACCGAATGGAACCGGACACATCCGCGGCATCAAATCTATGCCAATGGCAAACAGGTTGATTTGGACCCGCTCCGCAGCGTGGCGAGTGATTTGGTGTACATCGAGCCCCGCCCTACGGCAGTGGTGTGAACCTGTGAGGGACATCTGTGACTAGTGTGACGGATACCGCGAATCAGAGACGTGCTTGACTGATATGGCGATGGGGATGCGAAGGAAGCTCCCGCCCAAGATATTTCCGATTTCGCCGGCAAATTCTTGGGCGGACTGTATCAGGATTGAGCCGTTGTCCCGGACACTCTTCAGGTTTCTGCCCCGGAGGAGGGTGCCGCCGCCGATTGAGTTGGCAGACCACTTGCGGCGTTTTTTTTTGGATAGACCGCCGGAGGTCAAGCAAAATGGGTGACCGTGGGATTGTGAGAGTGTAGCCGGAGCATTCGTGTGCCGTGCTGCGTTGATACGCTGCTGTGCAGCGGATTGAGGGTGACACGTCATGCCAGGATGGGTGCAGTTCGTTAACCTTCGGTTACCGTGCGCGTACCTGTTGAAAAAAGCTGCTAGGCCAAATTTTGATTGGAACGCCGGAATCCGGGTTAGCGCTCACGACCTTATTCATTTGGCTGAATTGCTCTTCTTGAGGCCAGGGTAACGCTTATGGTGAGACCCAGTCTCCGCATCAAGTCCATCGGGACGAAGGTAAGCGAGGAGGAGTACGCCCAACTGGAGCGAGCGGCGCAAACTGAAGGCAAGACATTAGGCGAGTGGTGCCGGGGAGTGATGCTATCGAGCGCAAACCGCCGGCCGCCGAAGGCGACCGAGACGGGGGGCGATGGCCATGCGCTCATGGCCGAACTGGTGGCGCTCAGGGCAATCCTGCTTAATGTGCTCTTCAAGCAAGCGAAGGGGGAGCCGGTGACAGCGGAGGAGATGCAACGTCTCATCGACCGGGCCGACTCGGACAAGCTGAGGAAGGCGAGGGAGAGGCTGGAACAGGCGTCAGGTACCAAAGAGAGCTGAGAGAGGCCCAAGAATTGTTCCGGATTTCTTTCGCGGGCTAGTGGTTCCTCGGCAAACAGCGGAAAGTTCGGCCCTGAGTGGGGGTGAGTAATGAATCAGTTATTGGGTCGAGGGGAATATCGGGGTTGGTCCACGAAGTGGCCGGTGTCGAGTCTAGGGGCTTTAGTGCTTGCGGTCGTGGCAGGCATAGGAATCTTCACGTACAGAAACATCGAGGTGTGGACACCGCTGCAGCGCTGGTACTGGATTCAATATCTGAACACCAAGAATTTTCCCAGTCCAAGTGGCGACTACCAGGTGCTTGCAAAAGTGGACCGGCACGGGCAGCGGAAGATGGCCGTTGATGACGACGTGACGGCAGGTGCGCCGCACGGACGGCAATTGATCCCGTTCGCCCTTTCCCAGCAGGCGAAGCAAGCGGGAGCAGTCGAGCTGGTAGTGGACACGGTGCATTACAGCAGCCGACAGATGAACCAGATGCTTGCTCGATGGATTTTTGACGGCCAATCGCCCGACGATCTGATTCGGCCTGCATGGTTCGGAGCCATGGGAGTGTTTGTGCTGGGGTTCGGGTTGTCAATCCCGCGCGACCGCGCTCGACGGCACATGCAGGAACATGGGCGCAGGCTCAAGGGTCCGCAGATGGTTACGGTGAAGGAATTCAATCAGTGGAGTGGAGCGAACGGCATCTGCTTCCTAACCACAAAAGGAAGACAAACGCTTTCGATCCCACGCTCGTTGGAGAGTAGCCACATGATGATGATGGGCGACACGGGCTCAGGGAAAAGCATTTTGCAACGCCGGGTCTTAATGCAAATCGCCGAGCGCGACGAGACCGCCGTCGTGTACGACCCGGCGCTTGAACACACGCCGCAATTCTTTCACCCTGAGCGCGGCGATCTGATCCTGAATCCCCTTGACAAGCGTTGTCCCTACTGGTCGCCTTGTGATGAGGTAATACACGAGGCGGAAGCACTGACGCTAGCAACGTCGCTATTTCCCGACAGGCCGCACGAGAATACGTTCTTCGTTGATGGGCCTCGAAAAATCTTTGCCCACTTGCTGACGCTGAGGCCGACGCCTGAAGAACTCGTTTGGTGGATGAGCCACGAGGACGAACTAGATCGCCTCTTGAAAGGCACGGAGCTAGCAGCATTCATCTATCGCGGTGCAGGCCCCCAGCGCGGAGGTGTCTTGGGCGCGCTAAACATGGTTGCCGATAGCTTGAAACTCTTGCCGAAGGAGAGCGAGACGAAGCAGCGCTGGACGACCGAACAATGGGCAACGACAGCGAAGCGGCTGGCTGTTTCTGACTTCGATTCCGCGCTTCCGAGAGCGGCTGTTGCCCCTCATGAGCTTATGGCTGGACACGCTGGTGCTACGATTGATGAACCAGGGCGATCCCGCGATGCGTCACGCATGGTTCGTACTCGACGAACTGGCGAGCCTACAACGGTTACCGCAGTTGCATAACGCCCTCACCGAGAACCGTAAGTCTGGAAATCCAGTGGTGATCGGCTTTCAGGGCCGCAGCCAGCTTGAGGTGCGCTACGGGCATGACGCCGAAGCTATGCTGTCACAGCCTGCGACGAAACTCTTTTTGCACACAAGCGAGCCTCGCGCGGCGAAATGGATCTCGGATTCGATCGGCGAAGTAGAAATGGAACGGATGAAAGAAACGGTGAACACAGGGCAGCTTCTACGCACTGCTAAATCAAGAAGCTATCACACGGAGAGGCGAACAGAGCCGCTGGTACTACCGTCGGAGGTAAGTGGCCTGCCACGCTTGCACGCGCTCCTCAAAGTGGACAATCTGGTGGTGCCGTTCAGCTTTCCGTATCTCGCTCCGGTAAAGGCGCAACCCGGTTTCATTCCGCGGGAGACCACGTCGCGGGCGGTCGATATCGGGAAACGGCAGCCGCAGCCAAGCACTCCGGCCGCGCAGGAGATTAGGCCGCGCGAATCGGAGAACTCCAAAGGCATCGCCGCCGGAGAAGAACCGTACTTCGAGTGAGTGAATTATGTTGACCATCTCCAGGCCGCTGAGCGCAGGCCAAGCGCAGGCGTATCACAAAGCAGCATCCAATCACGGGCGAGCAACTGGTGCGCCACCAAACCGCGCGCGAATACGTAAATGAACGCGGCGAGACGGTGAGCACGATGGAACACCGCGCAGGCTGGGATGCAACGTTCTCCGCGCCTAAAAGCGTGTCCTTGACCGCTCTCGTCGGCGGAGACGATGGAGTACGCCAAGCGCATCGGGACAGCGTGAAGGTTGCGCTTGATGAAATGGAGAGATGCGTCCAGGCGCGGATCAGCGGCAATCATCCGGCGGAGACAACGGGCAAATGGGTAGCTGCCAGTTTCGAGCACGATAGTGCGCGGCCGGTGAATGGGTACGCTGCACCGCAATTGCACACTCATGTTGTGTTCTTCAATCTAACGGAAACTGAGAACGGAGAATCCCGGGCTCTCCAACCCCACGAACTGTACCGTTCGCAGCAATACGCGACGGCGATCTATCGCTCAGAGCTAGCGCTGCGCTTAAAAGGCCTGGGCTATCACGTTGAAAGGGGCAAGAGCGGCCAGCCGGAGATCACAGGGTACACGCGAGAGTATCTGGAGGCCTCCAGTCCCCGCAGCCAGCAAATCCGTAAGTACCTCGAACAACGAGGGGTAAGAGGCGCAGGCGCGGCGCAGATCGCCGCTCACCAAACGCGCGACGGAAGGTTGCCCACGATCACGCATGAAGAGATGCAGGCTCGGCACAGAGACATGGCCACGCAGTTCGGCCAGCAGCCGGACCAGGTGATCCGCGCAGCCCATGAACGCCGGGTCGAACAAAACCCGCCGCAGAAGCAGCAGCATCTCGAATCGGCTCTGACCTACGCGCAAGAAAAGAACCTAGAGCGCCACGCAGTGACTTACGAACACGAGCTGATGCGTGACGCTCTGAAACGTTCGATGGGCGAAGCGAGCTTCGCCGAGGTACGCGAGGGGTTCGACAAGCGCGTGCAGTCGGGTGACCTGATCGAAGTAGAAAGAAAGTCAACCCGCGCGTTTACGACGGAACAGATGATTGGCTACGAACAGGACACAATCACCGAGATGCGAAGGGGACAAAACCAGAATAAGCCATTGGTGAGCTCCGAAACATGGCGTTATATCGAGGAGAGACATCCACACTTGAGCGCCAGCCAACGCGCGGCGGTCGAGCAAATCGTAACGAGCCACGATAAAATCACTGGTCTTGAGGGTGTAGCGGGGACTGGAAAGACCACTTCTCTAGTGGTGATCCGCGAAGCTGCTGAGCAAGAAGGGTACAAGGTGTTCGGACTTGCGCCCACATCGCGAGCCGCGCACAAGTTAGCAGAATCGGGCATCGAATCGGGCACTTTGCAGCGCCATCTTGTCCGCGAGAAGCGACCCGACAATGGACAAAAGCGGCTTTATATCCTTGACGAATCGAGCCTCGCTAGCACGAAACAGATGAACGATTTACTGCATCGGTTGCACGGCGCGGACCGCGTGCTTTTGGTAGGTGACAAACGGCAACATGAGGCGGTGGAAGCGGGCAGACCGTATCAGCAGCTACAAGAGGCGGGAATGCAAACTGCACGCCTGCATGAGGTCGTGCGGCAGAAGGATCCGGCGCTCAAGGAAGTCGTGGAACAGCTCGCCCGCGGTGACGTGCGTGGAGCAATAGTCAATCTTGACCAACAGGGCCGCGTGCGTGAAATCGTGGGCCGCGAAGAGCGGCTAAGTGAAATCGCCCGTGAGTATGCGCGAGAGCCTCAGGGCACGCTGGTCATCTCTCCAGACAATGAATCCCGGCGCGAGTTGAACGCTCTGATCCATCGTGAAATGCAAGGGCGTGGCGATGTGAGTCAAAAGCAATACAAGCTCCGAGTGCTCAACTCGCGCCAGGAGATGACAGGCGCAGATCGGCAGTGGGCTGGACAATACGAAGAGGGGGATGTGGTTCGGTACATGCGCGGTAGCAAAGTGATGGGCATCGAGCCTGGCGAATACGCGCGAGTGGATCGAGTGGATCCACGAGAAAATCGCATCACCATCGAGCGGGAGAATGGAGTGCAACAGACCTACGATCCGCGTCGGCTTTCGGGTGTAGCGGTGTATCACGAAGTCCAACGCGAGTTCTCACAGGGCGACCGCGTCCAGTTCACGTCCCCGTCCAGGGAACTGCACGTTACTAACCGCGAACTCGGCACGGTCGAAGGAGTTAGCAACGCCGGCAATCTCGAAATCCGAATGGACTCAGGTCGTGAGGTTCGATTCAATATCCGCGAACATCCCCATCTCGACTACGGTTATGCCGTCACTAGCCACAGCAGCCAGGGACAGACCGCCGAACGAGTGTTGGTCCACGTGGACACGGACAAAGGCGAACTGTTGGTTAACAACCGTTTTGCGTATGTTTCTGTCTCGCGCGGCCAGTACGACGCGCAAATCTACACGAACGACAGATCTGAGCTGGCGTGGAACCTCAGTCGTGATAATTCTCAGCGAACAGCGACCGAGACACAGCAGGAACAGCAAGCTGTTCCGAAGATCGAACCTACTTCCCCGCAACAGGAACAGGGCCACAATTTAGGGATAGGGCTCGCGTGAGTGTTACGGTAGCGTTCGCCAACCCTGCAAGGGGTGACGTGTCAGAACTTCACCCCGCGGGCAAGTTGCGGACAGTACGATGGGCAGTAAGCGAGTTAGTCAAACGGAAGGTATTGATTTTACAGGACCTACTTAGAATATCTTGGGAAGCGGGCGTTCCACCGCTGAACTACTCCCGTTTGCTTCAGTGAACGAAGCTAGATTGTCATCGCCTTTAAACGTGGACAACCCAGTCTCTCGTTCCAATTCCACGTCCGACCAATAACCCTGCAATTTCTGCTCATCTGCAGTACTATGTTCGACGCATTTCATACCGACACGATTCCGTCCTTGAGGAACTCTGAATCATGCCCCGAAAAATACGAAGCGCAGAATTCGCCGCTGATCGCCGCGGCTTCCTTCGAACCACTCTCATCGGCGGAGCCGCTGCAATCTCCCCAGCACTCTATCCCGCACTTGCTGCCGCCCGCAGCAACGCACAGGGGGAGAATCCCGCCCCTTGCTCGGCTCAGGTAGCCCAGCCGGCACCGGCACCGGAAGTGAAATCCTTCGAACTCGACGAAATCACCATCTCCGATCTTCAGGATGGTATGAAGTCGGGGAAATTCTCCGCTCGTTCTCTAGTTGAAAAATATTCCCAGCGCATCGACGTCATCGACAAGCACGGTCCCAGGATCAACAGCGTGCTTGAGCTCAATCCGGACGCTCTCTCCATTGCTGACGCGCTCGATCGCGAGCGCAAGTCCAAAGGCCCGCGCGGACCGATGCACGGGATCCCCGTACTTATTAAGGACAACATCGATACCGCCGACGGCATGATGACCACCGCCGGTTCGCTCGCTCTGGTCGGCGCCAAGCCGCCAAAGGATTCCTTCATCGCACAAAAACTGCGTGCCGCCGGAGCTGTTATCTTGGGGAAGACCAATCTCAGCGAGTGGGCCAACATCCGGTCCAGCCATTCCACTAGTGGATGGAGCGGCCGTGGCGGGCTCACTAAGAATCCCTATGCCCTCGACCGTAATCCCTGCGGCTCCAGCTCGGGCTCAGGTGCCGGAGTCTCCGCGAACCTCTGCGCCGCCGCCATCGGCACTGAAACTGATGGCTCCGTCGTCTGCCCCTCGTCTTCCAACGGCATAACTGGAATCAAGCCTACGGTTGGTTTGGTAAGCCGCAGCGGTATCATCCCCATCTCCCACACTCAAGACGGCGCTGGCCCCATGTGCCGGACCGTACGCGACGCTGCCATCCTGCTCGACGCGCTTGTTGGGACCGATCCCGAGGACGCAGCCACTGCCGAGAGCAACGGCAAATCGCACAGCGATTACACAGAGTTTCTCGACCCGAACGGTCTAAGAGGAGCGCGCATTGGCGTGGTACGCAAGTCTTACTTTGGCTTCAACGACGCTGTCGACGCCCTGATAGAGCAAGCCCTCGACGCCATGAAGAAACAAGGGGCCACCCTCGTTGATCCCGCCAACATCGCGACGCTCGGCAAGTTCGACGAATCCGAGCTCACCGTCTTCATGTACGAATTAAAAGCAGATTTGAATTCCTATCTCGCACGCCTCGGCCCGAGTGCGCCCGTGCGAACGTTGAAGGACATCATCGACTTCAATGATCGCAATGCACAGAAGGAAATGCCCTACTTCGGCCAGGATTTGTTCCTGAAGGCTGAGGCTAAGGGCCCGCTCAGCACTAAGGAGTATGTCGACGCCCTGCAGAAAAACCGGCAACTCGCCCGCACCGAAGGCATCGACGCCCTCATGAATAAGCACAACCTAGACGCTCTTGTCGCGCCTACTGGTGGCCCCGCATGGCTCACCGACCTGATCAACGGAGACCACGTCGCCGGAGGCAGCTCGAATGCCGCTGCCGTCGCCGGATACCCCAACATCAACGTCACCGCCGGATTTCTGTTCGGCTTGCCAATAGGAATTTCATTCTTCGGCCGCGCTTGGAGTGAACCCACCCTGATCAAGTTCGCTTACGCATTTGAGCAGACAACACAAACCCGTCAAGCACCACGTTTTTTGCGCAGCGTCGGTCCATTTTGAGCGCACAGACTTTGAACACACGTTTAGTAGGTTCAAAATGCGAAGAACGGTTTTCAGGCGCTTGTACGGCAAGCCGACCTGCTTCGAAGGTCTAGCGCGCAGCGAAGCCCGTACTTTCCTCGTCTGGGGGAGCCGACGAGCGTCGGTGTGCGCTGATGGCGACCCCTGAATCCACTTTCTGGACTGACATCGAGTTTCCCTGGCAGAGTATCCCCTCCCAAGGACAGCTATCTCTGACTAATCAGACTCACTCGACACTCCCAAGGCCGCATGGAACCCCGACGTTAGGCCATGTCCATGCTCGCCACGGGATTGCCCGTGGCTGATTCACCACTGCCCGATTTCCTGGAACCATATTCTGGACTTCGATACTTGCATAAGCCAGTGGACCTGATCATGCTGAACACCGACGAGCACATCCTGACAAATGCCGCTGTGCGTATGGTTTCGCAAGGCGGATCGGATGAAGAATCCCCAATGACCGATTTCACCACGCTGTACAAGAAATATGCGCCGGACGTTTTCCGCTTCGCGCTGTATCTTTCGGGGGATCGGGGCCAAGCCGAGGACATCACTTCGGAGACGTTTGTGCGTGCATGGACTTCGCGGGAGCGAATTGAGGTGGCTACCGTGAAGGGATACCTCTTTACGATTGCGCGCAATCTGTTCTTGCAAGGGCTGCGCAGAACGTCACGCCACGTTCAGTTGGATCGAGAGCTGCCCGATCCGCAGGCCAGTCCGTACCTTCAAGCCGAGCAGAAGGAGGAGTTCCTCGCCGTGCTTCGAGGGCTGCAGGAGTTGCCCGAAATCGACCGGGTCGCCCTTGCTGATGAGGGCGCAGGATGGTATGGCCTACGAAGAAATTTCACGGGCACTCGGAATTTCTCTTTCTTCCGCAAAAGTCAAGATCCTCAGGGCGCGGCTAGTGCTCGCGGGGATCCGACATGCGCAGCGTCAGGTTGAACTCAGGCAATAACACAGGAGCTAACAATGAACATCGCACGCGAAGTAATCCTGGATCTGCTGCCGGCGTATCTATCGGAAAGCCAGCCCGGCCACACGCACGCTTGTGGAAGAACACATGAAGGAGGACGCTGAGCTGGCGCAGCGCGTTCGCCTTTTGTTGGCAGACAACCTTGCCAAGGCCGTGCCGCCCGCACTTCCCCCGGAACTGGAGTTGAGATCCCTTCGCCGCACGCAAAGCCTTCTTGGCTGGCAGAGGTTGGCTCTTTGGTTTAGGGATATTTTTCTCCGCCATGTTACTCAGCAATGAATTCTCGTTCGAAGGTGGTCACTCAAGGAATTTCTCCTGCTGCGCGATTATCCGGCGGAGTTCGGAATCTGCGTGGTACTAGGCCTCGCCTGCTGGATCGCTTACTTCTCCATCCGCCGCCGTTTGCGTACCGGCGCAATGGAGATTTATGCTCCACAAACATAGGCAAGATCCCAGCCCAATTTGGTCGCGCGGCTGTCAAGTCGACATCTCGTGGAAGTGCCCACTACCATGGGCGGAAAGGGGTACCGGCCAAGCGCGACAGCGTCAGCAGCCCACAAAGGAGAAACGGCAATCTCCGCGAGCGGACAACCGTTTTTACGCCAAAGGATGTTGTGGCACTTACGCGACACTCTTTGTCACAATAGCGAGAGAATTTACGCGCCACAAGTGCTATTCCTAACATGCACCAGAGCTATCACGGAGGAAAAGATGCTCGCTTCGGGAAAGATGGTTGGCTTTGTTCCCACCAAGGATTACGACAAGGCACGCGCCTTCTATGAAGGAAAACTCGGATGTGAGTTTATAAGCCTCGATCAATACGCACTGGTCATGAGCGTCGGAGGGCACAAGATTCGGATTGCAAAAGTCCCAAATTTCACTCCACTGCAGGGCACGATTCTGGGCTGGGAAGTAGAAAATATCGAAGCCATCGTCACTTGGCTCAGGGACAGAGGCGTTGTCCTGGAAAAGTATCCCTTCGTGCAAGATCGCGAGCTTGGAATCTGGACAACTCCTACGGGTGACAAAGTAGCGTGGTTCAAAGATCCAGATGGCAATATCCTTTCCGTCAGTCAGCACAGTGGGTTCTCAACCGTTAGGAAAATTCTATACTCTACTTGATTCTTCAACCGCTTACCAGCACGCCGATTCTCACCCTTGTGATCCGATCTGCCGCGTTTTAAGCATGGAATTAGTGCACTTTTACTACAGTGTTTCGAGCCACAGCATCAGACGGACTTCCACGCGACTCCTCCATTTTCATCATAAAAAGTCTCCTGAATGTTTGGCCCCTTCAAAGATAAAACCGCAAAACCGTTGAGGACCCTTTGCGGGATGTCAGGATCATTCGCCGAACGGTGTTCGTACCATTCCACGTTCTGGCTGTTTGCGAGCGACGAGGCCTGCCCCCAAGGAAGAGCGCCGTGGCCACAGCAGCGTGCGGACACATTGGCGGGGCCAAAAGGCTTATATACGGCTCCAGCATGCGCGTGGCCCCAATACCAAAGTGTCGGGCCAGCATTGGTCGCGAATCCGCTCATCACCTGAGTCCACAAATTTGTCGTACTCAAACCGTCCTCCGACAGGCCATTGTGATGGGTCAACACAATTACTTTTTTGCCCTTTGCTACCTGGTCTTCGAGGAACATCACTTGAGTCCCGCCAGCCGGTCCTAGAGAACCGTCCATATAGAGCCCACCCTCGGGCGAGAAGTACGCCGAGTCGAGCCCCACGATCACCCAATTGCTGTTTTCCAGGGCGAAGTAGCTGCAGCCGTTCTGCAACCCGAAGGGCGATCCAGCTATCGCCTGAAAGTAAGGTTTCGCGCCGGAGTACATTTCGTGATTGGAGTTCAGCGCCAGCGATCCGATCGAACCCTTGGGCCAGAGGTTTACAAACTCGTGCTGTTCCTGATCGCCAGTGCCCGAGTAGTAGACGTCGCCCAGATGAATAGTCAGGTCCGGCTTCAAATAAGTCATCTGACTTGCCACGTCGATACTTGGCGCCGGATTCGAAGGCGTCCTCCAGTCCCCGGTGCCCCAATCTCCCGCCAGCGCGATCTGCAGGCTGTCAGGGATGGAGGCAATAGCTGGATTCGCGATGAATGGATGCTTTCCGCCGATGAGACTTTCTAGGAAAACAGCAAAGGCTTCCGCCCAGCCCGGATCGAGTTGCTGGTACTTGCCGGTGCCCCAAATCACGCCATCGCCGCCGATATCCAACACAACGCTAGCTTCCAAGCTACCTACCACATTGTCTTGATCGTTTGAGAGCACACTCTGGACCAACATGAGGGGATGGGCGGCGGCTTGTGCTGAGGGCGCCATTCGGTTTTGCGAGACACTCACTGCTTGCTGGTTCGCTTTAGTGATCGCAGGCGCCAGTTCGGCTTGTTGCGCCGGCGTAAGCTTTGCCCAGGCCGCTTTAATCCGGCTAGAAATTACAGGATCAATATTGATTTTCATGTTTCTTCTCCTAGCGAAACTATCATTGAAGGTGATGAGAGCCCCTGACGAGGAGAGGAAGGACACCAGGCCTTGCGGGAGTCTCCGGGGCCGCCGCAATGCAAGGCGCGTGAATTTTCTACGGACGCCGGCCCGGAAGTCAACAGCAGAGGGAAAGTTGTTCGTCTTTCGTAACAACCAGTGGATGTGCCCTCGAAAAACTCACCCAGCTGGAATTAGGCCTTCGTGGCGTTACTGACGAAGGAGGAACGAAGCTATGAAGAGATGGTGGAGCTGGTGCGGAAGCCCGTACAACGGTTTAGCAATACACAAGTGGGTTCTGAACTGTTAGGAAAATTTTCTACCTTACTATATTCCTCAACGGGTTACAAATCAGTCGATTTGATCCGTTCTGCTTGGAAATGATTCGTGCTGATCGTACAACCATTACAATTTCATGACAGTCCAAGTCTGCTTGAACGCCCCGGTTTTGAACATCACCTAGTGAGTTCTGACTGGTTATGAAAATTTTCTACTCTACATGATTCTTCAACCGTTTACCAGAAATGGGTACCGATGCGTTCTGTTCGACTTCGACCCGTGTGAGCCACGTCTTGACAAGACGTGCTCATCCGCGCAGTATGAATGCGTCTCCAATAAGTCTCGCCTCTTCGAAGAGCAGTTTCCGCCAATTGAGACGCAGCACCCTCTGAGGCGATTCGGGCCGACCCCAAACAGGCTGATTAGACAAAATCCGACGAAAAGGGGCTGTACCTAATACAGCTCTCTCAAACAGGGAGGTTGACCATGCGAGTCAAGGCATCTGTGATGCTGTTTCTGATGCTTGCAGTGATGCTGTTAACCGTTTCGGTGCAGCCAGTGCAAGCCGAAGTGCAAACCAATATCAAAGTCCCCGTCAACATCGGTGTATTCATTCCCTGCGCGGCAGGTGGAGCAGGAGAACTGGTCTTTCTCACTGGCAATCTACACGTTCTGCTCCGTTTCACTATGGACCAAGCAGGCGGAATCCATGTCGCCTCTCACTTTCAGCCACAGGGGATTAGCGGCATTGGCCAGACGACTGGGGATAAGTACCAGGGCACGGGCGTCACCCAAGATCAGTTCAACGCCAAAGTAGGGGTTGAGGAGACCTTCATCAACAATTTCCGCATCATTGGCCAAGGGAACGGTAACAACTTCCTTGTACACGAAACACTTCACATTACGATCAATGCAAACGGCGTTGCGACTGCATCTGTCGATAACTTCAGCGTCGATTGCAGATAGTCTTCTTGCGCACCAAAGACAGTTAGGTGTTGAGAACAGGCCATAGCGCTCAGAACCCCTCAGTGCGCGTTATCGCGATATAACGCCAACTGATACTAGTGTCCACCCGCAAGGTGTGCCCCGTGTCTGCTTGTTTTTCACATTGACGTCTGAGCATTCAAGGCACATAATCCCGACCCAAAGTCGCCTCTCACCCTTTTAATGTGGTGACTGGTTACTCACCCTGGGAAAAGCAAACGTCAGAAGTGCATTCGTGCACCCTTGAATCAGGGGGAAGCCCGTGTCAATCGCAAATCGCTTTCGTTCAGCAATCCAATCGCTGCCGTTGATCACCTTGCTTGCGGGCATGCTGACAGGCAGTCCCATCTTGGCCGTCGCTGCCGCGCCCGACCCGGTGCTGCAATGGATCGGGATTATGAACAGCACTGTGATCACTGCTAATTCCAGTCCCCTGGTAACAACACGAGTGGTCGCGTTGGTCTCGGCCTCTGTTTTCGATGCGGTCAATGGTATACACCCGGGGTACAAACCGCTATATGTCAGGCCGAATGCACTCGGGTACGCGTCGCAGAGTGCCGCAGCCCTTCAGGCAGCATACGTGATCCTGAGCACTGTTTATCCCTCGCAGGCCGGATCGCTCGGAGCGGCGCGGGATGCGTCGATCGCGGCGATCCGAGCCACGGAGCGCGATAAATCTGTGCAAGCAGGCCTGGCCTGGGGGCAGACCGTTGCAAACAGCATTCTGGTTTTGCGCTCGACGGATGGATTCGCACCGCCGGTGCCGCCGTTCGTGGGCGCGCTCGGCATCGAAACATCCCGGCAGCGGTGGGCGTCTGGCGGCCGACACCGCTGGTCAATGCCTTCGGAGCCGGTCCGCAATTCGCAACCATGACACCCTGGGTTTTGACGCGTCCAGGGCAGTTCCGTCTCCCACCACCGCTCGTTCTCAGCAGCCCTGAGTTATGCGGCTGACTATAACGAAATCAAGACAATGGGCATCTTCTCAGGGTCACCTCGCTCGGATGACCAATCCGAACTGGCACAGTTGGGCAGGGCGTACGCCTCGGCGGGAGATTCGTACGAAGGCAAAATCTGCCTATGAGGATTTTCTGGCGCTCTGGAAGAATGCCGACCCCGACATCCCTATCCTGAAGCAAGCCAAAGCCGAGTACGCGAAGTTGCAATAGGAGTCCCGGTTGACTCCGCTCTTCGTAGCTCCTACTATTCCCGCCAGTGTCCACGCCGTCCCAACTCGTCGGCCAAACCGTTTCGCACTACCGCATCATCGAGAAGATTGGCGGCGGGGGCATGGGCGTCGTCTACAAGGCCGAGGATACCGAGCTTGGCCGCTTCGTCGCTCTCAAATTCCTGCCTGATGAACTGACGCGAGACCCGCAGGCTTTGGAGCGATTTCGACGTGAGGCTCGGGCAGCTTCCGCGCTCAACCACCCCAACATCTGCACGATCTACGA